>Ga0187865_1000747_pt1 | contig 42491 bp, 41 predicted proteins | sample June2016WEW_11_1_2_FD_132989 | JGI IMG/M metagenome (GOLD analysis project Ga0187865, IMG submission 132989) | Peatland microbial communities from SPRUCE experiment site at the Marcell Experimental Forest, Minnesota, USA - June2016WEW_11_100 | ecosystem: Environmental > Terrestrial > Soil >...
CCGCAACCGGTGGTGGCAATTCTCCGCGGTCGCGGCAAGCGCGTCCAAGGGTGGCAGGCGGATTGACAATCCGCCGCAGATTGCAAATCTGCCCCACAATTCGTCGCGGCACGCGAAGAATATAACGGATAGTAGTACAAGGAAGGCGCGATTTTCAAAATCATCTTGGAGACCGCCTACCTCACGGACGAGCTGAAGATCATCGCCTGCCGTTCGGCGGCGCGCGCGGAAGTGGATTTCGTGCAGACATCCACGGGATTCGCACCCCCGGATGCCACCATGGAAGGCGCGGCTGGCGGCGGCTCCTCCGGGGTAGGCTCAGGGGTTGGGGCAAGGCACGCTTCGCCCCCCATGTACTCCGAATATCCGAATATCCTTGACGCGGGCCGCAGAGGGGTTGTATAGTGTTCCTGTTGCCAGGAGTTTGTGCTTTGGGGTTTTGTTGCACACGTGTGAAACACTGGTGACTGTTGGGTGACGGCAGGCCGCCGCGTGGTTGCTTGTCTGTAACAGCCAAAGAAGATGAAGAGGCACTCTAATGTCTATTCCGAAAACGATCCGATTTGCGTCTATGCTCGTGGCGGCGCTCTTGCTTCCCGCCCTCTATGCCCAGTTTGAGGCCGGCACGGTCGTCGGCACCATTCATGATCCTTCCGGCGCCGTCGTGGTCGGCTGCAAGGTGGTGCTCGAGAACGTGGGCACCGGGGTGACGGTGGAAGCCAGAACCGATTCCAATGGCAGTTATGAGTTCATCAATCAGCACCCCGGCGCGTATCGCGTTCGCGCGGAATCGCCGGGATTCCAGAGCATGGTGACCGAGACCTTTCAAGTTACCGTCAACGCACGGCAGCGCGTGGATTTGACGTTGCAGGTGGGCCAGGCGACCCAGAACGTGACGGTTACCGGCGCGGCGGCCCTGTTGGAAACCGACAACAGCTCCCGCGGCCAGCTCATCAACCAGGCGGAGATGCATGAGCTGCCGCTGAACGGCCGGGCCTATGCCGATCTGACGCTGTTGTCTCCCGGTGTCGCCAAGTCGCCGCTCGAAAACAGCCAGTCCGACAGCAGCCGCGATGCCTCTTTCAACGTCAACGGAGGCCGCAGCGAGCAGAACAACTTTCTCCTGGACGGCATCGATAACAACGCCTATGGCACCAGCAACCAGGGCTTTTCGAACCAGGTGATCCAGGCGAATCCGGACGCGCTGGCGGAATTCAAGGTGGAGACCAACAATTACAGCGCCGAGTTTGGCCGCGCTTCCGGCGCGGTGATCAATGCCACCATCAAGAGCGGCTCCAACCAGCTTCATGGCGAGTTGTGGGAGTTCCTCCGCAATACCAAGCTGAACGCGCAGGGCTTCTTCAAGCCCGTCGGCGGAGGCAGCCTGCCCTTCAATCAAAACCAGTTCGGCGCGGCAGCCGGTGGACCGATCATCAAGAACAAGATGTTCATCTTCGCGGATTACGAAGGCTTCCGCCGGGTCTACCACCCGGTACAGTTTGCCACGCTGCCCACCACTGCCATGGACAACGGCGATTTCAGCAGCTTTGGCGTGGCCATTGGAAACCCCCTTACAGGCACGCTCTATCCCAACGCCATTATCCCCAAGTCCGATTTTTCGAAGCTCGGAGGCGCGGTTCTGGCGGCGCTTCCGGCCCCCAATCTCCCTGGAAACTCCAACAATTTCCAGTCCTCGCCGGCGGATACCATCACCAATGACAAGGGAGATATCCGCTTCGACTACTTCTTGGGCCGCAGTCTCACACTTTTCGCGCGCTATAGCCAGTCCGATACGCGCATCTTCAGTCCCGATTCGATTCCGAACCCGGTCAGTACGTCGAACAACAACGGCAACGTTTACGCCCGCAACAAACAGGCGGCCTTGGGCATCACCTGGACCATCAACCCGACTTCGGTCCTCGAATTCCGCGCCGCCGCGGCTTACACCGTGGCGGGCAAGACGCCTCCCACGCTGGGCCTGAACACACCCGATTTCTACATTCCCAATCAACCGACGGATGCATCCGTGGTCGGCGGGCTGTTCACGGTGGGTCTGAACGGCGGCCTGACCGCCCTCGGCCGGTCCAGCAGCAGTCCTCAGTTCCAGTACCCCTTCGTGGGCAATCCGAAGGTGGTTTTCACCAAGATCGTCGGCCGGCATAGCGTGAAAACCGGATTCGAGTACCAGTTCATCGATACCCAGGTGAGCGACTTTCACCCGCAATTCGGCAACGAGAATTTCGCCGGATCGTTCAGCGACCCGGCGTACTTCACGAACCCCAGCGCGCTGAACAGCCTGACGAGCACTCAAAAACAGGCGTACGCCATCGCGGATTTCATTTTCGGCGCTCCCAACCACTACGAGCTGGACAATAACCCCGTGGCGCACCTGCGGCAGCGCATGTACTTCGCCTACGTGCAGGACGATTTCCGGGTGAATCAGAAATTGACCCTGAATCTGGGCATGCGCTACGAATTCGCCACGCCCCAGTATGAGAAGGACAACAAGCTTGTGAATTTCCTCCCCTCGGCAAACGCGCTGATTTATGCCAAGAACGGCAGCTTGTTCGACCGCTCGCTGGTGAAACCCGACTACAACAACTGGGGGCCGCGCGTGGGTCTGGCGTATCAGGTGGACCCCAAGACCGTGATTCGCGGCGGTTTCGGCATCAGTTGGGTGCAGTTCAACCGGCTCGGGGGCGAGAACCTGCTGGCCTTCAACGGCCCCAACATCGTGGATGCCATGATCGACCAGGTTCCGACCCAGGCCATGTGCACCTCGATCAACACCGCCCCAGGCGCCTGCTTCCGCTCGACGGCCCAGGGCTTTCCGCCCAATTTCGCGTCGCCATCGGCCTTCAATCCCGTGAATACGCAAGTCCGCTACATACCGGAAGATGAACGCCACGGATACGTCGAGAGCTGGCACCTCACCGTCCAGCGCGAACTCGCCAAAAATCTGGTGCTGGACCTGGCGTATGTGGGGACCCACGGCGTTGGTCTGATCATCCTGGGCGATGAAAACCAGGCCGTGCCGAACCAACTCGGCCAAAACCTGTCGGTGCAGGCGCGCCGGCCTTTCCAGAATTTCAACACCATTGAGATCTCGTTCAATGGCGGCTTCACCAGTTACCACGCGCTGCAAGCCAAACTCGAGCGGCGCTTCGCGGGCGGCGTCTACCTGCTCAACTCGTTCACCTGGTCGAAGGCCCTGGACACCGCGCCAGGCCACCTGGAAAACTACAATGGCGACAACTCGCGGGTGAATTTCTATGACATCTCCAACGATAAGGGCCTCTCGAGCTTCAACCAGCCGCTGAACGACACGCTGTCGGTGCTGTATGAGTTGCCATTCGGGCACGGCCGGCATTTCGACTTGCAGAATCCGGCGCTCAATTTTCTGGCCGGGGGTTGGGGACTCAATGTCATCAACACCATGACCTCCGGGCTGCCGCTGAATATCACCTACAGCGGCACCACCCAGGCCTCCCTCAGTACCCTCACCACGCCGCGCCCCAGCCTGACGGGAGCACCGCTTTATCTCACCGGAGGAAACCCACAATACTACTTGAACGCCGCGGCGTTCAGCGTGCCGAGCTACGCTCAACCCTGGGGAACTTCCCCAAGAAATCCCGTGCGGTTGCCGGCATTCTACGAGCTCGATTTCGGCCTCCACAAGAAGTTCCCGCTAGGCACGGAAGGGCGCTATTTGCAGTTCCGGGCGGAAGCCTTCAATATTCAGAACAAGACGAATTTCGCACCGCCCGGAACGAGTGCCAATAGCTCCGGATTCGGCGTCTTTAGCTCGACGTTTGCGCCACGCCAGATACAGTTGGCTCTGAAGCTGATCTTCTGAACGTGGCGCAAGTACAGCGTCTTCTCGCAGTCTGGGCCTTCGTCGCCCAGATTCCGGCGGTGGGGCAGGCGGCGCCGCCTGCCCTCGACTTTCTCAATCACAACCGGCCGGTCCTCGACGCCCATAACTGTTACCCCTATAAGGGCGACTGGGCAGACCGGATCGATCGCGCTCTCAAGACCGGATTCCCGGTCGGAATCGAACAAGACGTGGCCTGGGGTGTCGACCGCGCCACGGGCAAGGGGCGCCCAGTTGTCTCTCACTCGGACAAGACAAGCGGCTCCGAGCCGGCGCTGCGCGACTACTTTTTCGAGCGCGTCCGGCCCATCGTCGAAGCAGCGCTGGCGCGGAACGACCGCGCCCGCTGGCCTCTGATCGTCCTCCACTTCGATTTCAAGAGCAACGAAGCGCCGCTCCTCCACGCCGTCTGGGATCTGCTCGGCGAGTACCAGGATTGGATTACCACCGCCGCCAAGACCGCCGATCCTCACGTGCTCTCCCCATTCGAACCCAAGCCACTGTTGGTCCTCACCGAAGACTCCGACGATCAGGAGGAGATCTTTTTCCAGCAGGTTCCCGTGGGCACCAGGCTGCGCCTCTTCGGTTCCGCGCATACAAAAGCAATTCCGGCGAGGCCGCAGGCGGAACACGACCACCTGCTCGCGACCTTGCCGCCGGAACAACTGCTCTCCGCGCCACCGAGCAACTACCGCCGCTGGTGGAACAACTCCTGGTTGTCCGTTGAAGAGGGGGGCCCGCGCCGCGCAGGCACGTGGGCTCCCGCCGATGATCGCCGTCTCCGCGCCCTGGTGGATCACGCGCATCGGCTCGGTTACTGGATCCGTTTTTTCGCGCTCGATGGTTTCGCCCCTGGCGAGGACCGCGGCTGGGGTAATACTTACAACTTCGGTTCTCGCGAAGCCGTACTGGCCCGCTGGAAGGCGGCCCTTGCCGCGGGCGTGAACCTCATCGCCACCGATCAATATGAAGATCTCGGCGGCGTGATGCGTCAGCCAGGATGGGCGGGCACGCCGCCGAATTCTCGCTAAGATTGGAGCCAACAGCCCGTAAACTACGCCCGCTCACGCTTCCAGCCCCATCTGGGTCAGGCGGTAGCGCAGCGCGTTGCGGGTGAGGCCGAGCATCCGCGCGGCCTGGCTCTTGTTGCCGTCGGCGCGGCGCAGGGCCTCGCGGATGATCTCCTGCTCGTATTGGTCGAGCGACAGGCCCTCGGGCAGCAAGTGCGCCTCGCTTGGCGGCCGCGGGGCGCCGGGCCCAGAGGGCACCCCGCCCGGCGCGCTTTCGAGCTTGATGTCGGCGGCGTCCAGTTGCGTCCCCGCGCACATCACCAGGCTGCGCTCGATGACGTTCTCCAGCTCGCGCACGTTGCCGGGCCAGTGATAGCTAAGAAGCTTCTCAATGGCCGCATCGGTGATGGATTCCACCCGGCCACCGCTATCGTGCGCCAGCTTCTTCACGAAATGGACGGCGAGAAATGGAATGTCCTGCTTGCGCTCGCGCAGCGGCGGGATGTTGATGGGGACCACGTTCAGCCGGTAATACAAGTCTTCGCGGAAGGTGCCCTGCTCGAGGGCCGCGCGCAGGTCCTGGTTGGTGGCGGCAATCACGCGGACGTCGATGTGCCGCACGACGTTGCTGCCCAGCCGCTCGAACTCGCGCTCCTGGAGCACGCGCAGCAGCTTCACCTGGATGGCCCCGGGCACGTCGCCGATTTCGTCGAGGAAGACCGTGCCGGTATCGGCCTGTTCGAACTTGCCGGGCTTGGAGGTGTTGGCGCCGGTGAATGCGCCCTTCTCGTAGCCGAACAGCTCGCTCTCCATCAGGTTCTCGGGCAAGGCGGTGCAGTTGATCTTCACCAGCGGCCGGTCGCGGCGCGGCGAGTGAAAATGGATGGCGCGCGCGATCAGGTCCTTGCCCGTGCCGCTTTCGCCGGCCAGCAGCACCGTGGCGCGGGTGGGCGCCACCCGCTCGACGGTGTCGAAGATCTCCTGCATGGCCGGGCTGCGGCCGATGATGTTGTCGAACTCGTAGCGCCGGCCCAGCTCGGCCTTCAACTGCCGGTTCTCGTCGCGCAGCGCGCGCACTTCGAGCGCCTTTGCGACCACCTGCATGAGGTGATCGAGCGAGAACGGCTTGAGCAGGAAATCGGTGGCGCCGGCCTTCATGGATTCCACCGCGGTTTCGATGCTGCCGAAGGCCGTCATCATGATCACCGGCACCTGCGCGTTTTGCCGCCGGATCAAAGCCAGCAATTGCAGGCCGTCCATGCCGGGCAGCCGGAGATCGGTGAGCACCAGGTCGGCGCGGTCAACGACCTTGATACCCTCTTCGGCGCTGGCGGCCTTGTCCACGTCGAAGCCCGCGGAAACGAGCTGCAGCTCGAGCACGCGCCGGAGCTTGTCTTCGTCTTCGACTATCAGGATGCGCTTTTTCATGCGGAGGGTTGGGGGCGCCCGCTGGGCCCGGCGCGTTCCATAGGCAGGAGCACGCGGAAAACGCTGCCTTTGCCGGGATCGCTCTCCACTGCTATCTTACCGCCGTGCTCGTCCACGATCTTGGAAACGATGGCGAGGCCCAGGCCCACGCCCTGCGGCTTGGTGGTGAAGAACGGATTGAAGATGCCGTCGAGGTGCTGGGCGTCGATTCCCGCCCCGCGATCAATCACCGAGATTTCGACCGTCCCGCCGGCCGCCCGCGTCTTCACGGTGACGGCTCCGCCGGGCGCGGTGGCCTGCGCCGCGTTGAGCACCAGGTTGTAGAAGACCCGCTCCAATAGCTCGGCATCGAAGGGAAACGGCGGGATCTCCGGCGCGTAATTTCTGTAAATCGCGATCCCGGGCGCCTCGCGCTCCACGGCGGCGATGGCGCGGTCGAGCATATGCGCCAGGTCCGCGTTGTCCACGCGCAGATCGAGGGGGCGGGCGAACTGCAGGAAGCGGGTGACCAGAGAGTTGGTGCGGTCCACTTCCGAAGTGATGAAACCGGCCACTTCGCGCGCCACTTCGTTTTCCGCGGCCACGTTGCGGCTCAGCATTTCCGCCGACGCCTTGATGGTGCCGAGCGGGTTGCGCAGCTCATGGGCGAGGCCCGCGGAAAGCTGGCCCAGCGCGGCCAAGCGGTCGGAGCGCCGCACCGCTTCCTCCGCCCGCTGAATGTGGACGCCGGCCTCCGCCAACTGTTCCGCCGTGCGCCGGTACTTTTCCGACTGGGCGCGCAATTCCTCGGCCAGCGCATTGGCCAGGTTGCCCACCATGGCCAGGAAGACCATGCGGAGCGTCAGTTGAGTGATCTCCGGCGGGCCCATCCCATACCGCGACCAATCGATGAACAGCAGGAAAGACAAGTACGAACCGGCTGCCAGCAGCGAAAACACCAGGGTGCCGATCACGCCCAGGAAGGTTGCCGCCGAGACCACCGGCAGCAGCAGCACCAGCCAGAAATGGCTCTCGACTCCCCCCGTGTATCCGATCAGCAGGTATCCCAACAGCAGCTTCATTACGATCCAGAAGATCCGGCTGCGCGTGGAAGGGTGCGCCGGAATCTTGGGCTCGAGGACCTGCGCAACGGCCAGCGCGGCAAACAGCGCGATTTCGGAGACATCGCCCTCCGCGGTCACGACCGCCAGCACGGCGAAGAGCAGAAGCCAGACGAAATCCTGGGGGCGGATCAGCCGGAAATAGCGGAGCAGCGGGCTAGCAGGCACCGAGGGTATCCTAGTCGGGATTATGCCACAATAAAAACGTAACGTCTCATGTCTAACCCAAGCACCCTGGATCAGGACCGGGCTACTGGTCTCGGATCCCAACCCGCCAACGAGCCTGCCGAGTCTTTCGGCGATATCCTTTCGCAATACGAACAGTCCCATTCCCATCGAATCGAAGAGGGGAAAAGAGGACTGGAGGGCACCGTAATCGCGGTCACCGGCGAATCGGTGTACCTGGATATCGGCTTCAAGACCGAAGGCATCATCGCGCTCGCGGATTTCCAGAGTGCCGGCGAAACAGTCAAGGCCGGCGACAAGATCCCGGTTTCGATCAAAGGCCGGGACCCGGAAGGCTACTACGAGCTGTCGCGGACCAAGGTGGAGCGGCCCAAGGATTGGACTTCCCTGGGGAAGGCGTTCGCCGATAAGACGCCCATCGCGGGCGTGGTGACGGCGGTGGTGAAGGGCGGCGTCAGCGTGGACGTGGGAGTGCGCGCATTCATGCCCGCCTCGCGCAGCGGCGCCAGGGACGCGGCCGAAATGGAGAAGCTGGTCGGCCAGGAGATCAGTTGCCGCATCATCAAGCTCGAGGTGGCGGACGAAGACGTGGTGGTGGACCGCCGCGCGGTGCTGGAGGATGAGGAGCGGGCCTCCCAGGACCGGCGCTACTCCGAAATCAAGGAAGGCGAAACCGTGCAAGGCGTGGTCCGCAGCCTGGCCGACTACGGCGCTTTCGTGGACGTCGGCGGCGTGGACGCGCTGCTGCACGTGGCCGACATGTCCTGGGGCCGGGTGAACAAGCCCGCCGACGCGCTGGCGGTGGGGCAGCAGATCGAAGCCAAGGTGCTCAAGGTGGACGCCGCCAAGCGGCGCATTGCGATCGGCCTGAAGCAGCTTCTGCCGCACCCGTGGGACCTGGCCAGCGAGAAGTACAAGACCGGCGAGCGCGTCACCGGCGCGGTCACCCGCGTGACCGATTTCGGCGCTTTCGTGGAGCTCGAGAAGGGCATCGAGGGGCTGATTCACCTTTCCGAAATGTCCTGGTCGAAGAAGGCGCGGAAACCGGCGGACGTGGTGAAACCGGGCGAGCAGGTGGAAGTCATGGTCCTGGGCGTCAACCAAGCTGACCGGCGCATTGCCCTTGGTCTGAAACAGGCGCTGGGCGACCCGTGGGCCGAAGCGCCGCAGAAGTTCCCGGTGGGCGCGGTGGTGGAGGCTCCGGTCACCAGCCTGACCAAGTTCGGCGCGTTCGTGCAACTGGCCGAGGGCGTCGAGGGCATGATCCACATCGGCGACATCAGCGCGGAGACCTCGAAGGGGCGGCAGGGCGCCTCCGGCGCGGCGGCCCCGCGTCCGAGGTCCATGGAACGGTCTGACGAGTCCAACGCGGAGAAGCGCATCAACCACCCGCAGGACGTGCTCAAGGTGGGGCAGGTGGTGAGGGCGCAGGTGCTGGAGGTGGACACCGGGAGGCGCCGGCTGCGCCTGGGCATGAAGCAGCTTATCCCCACCAGCGTCGACGAATACATCGCCGAGCACAAGGACGGCGACGTGGTGACGGGCCGCATGACGGAGGTGGGAAGGGGCCAGGCGCGGGTCGAGCTGGGCGAGGGCATCCAGGCTGTTTGCAGGCTGACCGCCGAAACGTTGGAAAAGGAAGAGAAGCCGGCCGACCCGAAGACCGACATCTCGTCGCTAACATCCATGCTGGAAGCCAAGTGGAAGGGCGGCCAGGCAACCGGCGCACCCAGGCGCGAGCCGGTGCGCGCCGGTCAGATCCGCAGCTTCCGCATTGTCAAGCTGGACGCCGCGGGCAAGAGAATCGAACTGGAACTGGCGTAGGGGCGGGGCCCGGCGCGTCGATAAGAGCTTGACCGCCGAGCTCTCGCGCCGGCTAGCCCTCGGCATTCATGGGGCGGGGAAACTCAGGACAGTGAGCGTATGCGGAGTGGCGGCCGGTTGAACGCGGCGGACCCGGGCTCGCAGATCGTCCACGCGGATGCAGCCGGGATTGACGCAGGCAAGGGGAGTCATTTTGTGGCGGTACCGGCGGGGCGGGATGCGCAACCGGTGCAGGAGTTCGGGTCTTGGACGGCGGAGTTGCACCGAGGGGGCGGGACTGGGGAATTTGGCGGCAGGGGGAAGGGCGACACGTTGTTCGGCTGCGCTGGGAGCAGCCCCCCGGGGGACCAATTCAGATAGTATGGAGCTGACATGCGGAACTATCTGGACCTGACGGGTAAAGTTGCGTTGATTACGGGGGCATCGTCGGGCATCGGCGCGGCCACGGCGGCGGTATTCGCCGATCTGGGAGCCAAGGTGGCCATCGGGTACTTCCACAACCGGAAAGGCGCCGAACAGGCGCGGGAGAGCATTGTAAGCGCGGGCGGGCGGGCCATCGCCATCCGGGCCGATGTGTGCCAGGAGAGTGAGATTCGCCGGCTGGTGAAGAGCGCCGCGGACGAGCTGGGGCCTATCGATATTCTGGTGAACAACGCGGGGTCGCTGGTGGAGCGCATGAAGATTCACGAGGTGACGGGCGAGAAGTGGGACGGCATTCTGAACCTCAACCTGAAGAGCGCGGTGCTGTGCTCGCAAGCCGTGGCGGCTTCCATGATGGAGCGCCGGACGGGCGCCATCGTCAACGTGGTTTCGATCGCCGGGCGCAACGGCGGCGGACCCGGCGCGGGAGCTTACGCGGCGGCCAAAGCCGGCCTGATCGCGTTCACCAAATCGCTGGCCAGGGAACTGGGGCCGCATGGGATACGCGTGAACGCGGTTTCCCCGGGGGTGATCGACACGCCGTTTCACGAAGTGTTTTCGACGCCCGAGATGATGCGGAATTTCGCGGCCATCATTCCGCTCGGCCGCGTGGGAGCGCCGTTGGAGTGCGCCACGGCGATCGCGTTTCTGGCCTCCGAGGCCGCCAGCTTCGTGGTGGGGGAAACCATCGAGGTGAATGGCGGGCAGTTAATGCTGTAAAGTAGCGCCGGCGGTGACGGCCGAGGCGGGCGCGCGCCGACAGGCGGGGCGGACCATCGGCCCCGCCTTGCTAGAATGAATCCAGCCATGGCTTCCGGCCCGTCCACATCTCCGCTGCGCCAGACTCTGGAAGAACGGCTCTCGCAGTTGCCGCTCATACTGCGTCCCAGGGGTTGAACACCGCGACACCAAGACCGGCAAAATCCTTCACGTTCCGCGTCGCGATGGTGAGATCGTGTTCAAGGGCCGTCGCGGCGATCATGCCATCCGCCGTGTTGAGCGGAGTTCCCCTTAATTGGCATTCACCGCCCAGGACACCCCAGCGGTCGGCTACGCTTTGGGTCACCGGCAGGATTCGGCCGGCAAACAACGGAAGGAGGTACTGCTCAAACCACTGTTCCAACTGCGTTCGCCGTCTGCTTCGGGGAAGCAGAGTAAACCCCCTCCGAAGCTCCCCAACGGAGACGACGCTCAGGTACAAAGAAGCATTGTCCTGGGCGGCAACCCAACCAGTTACGTGAATATCGGGCATGGGCCTGGTCAGTTCCGAGGGAATGTTGGTATCGAGCAGAAAACCGCTCACGACAAGTCTACCGGGCGCCCGGTGGAAAGATTGCGGCTGAAGTCCAAATCGTCTGTCAGGCCTCTCACCATCGCGCATACTTCCACGAGGCTCTTTCTTCCCTTCTCGGCGTTGGTTGACGTCTCGGCTGGAACCTGGACAGCGTCTTCGAGCAAACTCGCGGCATAGGCTTCGATCGCGCTTCCGCGGGAGGCGGCCTGACGGGCGAGTTCAGCCTGGACTTCGGGTCTGATCTCAACGATGATTGTCATGGGCGCCCTCCTAAAACCACCCTACCTCCGCCCTCGTTTCGAAGTCAATCAGCCTGCGTCCGCCGTCCGCGATCAAGGCACTCTTCAGACCCAGCCCAAGTCCGCAGCGGACCGTCGGCCCCGCCTTGCTAGAATGAATCCAGCCATGTCTTCCGGCCCGTCCACATCTCCGCTGCGCCAGACTCTGGAAGAACGGCTCTCGCAGTTGTCGCTCGAAGTGGACGGCCTGTTCGCCGAGGCGCGCGACCGCGCGCGGCGCGAATCCGCCGACCAGTTGAACCAGGCCGTGCGGCGCATCCGCCAGGCGGCGGATGCGGACGAGCTCGGCGCCACGCTGCTGGAGGCCGCCGGCGCGTTTGCGAGCGGCGCCGCGTGGTTCCGCGTGACCGGGGCAGCCGCCAGAGGCGAACGGATCCGCGGCGTGCCGCAGGAGGCGGCTGAAGCTTTCCACGCGCTGGAAGTTCCGCTCTCATCCGCGGCGGCCCTGGCCGGCGCCGTCGAGAGCCGCGATCCGGTGATTGCGGCCACCACTCCGGGGGAAGTCTCGGAGGATCTGGCGAAGCTTCTGGGGCACCCGCCCGATGGCCGCGTTTCCATCTTTCCCGTGGTGGTGCGGGACCGCGTCCCCGCGCTTCTGTATGCGTGGGGAGGCGTGCAGGGTCCCGCCGTCGAGCTGCTGACGCAGGTGGCGGCCGCCGCTTGGACTGCGATGCCGGAGCCGCCCGCGCCCGAGCTTGTGACCATCGAGCCGGCGCCTCCTCCCCAGCCCGCGTCCGCTTGGGACCGCCTTGCCCTCGAGGAGCAGCGGATGCATCTGGGCGCGCAACGCTTCGCGCGCGTGCAGGCGGCCGAGATGCGCCTGTACCAAGCGAACGCGGTGCGGGCGGGCCGCGCCGGGCGCAATCTCTACGATACGCTCGGCAAATCCATCGACGCCGCGCGCGAAGCCTTTCGCCTGTCGTTCTTCGCGCCGTGCTCGAGTATGGTCGATTACCTTCACCTGGAACTGGTGCACACCCTGGCCCATGACGATCCGGACCTGCTTGGCAACAACTATCCCGGCCCGATGGTATAGGGTATTATGCGGCGGGGGCCTGCTGGCCTGCGTGGGCTTGTGGGGAACCGGCGCCGCGCCTCCCGCGGATCTCGCCTCTCTGGTTCGCGCTTATCGCGACTTCCCCACCCCCGCCCGGCGCGCGGCCGTGCAATCGTACGCCTCGGCGCATTCCAAAGAGACCAACGGCGCGCTGGCGCAACTGGCGCTGGGCGTGGTTGCCTACGAGCACAAGGACTATCCCGCCGCCATCGCCGCGCTGAGGAAGGTTCCCAGCACGCTGTCACAGATTGCCGATTACACCGCCTGGTATCTGGCGGCGGCGCGAGTGGAATCGAACGATGCCGCCGGCATTGCGAACGAGCTCGCTCCCACGCACAGCACCCCATGGCTCTCGCCGCTCTCTGGCAAGGCATGGCTGCTCGAAGCCCGCGCTCTCGAGACCACCCAGCCCGCCGAAGGCGAGCGCATTCTGCGCGAGCTTTACGCCGAGCTGCCGCAGCCCGAAGGCGACGTGACGCTGGCCGATTGCTACCGCGCCGCCAACGACCTGGTTCACGCCGCGGAATTCTACCAGCGCGTCTACTATCAATACCCCACCGGCGAGGCCGCCACGCGCGCCGGCGCCGCTCTGCTGGTGCTCAGAGATACCATGGGCGACGCCTACCCGCCGGCGCTTCCGCGCCTGATGTTGCGGCGCCCCGATCGCCTGATGGAGGCTCGCCAGTACGCTCTGGCGCGGCCGGAGTACCGGTCGCTCGCCGATCGGGTTGCCGGGTTGGAGCGCGACCAGGCGCGCGTGCGCATCGGAGAAGCCGATCTTCTCAAAGGCAGCACCAAGGTGGCGTGCACCTATCTCCGCAGCCTCGAACTCGGCGAATCGGAGGCCGATGCCGAGAGGCTGTATGAGCTGAGCGAATGCGCGCGCCGTCAGGGCGACGATGGCGAGATGATCGCCGCCGTCGAGCGTCTGGGCCGGCAGTATCCGAAATCGCCATGGCGCTTGAAGGCGCTGGTTTCCGCGGCCAATCGCTACTTGTTGGTGAACCGGCCGGATGATTACCTGCCGCTGTATCAGGCGGCGTACCAGGGTTTTCCCGCCGACGCGGCCGCCGGCCTGTGCCATTGGAAGGTGACCTTCCACGCCTATTTGCACGGACAAGCGGATGCCGGCGACCTGCTCCGCGAGCACCTGCACAGCTATCCCGCTCACTTCACCGCCGGGGCGGCGCTGTATTTCCTGGGGCGGCGCGCCGAACAGGAAGGCGATTTCGCGGCCGCCCGAGCCTGCTACCAGCGCCTTCCCCAGGCTTTCGAGAACCACTACTACGCCATGCTGGCGCGCGAGCGCCTCCGCCGCCCCGAGGTGGCCGGCGCCGCGGCGTCCGCGCAGACCGCCAGGTTTCTGGCGGCGGTGACGTTCCCGGAACGGAAGCCGGCGCCGGCGCCGGCCCAGAGCGCCAGCGCCACCATCGTGCGCATCGAGCGGTCGCGGCTGCTGCGAACCGCCGGCCTGGGCGACCTGGCCGATTCCGAACTGCGCTTCGGGGCCCGCACGGATGGCCAGCCGCCGCTGCTGGCGATGGAGATGGCCGGGGCCGCCGGCGCTCCGCACCAGGCCATGCGCATCATGAAGTCGATGGCCCCGGAGTATCTGAACCTGGCCCTCGATCAAGCGCCGCGCCGGTTCTGGGAACTGCTGTTTCCGCTCCCGTACCGCGCCGACGTCGTCCGCGCCGCGCGCGAAAGGAATCTCGACCCCTACCTGCTGGCCGGCCTGATCCGCCAGGAATCGGAGTTCGACCCGCAGGCGCGCTCCCGCGCCAACGCCTTGGGCCTGACGCAGGTGCGCCCAGCCACCGGCCGCCTCTTCGCCCGCAAGGCGGGGATCACGCGCTTCAGCAGCCGGCTGTTGTTCCAGCCCGCGGCGAACTTGAAGATCGGTGTGTCGATTTTTTCCGCCATGCTCGATGAGAACGGCGGAAAGCTGGAGCAGACGCTGGCCGCCTACAACGCCGGTCCCAACCGGGTGGCCGAGTGGCTCGGGTGGAACACCTACCGCGAGCCCGCCGAGTTCGTGGAATCCATCCCCTTCACCGAAACTCGCGACTACGTGCAGGCCGTCCTGCGCAACGCGGACCTCTACCGCCGGCTGTACCAGTAGGCGGCGCTACCCATGTGGGCGCAGGTCCAGCTCGAACAGAGCCAGGACGTACGTGCCATCGACGGAAGTCCGCCGGTATTGAAACCCGAGGGCCTCATACCACCGCCGGAGCCGTTTGTTGCTGGCTATGCAGTCCAGGCGCAAACAGCGCTTGCCGCGCTCTCGAAGCAGATCCTTCACCCAGTCGATCACCAGGACCCCCAGCCCTCTGCCCACATGACTGGGCCTCAGCGCGAGCGTGTACAGGTATCCCGCATCCTGCCGATCTTCCGGCCAGAGAGTGCCCCCACGCCATTCCAGGCGGAAAGTTCCGATCGCATCCGGCGATCCCCGCTTGCGTACCAGGTACACCAGACCGGCGCGAAGGGGCTCGCGAAACGACTCCCAGGCTTCGCTGGGCGGCGGTGTTTCCCACTGCCGGATTCCCCTCGCCAAGAGCCACTTTGCGGCTTCGTCGACGATCTCCATGACGATGGGCAGCTCGTCGTGCCTTGCAGTGGATATGGCGAGCGGCGGCATAAGGTGGAGGACTTTGGTCATTGTACGCGACCCGGATGCGCGCCTGCTCGCGCGGCGGTAGAATTACCCTCTAATGCAAACTACGACATCCGAATCTTTGTATCGGCGGTTGCAGGAGCACCTGGACCGCATGCCGGTCGGCTTTCCGGCCACTCAATCGGGGGTGGAGATCCGGATACTGGAACGGCTGTTTACTCCCGAAGAGGCTGAGATCGCGCTGGAGTTGAGCGCCATCCCCGAGCCCGCCGCCACCATCCACAAGCGCTTCAAATCGCGCATGACTCTCCCGGAACTGAAGCAGAAGCTGGACCAGATGGGGGAGAAGGGGAACATCCTGGCTTGGCCCATCGAGGGAGAAGTTCGCTACGCCAAGCTGATCTTCGCCATCGGCATGTACGAGCGCCAGGTAAAGAACCTGACGCCCGAGTTCGAGCGCGATAGCCTCCAGTACATGGAAGAAGCGTTCGGGCAGGCATTCCACAGCAAGAAGACGACGCAAATGCGGATCGTGCCGGTGAACAAGCAGATTGCCGTGGAGCGCAGCGTCACCACCTGCGACCAGATCCGCGCGCACGTGGAGGCGTCGCCCGGGCCTTTTGGCACAATCCCGTGCATCTGCCGCAAAGGTAAGGACCTGGTGGGCGAAAGCTGCAAACAGACCAAGCTCCGCGACAACTGTTTGATGATCGGATGGGCGGCACAGTGGGCGGTGGATTCCGGCGCGGGGCGGATGGTCAGCCGCGGAGAGATGCTGGACCTGCTGGACCAGGCCGACAAGGAAGGGCTGGTACTGGAGCCGGAAAACACCAAGTCCCCGTTCTTTGTCTGCTGCTGTTGCGGGTGCTGCTGCGGCGTGCTGCAGATGGCGAAACGCCTGCCCAACCCAGCCGAATACTTCAGCTCCAATTTCTACGCCGCCGTGGACGCGGACGTCTGCGAGTCCTGCGGGACCTGCGAGACGCGGTGCCAGATGGACGCGATTTCGAGCCCGGACGGCAAGGCTGTGGTGGATCGTCTGCGCTGCATCGGCTGCGCGCTGTGCGTGACTACATGCCCCTCCGGCGCGCTGCGGCTCGAGCCCAACGACAAACTCAGAATCCCGCCCGACGACACCCAGGCGCTTTACCTGAAGATCTTGCAGGACCGGCTCGGCCCGTGGGGGATGGCGAAAATTGGAATGAGGAAAATGCTGGGCCTTAAGATCTGAACCGTGGGCGCCATAAGAACTCTTCTACTGGCCAGTCTCGCTCTGTGCGCGCCGCAGATTTTCGCGGACACCTATCCCCGGCAACCGGGGATCGACGCGCAGCATTACGTCTTTCGCGTGACGCTCAACGACGACAACGATGAGATTGTGGGAGAGACCACCGTCGATCTGCGGTTAGTCAAAGACGGTGTAACGGAGTTCGCGCTCGATCTGGCATCGGCGGCGAACGGCAAGGGCATGACCGTGTCGGAGGTGACGTCGGGCGGCGCGGCCGTCGAATATGTGCATCGGGCCGGCCGTTTGGTGGTGACGTTTCGGTCGGCGCCGAAGGCCGGGGCGCGCAGGCAGTTCACCGTGCGGTATCGGGGCATTCCCGCGGATGGGCTGCATATGCCCAGGAACAAATACGGCGAGCGGACGTTCTTCAGCGCCAACTGGCCCGACAAGGCGCGCCAGTGGCTGCCCATGATCGATCATCCCTACGACAAAGCGACCAGCGAATTCCTGGTCACCGCGCCCGCCAGGTACCAGGTGGTGGCGAACGGTCTGCTTGAGGAAGAGATCGACCTGGGCGACGGGCGGCGGCTCACGCACTGGAAACAGTCCGTGCCCATCGCCTCGTGGCTGAACAACATCGGCGTCGCGCAGTTCGCCTCCCGGCACTTCGGCGTGGCCGCCGGCGTTCCGCTCGAAACCTGGGTCTTCCATCAGGATCGAGATGCCGGCATTGCCACCTTCGAATCCCCCACGCGGCAGGCGATTGAGTTCTACAGCGATCGCATCGGCCCGTACCCGTACGAGAAACTCGCGGACGTCGAGGCCGCGGGTCTGGGCGGCGGCATGGAGCATGCCAGCGAGATCTTCTACGGTGAAAAATCCGTCGCCGGCCGCCCGGTTTTCAGCCTGGTGGCGCACGAGACGGCGCACCAGTGGTTCGGCGACTCCGTCACCGAAAAAGACTGGGACGACGTATGGCTCAGTGAAGGCTTCGCCACCTACTTCACCCTGCTTGCGGCCGAGCATTACCAGGGCCGCGACGCGTTTGTGGCGGGCCTGAAACGCAGCCGCGCCAGCGTGTTTGCCGCGGAAAACCGGCTCCCCGGCGTCGCCGTGGTCCAGGACAAGCCGTGGCAGGGAATCCCCAACCCGATCGTCTACCAGAAGGGTGCGTGGACGCTGCACATGCTGCGCGGCCAACTGGGCACGGAAAAGTTCTGGGAGGGCATCCGCGAGTATTATCGCCGCTATCGCGACAGCAATGCCTCGAGCGACGATTTCCGCCAGGTGATGGAAGAGATTTCGGGCGCCGATCTCGGATGGTTCTTCCACCAATGGCTCTACCGCGCCGGTTCGCCCGTGGTCGAGGGTGGATGGCGATACAACGCCGCCACCAGGAAGATCGAGATCGAACTGGCGCAGACCCAGGCGGGCGATGCCTACCGGTTGCCGCTGGAGGTGGGCATCGACGGGCGGACGGAGAAGATCGAAATGACGCAGAAGCAGCAGCGCTTCGAGATGGCGGCGGACAAGGAGCCGACCGAGGTGTCGCTCGATCCCAACACCTGGATACTCATGGACACACACTTCGGACGGAAGTGAAAGAAAAAGGGGACAGACGCATTTTGCGGGTTGGGCGAGAAATGCGTCTGTCCCCTTTTCTACAGCAGCCGCTGGTACTGCTGTTCGGCTTCGGGGTCGGGATCGTGGGGATGGGCCAGGTACACGCCGATCCAGCGGCGGGCGCGGGTGAGGTCGCCGATTCGTGCGAACACCTGTCCCAGGCCGCGGGCGCAGCGCGGAAACTGCGGCTGGCGCTCGAGGTGGAGGTCGCACTCCGCTTCCATGTGATCCAATACGCGCAGCGAAGCGAGCGGCTCGACGCCGGGCGGGGGATGGCGCATGAAGACCACGGCCTGCGCGTCGCTGTAAACGAGTTTCCAATCGGTCTGCGCCGGGTCGGCCAGCGCCGGCGCCAAAAGGTAGACCAGTCCGTTGACGTATTCGAAACTGTTCATCACTATCGCCTGGACGCCGTATTGATCGAGCAGCTCATCGGCGCTCTTGCCGCCGCTGGCATCGTGATTGTAGAGGATCCGGGCGTAGTCCATGAAAATGGATTCGCTCAGGGCGCGCCCGTCGATGAAAACGCGCTCCCGCGGCCAAAGGCGCCAGATCAGGTAACCGCCGTACTCGTAGGTGTTGAACAAGGGCTCGGTGACGTGGTGCGCCAGCAGAAAATCGGCGGCGCCGGCGGGATATTTCCATTCGGCCGCACGCAGTTGAAAGAAACTGCCGCGGGCGGTGCCCACTCCCAGCGCGACCACCACCATCGCCGCGGCGGCGTATTGCGCGAAAACGGGGAGGCGCGGCTTCCAGGGGAAGTACGACACGATCAACACAGGCGCCAGAAACCCGATCAGGAAGGTATTGCGTTGCGCCGACAGTCCGGCCAGGGCGAACGCCAGGAAGAGCAGCCAGTCCACCAGCCGGCTTCTACGGCGCGCCCACAACAGCAGGGCCGCCGCGCCCAACAGCAGCACTGTAAATTCCCCCGGAGGCCAGAGACGCGGAGGGGCCCATTCCAATAACCGCGAGGTCATATAGCTGCTCCGGTAATAGAGCAGGATCTGAAGGATACGGAAGCCGTTGGGATTGATGCCCGAAACCAGGACGGAAACCGCACTGACGATCCACAAGCGGCGGGCGCCGGGAAGAGGTTTCTGGCGCCACTTCAGGAAGAGCGCTTCGGCGGAGTAGGCCGCCACCACTACCCATCCCAGGAAATAGCCGCCGTGGCAGTTGGCCCAGATCAGAAACAGGGGCGGAAGCAGCCACATTGAGCGGCGAGTCTCCAGAATCGCGATAGCCGAAGCGAGCAGCAGGAAGGTGACCAGGTACGGCCGGTCCACGGCGAATCCCGAGGCCACTCCGGCGGTGGCGAACGCGGCCGCCAGTGCCCCGTAGAAGCCGCCGCACCGCCGCCAGGCCAGCAGGCCCGCCAAGGCGCAGAAAGCCGTAAGCACAGCCGCTCGGAACAGGACCATGCCCCCAAGACCAGCGGCCCGGTAAATCAGGTAGAAGAGCGCCTGAGCCAGCCATTCGTGCGTCAGGTTGAAATCGCGCGTGCGCTCCTCGCCGGCATAGGCAGGGCGGGCCATGGCGGTGGTGTAGGCAAACGGATCGGGAACGGGCAGCGAGTGCTTCTCGCAAATGTACTGCCCGGTTTTCAGGTGCCACCAGAAATCCGGATCGGATATTTCCGGCGAAAACCATCCCGCCAGCAACACGGCCGCGAGCGCCAGGAGAAGCGGGCGGAACCCGCGCGGAAGGAGCCTCACGCACCCCATCATAGTTCAGGGTGAGGCGGGGTCGCGCGGCTCGTCAGCCGCCACAGCGCCAAGGCCATGAGGAGCGCCAGAACGGAATCGGTGATTTCGGGAGTCCTGCCGGGCAGATATCGTTGGACAGCTTCGAGGACCGCCAACGAGCCTGCCACCGCTACCGCGGCGCGCGCATAGGAAATGCCCTGGGCGCGAAACAGCCAAACCAGAGCGCCGTACTCGAAGGTCTTACGAAGCAAAATGACCGTGGCGGACTGACGGTTGGACGCGAAGGTGGCGGCGAAGGGAATCCAGGAAAAGGGGTGCGGCGTCACCGCGAAACGGAAGGGGCTCAACTCGCGCAGCACCGTGGCGGAAGCCAGCAGAAATACGCCCGCGGTGAGCCGTCTCCGCTCCGGCAGCAGGCTCCAGAACAGAAGCGCCAGGGCGGCGCCCAGCGCTTCGCTGAGGGTTACCGAGCGTTCCGCAATGAAAAGCCGCAGCGGCAGGCAGGCCATGGCAGCCAGCAGCCACCGCGGGCGCATGCGGCCGAAGAACGCTTCCATAGCCAGCGCCACTGCCAGCCATTCGGCGGCGTTGGCCCAGACTTCCACCGCGGAAAAGGAAGCGGATTCGGCCAGCAGCTCGAGCGAGGCGCGCAATTTGGTCTGGCTGAGCTGCGGGAAGAACGGATAGAGCTGATAGCTGGCCCAGCAGGCCGCCAGAAGCAGGGCGGCAGGGCCGTGCCGTCCCGGCTGGCGGCGCGCCAGGCTCTCCAGCCTGGGGCGGAGAAGCAGCGCCGCGACAGCGCCGGCGGCGGCGCCGGACACGTTACAGAACACGTCAAAGAGGCTGCACGTGCGGCCGGGGTCGTAGATCTGAAGCATTTCCATGCTGGCGGAAAGCCCCAGGGCAATGAGCAGCGCCGCATCGAACGCCACCAATCGTCCATGGCGCCGGGCCGCCGCCAGGAATGCGGCCATGCCCAGTGGAAAGTAGAGCAGCAGGTTGGTGGCGGCGTCGCGCAACACGAATCGGTCGATTCCCCGAGGCCACGCGTGCAGCAGCACCCACAGCGGGTTTGCGCCGGAGCGGTCGAAATCGAAATGCCAGGGGTAGAGGGAGCCGTAGACGATCAGCGCTACGACCAGGAACAGGAGACGGTACACTAGCGTCTCGCGAAGCGGCGCAGGCGGAAAATCTCGACGAACGAGATATACAGGTTCACCACGCCCAAGCCGCTGATGGCGCCGCGCACGTACATGTTGTCCCAATACCGGTGCCATTCCGGCACGAAGGCGGCGAAGTAATTGCCCCCCCAATACTCGGTCCAGGGAAAGATCAGCAGGAAGAGTCCGATTTCGAGGCAGAAGGCGATGAACACCACCGCGGACGTCTTGTGGTACCAGCGGTACACAGGCGGAGGCGCCGGCATGGGCCCCGCGAGGTCCTCGCCGGGTTCGGTGGGCATCATGCGGCGCCCGCCGTGTCGAACAGACCCATTTGTGGATCGTAATCGACGGGGAAGAGAGAGAGAGAGCGCACCGGCTCGAAGCTGAGGCGGTGCAGGGGGGTGAGGCCGAACTCCCGGATGGCCTCGCAGTGCTCCGGGGTGGAATAGCCTTTGTGCGAGGCCAGTCCGTATTGGGGAAAGACTTCGTCCCACACGCGCATGCAAGCGTCCCGGTAGACCTTGGCCAGGATGGAGGCTGCCGCAATGGCGTGGCAGCGCGCATCGCCCTTGATGAGGGGCTGCTGGGGCAGGGGAAGCTCGATGGGCATGGCGTCCGTCAGCAGGAAATCGGGGGCCGGACTGAGCCGGCTGACGGCCAAACGCATGGCCAGGCGGGAAGCCTGGTAGATGTTGATCGAGTCGATGGTGGCAGCGTCCACGGCGGCGATGGCCCATGCCGCGGCGCGCTCGCGGATGCGCCCGGCCAACACTTCGCGACGCCGTGGCGGGAGCAGTTTGCTATCGTTGAGGCCGCGCACGGGACGGTGGGGCGAAAGGACCACGGCGGCGGCCACCACGGGGCCGAAAAGCGCGCCGCGGCCCACTTCATCCACGCCCGCTATGGCGCGGAAACCGCGCGCGCGCAACTCGCGCTCGAACGTCGCTTCGCACCGGAATTTACCACCCGCCGCCCCCGGCCGCATTTGGCGAACCGTGACTATTCGCGCTCCCTGAGACGGGCAGCCTTGCCTTTCAAACCGCGCAGGTAGTAGAGCTTGGAGCGCCGCGCCCGGCCCGTGCGCACTACTTCGATGTGGTCGATCACCTTGGCGTGCACCGGGAAGATGCGCTCGACTCCCTGACCGAAGCTGACTTTCCGCACGGTGACGCTTTCGCCCAAACCGGTATTGTTGCGGGCGATGACGGTGCCCTCGAACGCCTGCAGCCGTTCCTTATCGCCTTCCTTGATCTTCACGTGAACCCGAATGGTGTCGCCGGGCCGGAACGAGGGGATGCCGGCCCCCTTGTTTTTCTGAATGAACTTCGTCAACAACGCGTTCTGCATGAGAATTTCCTTAATCTTCTATCTTGACATGCCCGGCCCCTGCCAGCAAATCCGGGCGCAGGCGGGCCGTCTTTTCCAGCGCGGCGTCCTTTCGAAACCTGCGGATCTCCTCGTGGTTGCCGCTTAAGAGCACCTCCGGCGCTTTCCAACCACGGAAATCGGCCGGCCGGGTCCAGTGCGGGCAATCCAGCAGGCCCTCTCCATGGCCCGTATCCTGAAACGACTCAAAGGCCGCGGAACTTTCGTTCCCCAGCACCCCAGGCAACAACCTCGCCACGGCGTCGATCACCACCGCCGCCGCCAGCTCGCCGCCGCTCAACACGTAATTCCCGATGGAAATCTCGTCGTCGGCCAGGTGCGCCGCCACGCGCTCATCCACGCCCTCGTAGCGGCCGCAGATCAGCAACAGCCCGGACTCCCGGCTCAGCCGGTTGGCCACGCCCTGATCGAACAGCCGGCCCTGCGCCGAAAGCAGAACCACCAACTGGCGAGGCCGGCGCTCGGGCCAGATCGATTCCACCGCCTGGAAGACCGGTTCCGGCTTGAGCACCATGCCCTCGCCACCGCCGAACGGCCGGTCATCCACGGTCTTGTGCCGGTCCCCAGTCCAGTCGCGCAGGTTATGGATGAGGATTTCGACCAGGCCCGCATCTCCGGCCCGCTTGACCACGCCATGCGCAAACGGCCCCTCGAAGAACTCGGGGAAGATGGTCAGCACATGAAAAATCACGGCCGGTTCAAATCCTTCAGGCCTTCGGGCAATTCCACCGCGATCCGTTTGGCTTCCGGATGAATCTCCACGCAGATCGCTCGCGCGAAGGGAATCAATAAACCGCCTTCCACCACCAGCAGGCCCGGGCCGCCCGAATCCTCCCAGCCCGAGACGCGCCCCAGAGATTCGCCCGTGCGCCGGTCCAGCACTTCGCAGCCCACCAGGTCCGACTGAAAGAATTCGCCCGGTTCCAGCGGCGCGCGCTCGCTCATGGGCACGCGCACCTCCGCTCCAGCCAGGGGATCGGCATCCGAGATGGTATCCACGCCCTGGAACTTGAAAATCAACGTTCCGTTATGGAACCACGTGGATTCCACCTGGCAGCGCCGGGACGAGCCGGACTCGCCCGGGCCGAACAGATAAACTTCCCGCAGAGCCTGGTAGCGTTCGGGTTTGCCGCTGAGGGCCAGCGCCGTGACTTCGCCCCGGTTACCCCTGGACTTTCCCAGCAGGGCCACCGTGACCCATCCGCCTGGAGGCCAGCTCACTCGAGGATTTCCAGCGTGAAGCGGCGGTTGACCTTCATCCCGGCCGCCCCGAGGATGGTGCGAATGGAACGCGCGGTGCGGCCCTGTTTTCCGATCACCTTCCCTAGATCGCTGGGCGCCACCTTCAGCTCCAGAACGGTGACCTGCTCCCCTGCGACCTCGCGGACGGAAACTTCCTCGGGGATGTCCACCAGAGCTTTCGCAATATCTTCGATCAACTGTTTCATAGCCATCCCGCCTTCCTAGAATTCATGGTAGCGCGAACGGGACGCGCGGGGTCACTCCGGTTCTTACTCACTGTGGGGCGGACCATCGCATTTTGTGGTCTGCCACCTTGGTACAGGCCGGCAGACGACACAAACCGATCGTTTGCCCCACGTTACTCCGCTACCGGCTGGGCCGCCGCGGCGGGGTTCTTCTCCACCAGCCGCTTCACGGTATCGGACATCTTGGCCCCGTTCTTGGTCCAGTGGTCAAGGCGGTCGTGTTTCAACAGCACCTGGGGCGGACTGGTGAGCGGGTTGTAGTGCCCCACTACTTCCAGGTGGCGGCCGTTGCGGGCGCGCTCCTTCTCGATTACGACTACGCGATAAAACGGCTTCTTTTTGGCGCCAAACCGCGCCAGGCGAATCATTAGCATCTGGGCTCCAATAATCTTTAGCGTCCCGGCAAGTCCCCGAAGGGAAACCCAGCGGGCAACTTCATCTTCCCGAGCTTCCTTCCCATGAAGCCGCCCGAGAAGGACTTCATCATCTTCTTGGCCTGGGCGTACTGCTTCAACAACTGGTTGACTTCCTGCACCGACGTGCCGCTGCCCCTGGCGATGCGCCGGCGGCGGCTTCCGTTGACGATCATGTGGTTGTCGCGTTCCCGGGGCGTCATGGAATCGATGATCGCCACCACACGGTTGATCTCTTTTTCGTCTACCTTGACGTCCTTCAGGTCTTTGAGGATCCCCACCTTGGGCATCATGCCCAGGAGCGATTCGAGGGGCCCCAGCTTGCGGATCTGCCGCATCTGGTCGCGAAAATCTTCGAGCGTGAAATCGTTCTCGATGAGTTTCCGCTGCATCTCGACGGCCTTCTTCTTGTCGATAGCCTCCTCGGCCTTCTCGATGAAGGAGAGCATGTCGCCCATGCCGAGGATGCGGTTGGCGGCGCGGTCCGGATGGAACGGCTCGAGCGCATCGAACTTCTCGCCCACGCCGATAAACTTCAGCGGCTGCCCGGTGACGTGGCGGATGGAGAGCGCCGCGCCGCCGCGCGCATCGCCGTCCATCTTGGTGAGGATCACGCCCGTGATGCCCAGCCGCTTATGGAACTCGTCGGCCGACTTGACGGCGTCCTGGCCGGTCATGGCGTCGGCCACGAAGAGGATCTCGACGGGATTCAACTGCTCTTTGAGCTGTTGCAACTCGGTCATGAGCTGGTCGTCGATATGCAGGCGGCCGGCGGTGTCCACCAGCAGCACGTCGCGTCCGGTGTGGGCGCTCTCGCGCCGCGCCGAGCGGGCCAGCTCGAGCGGCTGCGTCTCTTCGGGCGCGCCCTCGTAGAGCGTCTGGCCGACCTCCCGCGCGATCACCTTGAGCTGTTCGCGGGCCGCGGGACGGTAAACGTCCACCGAAACCATCATGGGACGGTGGCCGTTCTTCGACAGCCAGCGCGCCAGCTTGCCGGCGGTGGTAGTCTTGCCCGACCCTTGCAGCCCCACGATCAGGAACACGCTGGGCGGCTCGTTGGCGAAGCGCAGTTTGGATTCGTGGCTGCCGAGGATCTTGATCAGCTCTTCATGAACGATCTTGATGACTTGCTGGGACGGCGAGAGAGCGGTCAGGACCTCCTCGCCCATGGCCTTCAGCTTGATGTTTTCGATGAGCTGTTTGACGACCTTGAAATTGACGTCGGCTTCCAGCAGCGCCATGCGGATTTCGCGCAGGGCGGCCTCCATGTTTTCGGCCGAAAGTTTCCCTTCGCCGCGCAGGTTTTTGAAAACCCGCTGCAGTTTTTCCGATAGGTTGTCGAACATGAGAGCAGAACTCCCCCGCCGGGCGAACACTGCGGGGGGCATGTCAGCGGTCTTCTTATTATAGCCGGTTATGCGGCGGGAACGATGCGGACGCTGCTCGCCGCCATTTTCCCGGTGCGGTCCATGCCCAGCTCGTAGACCACCCGCGTGCCCGGCCGCAAATCGGTGGCCAGGCCCTCCGCCAGCCGCGAGACGTGGAAGAAGATATCTCTTCCGCCATCGTCCGGCCGCAGAAATCCGAAGCCTTTGGCTTCGAAGTACGTGACCACGGCGCCAGTCTGTTCGCCGGTGGGCGCTTCTCCGCTGGCGTCGCCGGCCTCCGCGGCAGACTGCGCGGTCCGGCTGCTTTTGTCTCCTACCCCTTGCTTGATCAGGGCAAGGTCGTCTTCGGTCCAATCCGCGGGCTGCGTATTGGTGGGCATCTTGAGGTCCGGATTGCGCTTGCGGGCCTCTTCAAATAACCTTTTTTGGCGTGCGTTCAACGAAAGTTTCCTTTAGTCCCGGCGGCTCTACGCCGGAACCGGCGCGGCCTTCTTCCTGCGCGAGCCCTTCTTTTCGGCGGGGCGCTCCCGGTCGCTCTTTTTCAAACTGCCCATCACCATATTGGTGACGAACTTCTTCTCGCCGTGATCGTCGAATTTGATCACGATTCTTTCTTCACTGCTGGACAGGACCGTTCCCAGGCCGAACTTCTGGTGCTCGACTTGGGCGCCTTGAGAAAAAGTGTTGGAAGCCATAGATTTCCTACGCGTTATTCCTCGGATGGATTGCTGGGGATATGAGGTGGCGATGATGAAGAGGAGACAAAAGTATCGGGCAGAAGTCCCACAATGAATGTAGATTCCATTCTAGCACACTGTAGCGCCGGCGGTCTTTGCCGCCGGTGGGGGTGCTTCCGGGACAGGATGGACTCGAGGAGGCAGGCGGAGACCGCTTCATGTGCACCCATTTTGGCCATCACTTCGGGGATGAGGACGGCCGGTTGCACCCCGAATTCAAGCGGCACATGCAGCCGCTTGCGGAAAAGAAAGGGTGGTTCGTGCCAGCGGGCGCTCCGCTGGAGCACCTTCGGGCTCGAGCACCGTTGGCTGGCGGCCCGGCTGATCTGCGGCGCCTCGAGAGAGCGTTGCGTGACTGGTTGGCCAGTTTAGCTTAGTCACGGGGGACGTGACGGCCGCTGTTCATCAGGGCCCTCATCCGGCAAGGGTAGAGCGGAGGTCTCGCGAAGCCTGGATCGCTCAGAAGCCACAGCACCGGTGAACGGGCTATGCTCTGCGGGCCAATGGCCGATAATACGCTCTTATTTCTTCTTGCCTGCGGGCGCTTCCACTATGGTGGCGGACTTGATGCTGTCCAGTTTCGGGAAATTCTTGTCGATATAGGCTTTGCCCTGAGTGGTGATGGCGCCCTGGTCCGGCTTCTCCCCATAACCGCTATAGAGGCCCTCGACCACGTTCATGCCCGAGACTACGGTTCCAAACGGCGTGAATCCCTGGCTGTCCAGAAACACGTTTTTGTCATTGAAGTTGATGAAGAACTGCGTGGTCCGCGTGTTCGGACCGGCCGTGGCGAAAGTCACCGTTCCCCTGGTGTTGCTATGCTTGCCGCCTGGATCGTCCTTGATGTTGGCGGTCTGCCAGACTCTGCCGATGGCGGGATCGGCCGGGAGGCCAAACTGGACGATGAAATCGGGGACGTACCGGAAGAAGGCCGCGTCGGTAAAGAAGTTGTTGACTACCAGGTTGTAGAAGCGGTCCGCTCCCAGGGGAGCCCAGGCGCGATGCACTTCGACGACGAAGTCGCCATGCGTGGTGGCGAATTTCACCCGATACAAATCCGGAGCCTGGGCCTTCAGCGTGGACGGATTCATCAGGTTGGGGGCGGGCGCCGCAGCAGGCGCCGGAGGCGGAGCTTGGGCAAGCATCACGGACCCGGAAACGAGTAGCAGAATTAAAGCTTTCATCAGCCCGATTATAACCGCAGTGCGGGCCCGCGCGCATCTGGCCGCGTCCTTGCGGGCGACGGTCATTCGCGAGGGAAAACTCCTCCATGCCGCATGACCCAGCACTGCTCGCGGAAGTCCGCGCGTGGCTCACAAAGGCGGCCAAGGACTTGGCTGCCGCCGAATACGAATCGCGGGCAGATCCGCCATTTGTCGAGGATATCGCCTTCCACTCTCAGCAAGCAGCCGAGAAATCCCTGAAAGCGTTTCTCTCCTGGCATCAACTCCCTTTTCGGAAGACGCACAATTCGGTCGAGTTGGGCGAAGCGTGCAACCAGATCGATCAGAGCCTGGAAGCTCTGCTCCGCCGAGCTGGGCCGCTGACCGAGTACGCCTGGAAGTTCCGCTATCCCGGCGATCCTGAGGAAGCCACCGCTGAAGAGGCCGCGGAGGCCCTGTCGACGGCCCGCGAAGTTTTTGGGGCGGTGCTCGACCGTCTGCCCCCCGGGCGTGCGGCCGTAAGTTGCCGTGGTTACGCGCTCGCCAACTGCCGCAGCACGTACGGCAGAATTCCGCCGTTCCGGTAGTATTCCACTTCCTGCGGGGTATCCACGCGAACGTCCACGGTGAACTGCTTCTCCGAGCCGTCGTCCGCCACCGCGCGCACTGTGGCCCTGCGGCCGCCGCCATCGAGCGCCGCCGCCACGCCTTCAATGTGGAATGTCTCTTTGCCGGTCAGTCCCAGGCCGGCGGCGTTTTCGCCCGCCCGGAACTGCAACGGCAGCACGCCCATTCCCACCAGGTTGGTGCGGTGGATGCGTTCGAAGCTCTCGGCGATCACGGCGCGCACTCCCAGCAGCGCTACCCCCTTCGCCGCCCAGTCGCGCGAGGAACCGGAGCCGTATTCCTTGCCCGCCAGGATCAAGAGCGGCACGCCCTCCTCCTGATACTTCATGGAAGCGTCGTAGATGAACATCTGCCGGCCGTCCGGCAGGTGTAGGGTCCAGCCGCCTTCCGTGCCCGGCGCAAGCTGGTTGCGCAGCCGGATGTTGGCCAGCGTGCCGCGCACCATCACCTCGTGATTGCCGCGGCGCGCGCCGAAGGAATTGAAGTCCTTGGGCTCGACTCCCTGGGCGATGAGGTAGCGGCCCGCCGGGCCGTCCTTGGGAATCGAGCCGGCCGGCGAAATGTGATCGGTGGTCACGGAATCGCCCAGCAGCGCCAGCACCCGCATGCCGTGGAAGTCCGCCAGCGGCTTTTTCGGGTCCGCCAATTGGTCGAAGTAGGGCGGCTTCTTGATGTAGGTGGAGTTCTCGTCCCAGTGGTAGATGCCGCCGGCAGGCACGGGCATGGTCTGCCAGTTCCGGTCGCCATCGAAAGCGTGCGCGTATTCGTGCTGGAACATGCCCGGGTTAACGGCGGTGCGCACGGCGCTCTGCACCTCTTCGTTGGAGGGCCAGATATCGCGCAGGTATACCGGCTGGCCGCTGGGGTCCTGGCCCAGCGGATCGGTGGTCAGGTCGATATCCACGGTCCCCGCCAGAGCGTACGCCACCACCAATGGCGGAGAGGCCAGGTAGTTGGCCTTGACCAGCGGATTGATGCGGCCTTCAAAGTTGCGATTCCCGCTCAGCACGCCCGCCACTACCACGTTCTCTTTCCGCACTGCTTGGGCCACCGCTTCGAGCACTGGGCCGCTGTTGCCGATGCAAGTGGTGCAGCCGAACCCCACCAGGTGGAACTTGAGTTGTTCGAGATACGGCATCAGGCCGGCCTCGCGGTAGTAGTCGGCCACCACCTTCGATCCGGGCGCCAGGCTGGTCTTCACCCACGGCTTCACCTGCAAGCCGCGCTCGACGGCTTTCTTGGCGAGCAGGCCGGCGGCCAGCATCACTGAAGGGTTGGATGTGTTGGTGCAACTCGTGATAGCGGCGATCGCCACCGCGCCGTTGCCCAGCGTGCCGGCCGCGGGCGCCGGCAGATTGGGAAACGCCGCGTGGAAGTTCTTCTTCACATCCGGAAGTTCGACGCGGTCCTGCGGGCGCTTCGGCCCGGCCATGGACGGCACGACGCTCGCCAGGTCCAGTTGCAGCGTGTCGGAGTAGACCGGGTCCGGGGTGGCGTCGGTGCGGAAGAGGCCCTGCTCCTTGGTGTAGGCTTCCACCAGCGCGACCAAATCGGGATCGCGGTTGGTGAACTTGAGGTACTCGAGGGTCTCCCGGTCCACCGGGAAGAAGCCCATGGTGGCGCCGTATTCGGGCGCCATGTTGGCCACCGTGGCGCGGTCGGCCAAGCTTAGGGCGTTGAGGCCGGCGCCATAGAATTCGACAAACTTGCCGACCACGCCCTTCTTGCGCAGAATCTGGGTGATGGTCAGCACCAGGTCGGTGGCGGTGCAGCCTTCCTTCAGCTTGCCGTCGAGCTTGAAGCCCACCACCGGCGGCAGCAGCATGGAAATGGGTTGTCCCAACATGCAGGCCTCGGCCTCAATGCCGCCGACGCCCCAGCCCAGCACGCCCAGGCCGTTGATCATGGTGGTGTGGGAATCGGTGCCCACCACCGAATCCGGGTAGGCCTGCCCCGACTCCGAGCGGAACACCACCGGCGCCAGGTACTCCAGATTGACCTGGTGGATGATGCCGGTGTCGGGCGGCACCACGCGGAAATTGCGGAACGCGGTCTGTCCCCAGCGCAGCAGGATGTAGCGCTCGCGGTTGCGCTGGAATTCCAGCAGCGTGTTCAAATCGAAGGCGTCCGGAGAGCCGAAATGGTCCACCTGGACGGAGTGATCGATGACCAGATCGGCCGGCAGCAGCGGGTTGGCGCGATCCGGGTCGGCGCCCAAGGCGGCCAGCGCGTCGCGCATGGCTGCCAGGTCCACCACGCAGGGCACGCCGGTGAAGTCCTGGAGCAGCACGCGCGCCGGCATGAAGCTGATTTCTTTGGAATTGGCGCCCTCACCGCGCGCCACCAATGCCACGTCATCGGCCGAGACCCGGCGGCCGTCCTCGTGCCGCAGCAGGTTCTCGAGCAGGATTTTGGTCGAGAAAGGCAGGCGCGCAACATTGCCCACGCCCGTTTCTTCGAGGCGAGAGAGACGAAAGCACTCATACTCCCGGTGACCTACGCGCAGCTTGACCGCCGCGCCGAAGCTGTTTTTCGACATCAGTTTGATTATAGTTGTGGAAACCGGGCGCGGCGCAGGCTAAAGATTTGCGCGGCGCCCAATACCTGGTCGCTCGGGCGGCCGGTGGGAGAGCCGCCAGCGTGACGTGGCAGGCGCCATAAGGGGCTTGCCCCGAGACCCCGCGTTTGTGGAGAATAAATTATACCCATCGCGCGGAGGTGAGGTGTGCAAGCACGGTTTACGGCGGTCATGGCGGCGGCCGCAATGTTGTCGGTCTGCGCCGGAGTTGGCAGGGGGCAGGCTGCGGCGCAGCCCAAGCCTCTCGTGAATGCCGACATCGTCAAGATGGTCAAAGCGGGGCTCGCAGAGGATACCATTGTGTTGGCGATCCAGAACAAGCCCAGCTCTTTCGACACCAGCCCGGAAGAACTGATCCGTCTGAAAGAACAGGGCGTCTCGCAGGCGGTTCTGAATGCCATGCTGAACGCTTCCAATCCGGCCCCGGCGGCGCCGGCTCCGTCGGAACCCCCGCCGGCGGCCCAGCAGACGCAAGCGGATCAAGGTACGTCGGGGGTCTGGGTGGAATTCTACGGAGTCTGCCGGAAGAATGATCTGACGATCTTCAAACCGACCATCTACGCCAACCAGACCGAGTTGGCCCGCCTGGCGTGCAACACATACTTCTACGTCGCCGCAGTGCCCGGAACCTACAAGTTCTGTGCGACCAAAGGCAAGTGCGTGACGGCGGCCATCGGTCCCAAAGGGCCATACTACTTCCGCATTCTGCCGACCGCCATCAGCTACAACATTGCCCAGGTCGACCCCTCGGTGGCCGACGAGGAGATCCGGTTCCACGGTGTGGCCGCGCTGGACCTAAGCCGGGTTCTGGCCCCCAAGATGGTTGCCACGAACACCGACAGCTCGCCCCCCGTGTTTCTGTCGCCTCAGTAGGGGTCCGCCCCACAACTTATGCAGGTGTGCGGTCAGGGGAAAGGTATGTGGCATGGCCCGTTTCACCCTGCGCATTGGACCGCACTGGTGGTACACGTGATATTTCGACTGTCGCGACCTTAAAATGCCGGAAGATCGACCCAAGCCAACCCCGCTCCTGGATGAGCTCGAGACCGGTCCCTGGCCCAGCTTCGTGACCGAGATCAAGCGGGCTGCTGAAAATAACCCCGCCTCCGGCGACCTGCTCGGCCTGCTGGAGCGCTCCTACCAGGATCGGAAGGGCCATTGGAAGCACGGCGGTATCGTGGGGGTGCGCGGGTACGGCAGCGGCGTGATCGGCCGCTACAACGACCTGCCCGACGAGTTTCCCAACGTCGCCCAATTCCATACCCTGAGGGTCAACCACCCCTCGGGATGGTTCTACACCAGCGATGCCCTGCGCACGCTGGCGGACATCTGGGAGCGGCACGGTTCGGGCCTCACCAACCTGCACGGGTCCACGGGCGACATCATCTTACTGGGTGCCCGCACGGATGAGCTGGAGGCCACCTTCCAGGAGCTGACCGCGGCCGGGTTCGACCTCGGCGGCTCCGGCTCGGCCATGCGGACGCCATCCTGCTGCGTCGGGCAGGCGCGCTGCGAGTGGGCCTGCTTCGACACCATGAAGTTCTCGAACAACCTCACCCAGGCTTACCAGGACGAGATGCACCGCCCGGCGTTCCCCTACAAGTTCAAGGTGAAGGCCTCCGGCTGCCCCAACGATTGCGTGGCCGCCATCGCCCGCGCGGACCTCTCCATTATCGGCATCTGGAAGGACGACATCCGGCAGGACGACGCGGCCGTCGCGGAGTATGCCGCCGGCGGCCTCGATATCGCGCGCGACGTGTGCGCCCGCTGCCCCGGCGCATGCATGGCCTGGGCGGACGCGCATCTCACCATCGACAACCGCGACTGCAAGCGCTGCATGCACTGCATCAACGTCATGCCCAAGGCGCTGCGGCCGGGCGTCGAGCGCGGCGCGACCATCCTCATCGGCGCCAAGGCCCCCATCGTCCAAGGCGCGCTGCTTTCCTCGGTGCTGGTTCCCTTCGTGCCGGAAGCGGAGATCGAGGCCACCGTGCGCGAGCTGCTGGCACGCATCTGGGAGTTCTGGGACGAGTACGGCAAAAACCGCGAGCGCATCGGCGAGCTGATCCAGCGCGTGGGCATGGCCGCGTTCCTGGACGGCATCGGCCTCGAGCCGCGGCCCGAAATGGTGGCCTTCCCGCGCGACAACCCGTACGTGTTCTTCCAGAAGGAGGACGTGAAGTGACGCCCCAGCGCATTACCGATATCGGTCCTCCGCACTACGAGAAGTTTCTGCACCCGGTTATCAAGCACAATTACGGCCACTGGCTCTACCACGAAACGCTGGCTCCCGGCGTGCTGTGCCACGTGGCCGAATCGGGCGAGCGCATCTACACCGTGCGCGCCGGCTCGCCGCGGCTGCTGAGTGTCTCCACCATCCGGCGCTTCGCGGACCTTGCCGACAAGTACTCCGGCGGCTACCTGCGTTTCACCAGCCGGCACAACATCGAGTTCCTGCTGGACGACGCCTCCAACATCGAGCCGCTCAAGCGCGCGCTGAGCGAAGCCGGCTTCCCGGTGGGCGGCACCAACAATTCGATCAGCAACGTGGTGCACACGCAGGGCTGGATTCACTGCCACTCGGCCGCCACCGACGCTTCCGGCATCGTCAAGGCCCTGATGGACGAGCTTTATCCGTACTTCACATGCAAGAAGAACATGCCCGACCAAGGTGGGGCATGCTCTAGCTTGCCCGGCTCGCTTCCCGCCAAGCTGCGCGTGGCCGTGGCCTGCTGCGTGAACATGTGCGGCGCGGTGCACTGCTCCGATATCGCCATCCTGGGAATCCATCGCAAGCCGCCGCAGATCCGGCACGACGCGCTGCGCAAGGGCTGCGAGATCCCCACCCTGATCGCCTCCTGCCCCACCGGCGCCATACGGCCCGCGGTGGTGGACGGCAAGCGCACCGTGGACGTGGCGGAGGAGCAGTGTATGTACTGCTCCAACTGCTTCACGGTATGCGCCGCCATGCAGATGAACGACCCGGAGAACGACGGCCTCTCCATCTGGGTGGGCGGCAAGGTCAGTAACGCGCGCAGCGAGCCGAAGTTTTCGAAGCTGGCCATTCCGTTCCTGCCCAACAACCCGCCGCGCTGGCCGGAGGTGGTGAGCGCCGTGGCCAACATCGTGGACGTCTACGCCCGGCACGCCCGGCGCTTCGAGCGGCTGGGCGAATGGACCGAGCGCGTGGGATGGCCGCGCTTCTTCGAGCTCACCGGCATCCCCTTCACGCGCTACCATATCGACGATTTCCGGTACGCCGGTCTGAGCTTCGCGCGCTCGACGCACATGCGGTTGCGGCCATGATGACGGGATTGTTCAAACCAGTGAAGAAGCCGGTGATCCGGCGCTTGTCCGCTCCGGGCGGGGATATAGGCCCATACCGGCCGCGGTATGTCCCCAAGACGGCGCCCTGCACCGCCGCCTGTCCGAGCGCGGGCGATATCCGCGGCTGGCTCACCGCCCCCAACCCGCAATCAGCGTGGGAAAAGATCGCCGCGCGCAACCCCTTCCCCTCCGTTTGCGGCAGAGTCTGCCCGGCCGATTGCGAAGCCGCCTGCCCGCGCGCAGCCAAGGACGGCGCGGTGGCCATTCGCGCTTTCGAGCGGTACCTCGGCGATTTCGCCCTCGAGCGCGGGCTGGCGCCTGCCGTCCCCGCCGCGCCACGGGGCGAAGTGGCCGTGGCGGGCGCCGGTCCCGCGGGCCTCTCGTGCGCATATCAACTCGCTCGCCGGGGATGGCGCGTCACGGTGTTCGACGCCACCCCGCCCGGAGGCTTTCTGCGTTCCCTACCGGGCCTGTCGGCCGAAATCCTGGACCGCGAGATCGCTCGCATCACCGCGCTCGGCGTCACGCTGCGGCCGGAACCCGCGCCCGAGGGCACCGTCTTCACCGACCCCGGCGGCACGTTGGCCCAGCTCCCCCACGTGATCGCCGAAGGCCGCCTGGCCGCGGAAACCATCAGTGGGGCGGACGCCCTCGTCCGCGCGCGACCCCTTGGTCGCGCTCTTCCGGTGCTCATCCAGACGGCCTGGTACGCAGAAGCGCCGCGCCACGAACAGATCCTGAATGAAGCCGGCGCCCTGGCCGAAGCCCGCCGCTGCTTTGCCTGCGGCACCTGTATGGGGTGCGGCAATTGCTGGATGTACTGCGCCAACGGCTGCTTCGAGAAAACTCCCAAGGGGAACCGTTTCAAACTCAAGCTCGAGCTGTGCCACGGGTGCGGCCGCTGCGCCGAAGAGTGCCCGTCCGGCTTTATCGACATGCTGTGAACATATGCCCACATACGAACACGGGGGACGAATCTACGAGGTGGATGAGGACGGCTTCCTGCAGGAGCCGGACCTGTGGAACGAAACCGTGGCCCGCGATTTCGCGGCCGCGGAGGACGTGCCGGAGATGACCGATGCCCACTGGGTGATTGTCAACTACCTGCGCAACTACTACCTGCAGTTCGGCATCGCCCCCATGATCCGCAGAATCGTCAAGGAGACCGGCTTCAAGCTCGCTCAGATTTACGAGCTATTCCCCTCGGGCCCCGCCAAGGGCGCGTGCAAGGTGGCCGGACTGCCCAAGCCGACCGGCTGCGTGTAGCATCATGATCGCCGCCGCCATCGCGTACCTGGCCTTCGCGGTTTTCGTCGCGGGCACGCTCTGGCGCGTGGTGGCGTGGGCGCGCGCGCCGGTGCCGTTCCCCATCGCGCTCACCTGCGGCCAGCAGAAGTCGCTCGAAGGCATCCGCGCGGCGTGGCTCGAGAATCCGTGGACGCCTGCGGGCGCGGCCTGCCGGACCGCGTTCGAGGCGCTGCTGTTCCGCTCGCTCTTCCGGGATTCGCGCGTCCAATTGTTGCCGGGGCCGCGCTTCGTGTACCGCGGCGACCGCGCGCTGTGGGCCGGAGCGCTGCTGTTCCATGGCTGTCTTCTGTGGGTATGGATCGGGCACCTGCGGTTCTTCCTCGAACCCGCGCTGCTGGGGCCGGCCAACCGCTTCGTGGACGCCGGGCTGCTCGCGGGACTGGCGTTTCTCTTTCTGCGGCGCGTGCTCGACCGGCGCCTGCGGTACGTGACCCTGGCCGCCGATTACCTGCCGCTGGCGCTCGTCGCGACCGTGGCCGGGTCGGGCGTCCTAATGCGCTGGTGGAGCCACACGGACGTGGCCGCGGTGAAGCGCTTCGCCCTCGGCCTGGCCACGTTCCACCCCATTGCGCCGGCGGGCGTGGGCCTGCTCTTTTATATCCACCTGTACGCCGCCAGTGCGCTGGCCGCCGGGATCCCGTTCACCAAGCTGGCGCACATGGCGGGCGTGTTCTTCAGCCCCACGCGCAACCTGCCCAACGATTCGCGCGCGCGCCGGCACGTCAACCCGTGGCTCGCGCCCGCCCAGGTCCACACGTATGCCGAGTGGGAGGACGAGTTCCGCGACCGGATGCGGGCCGCCGGCCTGCCCCTGGAGCGCCAGTGACCATGGCCCCCGAGCAACTCATCCAGATCGACTACGCGCCGCCCCGCGCGCCGTGGCCTGGCGCGGGCGCCGAATTCCGCAAGGGCACTTACTCGCACGCCGGCGCGGCCAAGAACCTCAAGTACCTGGGGCTGCCCAACCCGCGCGACTGGCAGCCCGCCGACGCGGATTGGAAGCTCCCCGAGAACTGGCGCGAGATCGTGCTCGAGGGCATGCGCGAGCGCTTGGCGAAGTACCGCTCCTTCCGGCTGTTCATGGATATCTGCGTGCGCTGCGGCGCTTGCGCCGACAAGTGCCATTTCTATCTCGGCACGGGCGACCCCAGGAACATGCCGGTGCTACGCGCCGAGCTGCTCCGCTCCGTCTACCGCCGCTACTTCACGCCCGCCGGCCGTGCATTCGGCAGGCTCGCCGGCGGGCGCGACTTGACGGTGAACGTGCTCAAGGAGTGGTTCTACTACTTCTACCAGTGCACCGAGTGCCGGCGCTGCTCGGTGTATTGCCCCTTCGGCATCGACACCGCCGAAGTCACCATGGTGGCGCGTGAGCTGTTGAACCTGGTGGGGTGCAACATCAACTGGATCGTGGAACCCGCGGCCAATTGCCACCGCACCGGCAACCATCTCGGCATCCAGCCGCACGGGTTCAAGGACACGCTCGATTTCGCCGTGGATGAAATCGCGGCACTCACCGGCATCCGCGTGGAAGCACCCGTCAACCGCAAAGGCGCGGAGATCCTGTTCGTGGCGCCCTCGGCCGATTTCTACGGCACGCCGCATTACTACACGCTGCTCGGCTACCTCATGGTGCTGCACCAGGCGCGTGTGGATTACACCTTCAGCGCCTACGCTTCCGAGGGCGGCAACTTCGGCATGTTCGCCTCCCACGAGCTGATGCAGCGGCTCAACGCCAAGATCTACGCGGAGGCCCGGCGGCTGGGCGTGAAATGGGTGTTGGGGGGCGAATGTGGCCACATGTGGCGCGTGCTGCACCAGTACATGAACACGCTCAACGGGCCGCCGGATTTCCTCGAGCCGCCGGTTTCGCCTGTCACCGGAACCGTGTTCGCCAACGCGCGCTCCGCCTGCGCCGTGCACATCTGCGAATTCACCGCCGATCTGGTGGCGCACGGCAAGCTGCGGCTCGACGCCACTCGAAACGACCGCTGGACCGTCACCTTCCACGATTCCTGCAACACCGCGCGCGGCATGGGATTGCTCGAGGAGCCGCGCCTGTTGCTGCGCGCCGCGTGCCACCGCTTCTTCGAGATGCCCGAGAACACCATCCGCGAGCGCACCCTGTGCTGCGGCAGCGGCGCGGGGCTGGGCGGCGACGAAAATTTCGAAACCCGCATGCGCGGCGGTTTGCCGCGCGCCGCCGCGGTGCGGCAGGTGAAGGAGGCGCGCGGCGTCAACCTGCTGGCCTGCATCTGCGCCATCGACAAGGCGTCGCTGCCCAAGCTGCTGGACTACTGGGTCGGCGGCGTGGAGGTGGCGGGCGTTCACGAGCTGGTGGGCAACGCGCTGGTGATGGATGGCGAGAAACCGCGCGCGGCGGACCTGCGCGGGGAGGCCTATGTCTGAGCGGGGCATCATCGCCGCGGGGATCGCGCTGTTCCTGGCCGGCGCGTGCTTCCCGTTCTGGCGCGACGCCGCCACGCCGCCGCGCCCGCTCGTGCTGCCACTGCCGGCGGGCGAGCGCTTGTGCGTGGCCCCGGTGGCCTACATGCGCGCTTCGCACGGCGACCTGCTGCTCGCCTGGCGCGACCGCGTGGTGCGCTCGGGCGAGCGCGTCTTCACCGCGCCCGACGGCCGTGTCCGCGAGCTGAGCCTGGTTCGAACTTGCCTGGGCTGTCACCAAAAGGCCGAGTTCTGCGACCGCTGCCACCAGTACACGGCGGTGGCGCCGGAGTGCTGGAGCTGCCACGTCGATCCACGGAGCCCGCGATGAAGATCACCCGCCAGGCCTTTCTCGCGCTGCTGGCCGCCACCGTGCGCGCATTCTCCAAGCCGCGCCGCATGGCCATGGCCATCGATCTGGGGAAGTGCTGGAAGGACCACGGCTGCACCCGCTGCGTGCAGGCCTGCCACGCCGCCCATAACGTGCCGCAGATCCCCGACCGGCGCCGCGAAATCAAGTGGATCTGGAAGGAGCGTTTCGAAAACGCGTTCGGCGAGGAGAACGCGGGCCCCGCGGTGGCCGGCGCTCCCGTCCCTCTGCTCTGCAACCATTGTGAACATCCAGAGTGCGTGAAGGTGTGCCCCACGGGCGCCACGTGGAAGCGGGAGAGCGATGGGCTGGTGATGATGGATGAGCACCGCTGCATCGGCTGCCGTTATTGCATGGCCGCGTGCCCCTACGGCGCACGCAGCTTCGACTGGAGCGACCCGCGGCCTTTTCTGCGCGCCATCGACCCGGCGTATCCCACGCGCGCCAAGGGCGTGGTCGAAAAGTGTACCTTCTGCAGCGAGCGCCTGGCGCGCGGCGGGCAGCCGGCCTGCGTTGAGGTGTGCCCGTTCAAAGCCATGGTGTTCGGCGACGCGGCGGACCCGTCCTCCGCGGTCGCCCAGCTTCTCCAGGCGCGGCACGCCTTCCGCCGCAAGCCCGAGCTGGGCGCCGGCCCGAACGTCTTTTACCTGCTTGATGTGGGGCAGGATGGCATCCTGCGCGGCGATTGGCAATCGCCGCGCGCGCCGATTGCCAATCGGCGCGCAGACTGCCAGTCTGCCCCACAAGGCCACAGAGAGGGCGCATGACTGTTCTTGCCAGAACCTACCGGTGGCGGATGGCCTTGCTCGCGGCCGCCGTCGCCGCCGGGGTTCTGCTCTGGTTGCGCCAGTGGAACCAGGGCCTCGTGCTCACCGGCATGAGCCGCGACGTGGCCTGGGGCCTCTACATCGGCCAGTTCACGTTCTTCGTGGGCGTGGCGGCTTCGGCCGTCACGGTGGTGCTGCCGTACTACCTGCACGCCTGGAAAGCTTTCGGCCGCGTGGTGATCCTGGGCGAGATGCTGGCCATCGCCTCCGTGGTGGTCGCGATGCTGTTCGTCTTTGTCGATCTGGGGCGCCCGGACCGGTTGCTCAATGTGCTGCTTCACCCGTCGCCCTCGTCGCTGATGTTCTGGGACCTGCTCGCGCTCGCGGGCTACCTGGCGCTTAACGTCATTCTGGCGCGAGCCGCTCTGGCAGGGCCGCCCGCCGCCTGGACGCGCGTCATGGCCCTGATTTCCATCCCCTGGGCGGTTTCCATCCACACCATCACCGCGTTTCTCTATGCGGGTCTGGCGGGCCGGCCCTTCTGGCTGACGGCGGCGATGGCGCCGCGCTTCCTGGCTTCCGCGTTCGCCGCCGGCCCCGCGCTGCTGATCCTGCTCTGCCGCGCGTTTCGCTACGACGCCGGCGAGGAAGCCCTGCGCAAGCTCCGGCTGGTGATGACGTACGCCATGACGGCCAACGTGTTCCTGGCCCTGATGGAAGTGTTCACCGCATTCTACAGCGGCATCCCCGAGCAGGCCGCGCACTACAGCCCGTGGACGTGGCTTTCCGGCGGCTTGGCGGCCGCGGCGCTGGCCATGGCGCTGGGCCGCAGCCGCTATGCGCCGGCGGCGGTGTTCGCGTCGCTGGCCATCGACAAAGGCGTGGTGCTCATCCCCGCCGGGTTCATCCCGTCGCCTGAAGGGGCGGTGACGCCGTACATCCCCACCGCGCTCGAACTGGGCATTGTGCTGGCCATCTGGTGCGCCGGCGCGCTGCTGGTGACGGTGCTGTTCCGCATCGCCATCGCCGCGCGCCAGGCGGAGGCCGGGTGAAGCCGGCCGCTCAATGCAGATTGCGGAGCCCCGCCTTGGCCCAAGCCAGCGCCATCGCCCGGTGCTCGGGCTCTACGCCGTGGAAGAGAACCAGCGCATAGTAACAGGCGGCCATGGCTGCCCCGCCGCCTAAGACGACGGTCCACCTTGCGGGTTCGCCCATGGCATGGTTTGCCAACCAGGTCACGATAGAGACCGGAGCGGCGATCACGAGGGCTTTGCCGTAGATCCCCCACATGTATCTGCCATAGGCAACTTCCAGATACCGGCTGAGCGCATATGGGACAACGATGCCGCGCGACGCGATCATCAGGACCGCGGCTATGTAAGCCGCACTGAGAATCCCATACCGCGGGAGGGCATACCAGAGACCGGCCACGCTGAGGATCGCCTCGATAAGCACAGCGCGCGCCAGCGCCGCATGTTTGGCGAGGCCGTAGAGGATCGCGCTGGAGTTGTATTGGGCGGCCACGGCGATCGCGGCGAGCGAAAAATACGCGAGGCCCGTGCTGATCAACGTCTCCAGGCGATTCATCTCGCCGGTAGCGCGAAAATGGGCTACGTACTTGACAACCGCCGACCGAAACCCGAAATCCACCAGGGCGTAATAGTCCACCAGGGAGAAGACCAGCGCCCAGATGCCGTATCGTTCATCGCCAAGGTGATGAATCACATAGGGCGAGAGAAAAAGCCCGGAGACCAGGCTGAAGAGAACGCCGAGCTAACTCCACAAGACATTGTGAAAAAAGTCCTTTGCGCGGGTGGCCGTGTGTGGGTGGCGGACATCTCGTACTGCTGGAACTATCGGCAGACCCGGCGCCCGGCCAGGACCTCCCGAAAAGCTTCAGCCACCGCCTCCTGGCCGGCGCCCACGGTCAAAGCCTTCATACGCCTGCCAAACCGCCGCGGACGGCTGTGCAGACCTTGTCGATCTGCGCCCGCGTGAGCTCCGGAAAGATCGGCAAGGAGAGCACTTCGCAAGCGACCGACTCCGCAACCGGAAAGTCCCCTTCCTTATATCGGCCGTCCCGGTACGCCGGTTGAAGAGGCACCGGGATGGGGTAGTGGATGCCCGCCTGGACACCCGACGCATTCAGATGCTGGAACATGCGGTCGCGGTTGGGCACGCGGATCGCATAGACATGATAAACGTGCCGCGCATAGGGCATCTCGCAAGGGGTTCCGATTCCAGCCCCAGCCAATTGCGCGGAGTAGATGCGGGCATGGGCGCGCCGGGCTTCGGTCCACGCTTCCAGGTGCTGGAGCTTCACCCGCAGAATAGCCCCCTGCATTCCCTCCAGCCGGTAATTGAATCCGCGAAGATCGTGATAGTACTTGCGCGACTGCCCCCAGTCGCGAAGCATCCGGATGGTGTTGGCGTACTGCGGATTGTTCGTGACCACGGCGCCGCCCTCGCCATAGGCGCCGAGGTTCTTTCCGGGGTAGAAGCTGAAACAACCCAGGTCGCCCATGCCGCCGGTCCGCCTGCCCTTGTACTCGGCTCCGTGCGCTTGGGCGGCATCCTCGATCACCACCAGGCTGCGCCGGCGGGCAATGTCCAGGATCGGATCCATGTCGGCCGCCTGGCCGTAGAGATGCACCGGAAGAATGGCTTTCGTTTTGGGAGTGATGGCAGCTTCGATTTGGCCGGCATCGATGGTGTACGAACAGGGGTCGATGTCCACGAAAACCGGTGTGGCCCCCGCGTAACCGACGGCCGCGACCGTGGCTACGAAGGTAAACGGCGTGGTGATCACCTCGTCCCCCGGTCCCACGCCCGCGGCCAGCAGCGCCAGGTGCAGCGCGCTCGTTCCGGAATTCACTCCTACGGCGTGGCGCGCGCCGCAGTATGCCGCGAACTCCTGCTCGAAGGCCGCAACCTCCTTCCCCAGAATGAACGCGCTGCTCTCCAGTACGCTCGCGATGGCGGCGTCGATCTCCGTCTTAATACTGCGATACTGCGCCTTTAAATCCGCCAAAGGAATCATGCGATGGTCTCCTGGGCCTTCAACTCCACCAACTCGCCCGGCCCCCGCAACGACACCCTGGAACACCGAGCGTTACCATAAAGGTCAACAAGGTCCGGACAGCGACCCCCAGATGCCCATAGTTTCATTCCCGGCCCGTTCAACGGCTTGAGGCAGACTTGTGCCGCGACCGGTTCTTATGGCCGGCATCGCCTCAAAATTCGTTTCATTTTAGCATTCCGCGTTTGGGTGGTCTGAGAGCGGGCCGAGAAGGACGGCCGCCTGCGCAGACTCCGTCGATCAGCGCCTTCGTCATCGTCACCTTCAATTGGTTTCCATCTCGACGCCACTACATTCTGGCCTAACCGTTGTTGTCAGCCGAGGAGACTGGCGCAACGACGCAGATGCCTGGTAAACGCAGCAACCCGTGGCTGTCCCGATCGGTTGATCGAGGAATTCATCTAACCGTCACTTCCCCGGCCCGATTCGTCCGGTCCTGCTTGAAGGGGATCAAAATTGATCCTTTCCTTTTCGATCACCAGGGGCCGGTTCTGAACCATGGTGTGGATGGATCCGATGTATTCCCCTAGGATGCCCAGTCCGATCAATTGGATGGAAATCAGGAAGAACACACCGATCACAAC
>Ga0187865_1000749_pt1 | contig 42478 bp, 42 predicted proteins | sample June2016WEW_11_1_2_FD_132989 | JGI IMG/M metagenome (GOLD analysis project Ga0187865, IMG submission 132989) | Peatland microbial communities from SPRUCE experiment site at the Marcell Experimental Forest, Minnesota, USA - June2016WEW_11_100 | ecosystem: Environmental > Terrestrial > Soil >...
ATTTGGCCCCAAGCACAGCATCGCCTTGAAGAGCGCGCTCCAAGAGCTTGCGAAGTCGTTTCACGCCACGCCGCGACTCAGCGCTGGGGAGTCGGTAGTCACGGCCCGTTTCAAGGTCAATCCCCGGAACTTGCCCACGACTCTCCCGTCACAGTCCTAGGCAGTTCACACTCGCACTCTATGTCGGACATATCTGATGTCTGATGTAATTCAAACTACATCTTCTGAGTTACACCAGAAGAACGCCCTTCTCTTCCCGCATTACTCGGAGCGTGGTTCTCATGAAACTGCTGAAACTGCGTATCTTGAGCCGGGAAGCTAGGATACTGAAGGTATGAGAATACATTGAAGGGAAACACGCTCTACGAAGCGGTCTGGGAATGCCGTTTCCCCAGAAGGCAGACGCTCGAAGAGGAGTTGCTCACTCTTCACGCCCTCCCGCCTGACATGATTGAAGACCTCCACTCCCTATTCAAAGAAGCGGTGACCGATTCTCTTGCGAGCATATTGGGCCAGAAAGAGGCGAGAACCTTGATGAGACGAATGGCGAGGACGGACTTTGAGAACTCATCCAAGTTCTTTGAGGCGCTCAATTCGATTCATCATGAAGGTTCTCAGATTCTCAAAGACACCATAATCGAGGAGTTCCGCGCAAATGTGCGTCTGCTGTCGGAGAAAGTGAAGCGGGGCTTGGTTCCCCGCAGTCCTAATTCAGTCGAAAAAGAGTAGGCTCGGTTCTAAAGCAGCCCACTACCATACTTCTCCGTGTGTTCCAACACCATCAGAATCACTGGTTCAAATATCGCCAACAATCCGCACTGTCTCATGCGCTTGATTCAAGTGTCGCATCTGAATTGTAAGAATTGCGGGACAGAATTCGATTACGCATATGTCCCAACTACCTCATTCACTTCGCTGAGGCTCGGAAGGTCGAGATACACTGTGCCCAAAGGGTGGCAAGCGGTCAGTGTTCAACATACAAGACACAAGGGTTGACCCTGATACCCACCACTGTCAACTGCGGTCTGGGCCAAATTGACCTGGATAGCGTCATCTTTCGGTTGAACCCAATTATTTGGTCTCAGGCCAAAAATTGAGCATTTTTCCTCTGTTTGAGCCTACATAAGTGGGTTCAAATCCCACCCGCGGCCTTCCCAATCAACTTCACGTTCACGCTTATTAGGGAACCTCGCCTGGACTCATCGAGTAAGAATTGGCCTCCTGTCCAAGCTGTGGTAAAGAGATCTCCCCTCAAGCCATTTCCTGTCCCAACTGCGGACACTCACTTCAAGCGCAGACAGTCCCGCCGCCACCTAAATCGACGGGCGCGACGTCTCCCAAGAATCTGGCGTACTACTCCATCATCTGTGGGGTGGTAGCCATTCTGACATTCCCCATTCCCTTGGGAGTCATCGGTTCAGCCCTCGGAATACTGGCGATTAGGAGGGGTCAGGTCACGCTAGGCTCAATCGGTCTTCTGCTCTCCGTCCTCTTCGGCTTCGTCAGCGTCTTGCTTGTCGTCCTATTCTCGTGACGGCCTAAGAATCCCGTCGCAGCAGAAGAAGGACAGAGCATCCATTCCAACACCATCAAGACTGACAGTTCAAGTCCCGCCGATCCTATCGGCCTTGTCGTGTTGGATAGCGATAGACAGAGTCGCATGATCGTGGGTTAGTCGGCCTCTCAATTCCGCAGAAGACTTAATCGAGAGAATCGCAGAAGGGCAGGCATGGCTGTCGAAGAGAAGAAGGGAGTTCAGGTCTTCCTCATCATGCTCAGAGACGTCGACCTCCAGAAGGCCTACGATATCGGAAACGAAGTGGTGGTGAGGAACGGTGGCATCTTCCACGGTCTCAATGTATTCTCCCTCACAGGCAATCCGCCCAGAGACAAACAGAGCATGTCCTTCCTCATCGATTCCAGTAGAATCGGGTTGGTTGTCGATGAAACGGCGAAGGGGTTAGGGCTCTCGCCCAGCAGCGATTTGCTTGTTCAAGCATTCCCGTCCACGCAGTTCGTTCCTCGGTCTCGTCCACCCCAGACCGCGAGCTAGTTCACCGCTTTCCCCTGCCTCGGCCCAATTAGCCTATCACGATTGGGCCAGAATGACACGCCCAATGTCTGGGGGCCTTACAGAAGGGCCTTCTTGACAGCCTCGAAGTCCGGTAGAGTCCCCGGCTCAGGTGCAACCCACTTGAAGGTGATCTTCCCCTGGCCGTCCACTACGAAGATGGCCCTGTTAGCGCAGACATATCCTTCGACTCCTCCCAGGTTGTTCCAGACAACTCCGTACTTCCTTACAACCGCGCGTTGGAAGTCACAGAGCAGGGGGAAGGCCAGCCCGTTCTTCTCCGCGAACGCCTTCTGGGCGAACGGGGCGTCGACCGAGATGCCCACCACGGTGCCTTTCATCTTTCCCAACTCGTGGTACATGTCCCTGAACGTGCACATTTCCTGGGTGCAGGGCCCCGTGAATGCGCCAGGGAAGAAGGCAAAGATCGTTTTGCCCCCCTTAGTCAGGAACTCTGAACTCTTCCGCATCTTCTTGTCATAGTCGTAGAGCGCGAAATCCGGAGCCTTGTCTCCAACTTCTGGCATTGTGACCAGCAGAAGCGGTCGCTGGCGTTTAAATCCTATGGAATGATTTTCTCCTGCTTCATTAGCCTCCCGAGCGAGAAGTGAAGGAAGACGGCGGCGAGCAACGCGACGGCCAACCCGCTTTCGACCCACACGACCTGCGTCCCAAGGACCGATAGCGCAGGGACCCAGGCACCAGAAACACGACCCCAGTGGTCATCTCGAGCTGACGTCGGTCAAGGCGAGCAAGTGCTCGCCGTCCTGTCGAGGACCGCCGAAGCTTCTATCTACGTCAGTCTTCTCCCAGGCATTCGATGATGCCCAGGAGCGTTCCACTCACGGCCCCCGAGGCGCAGCGCTACAGCAGGCACCTTGTCCTGCCCGAAGTGGGGCCCGAAGGTCAGCGGAGGCTCAAGGGCTCCTCGGTGGTCGTGGTCGGGGTGGGCGGGCTCGGGGTCCCCGCGGTTGTCTACCTTACGGCGGTCGGCGTCGGGAGGGTCGGACTGGTCGACGACGACACCGTGAAGATGTCGAACCTCCAGAGGCAGTTCCTGTTCGGGGAGACAGACGTCGGGCGGAAGAAGGTTGATGTCGCATCCGAGAGGCTCCGCCAGGTCAACCCGAACGTCGAAGTCGTAACCCACGACACGAAACTGGATTCGGGGAACGCGCTGGCGGTCATCCGTAACTACGACGTAGTGATTGACGCGACCGACAACCTGCCGAGCCGGTACCTGATCAACGACGCCTGCGTCCTCCTCGGGAAGCCTGACGTCTACGCCAGCGCCCTCGGGTTCGATGGGCAGGTCTCGGTCTTCTTCGCTCTCCTGGGGCCGTGCTACAGGTGTCTGAGCCCCCGCCCTCCCCCGCCGGAGTCGGTGAAGTCGTGCGAGGACGCGGGCGTCTTCGGAGTCCTTCCGGCTGTGATGGGAGGGGTCCAGGCAGTTCAGACCATCCATATCCTGCTGGGGACCGGCTCGCCCCTCATCGGCCGGCTGCTGGTCTTCAACGGGCTTGACACCACCTTCGACGAGGTCAGGATCAAGAAGGATCCGATCTGCAAGGTTTGTGGGTCCAACCCCGCTATCACCAGCCTCATCGACTACGAGGAGTTCTGCGGACTGAAGGGTAGGACGAGGCCCGTCGAGTTCGACGTTACCGCGCTGGCGCTGAAGTCATCGATCGACGGAGGGGAGAAGGTCGTCCTTCTGGACGTAAGAGAGCCATACGAATACGAGCTCTGTCATCTCGAAGGAGCGAGGCTGCTGCCGCTCGGGCAGCTCCCGGCGAGGATGGGCGAGCTAGACAAAGGGGGGGACATCGTGGTCTACTGCCACGTGGGGGTCAGGAGCACGCAGGCGGTCTCGCTCCTGAGAAGGGCGGGTTTCTGCAACGTCAGGAACCTGCAGGGCGGGATAGACGCTTGGGCACGCGAGGTAGACCGCCAGATGCCTAGGTACTGAAGCGAAAGCGTTGGAAGAAACTCGTCCTTTATATATAAGGACGGTGATTAGTAAATCGAAATACCCGGCTATTTCGATTTCGTGATTACAAGTGTCCAAGAGTACTAACTTCTCGCGGCTCCTGAAGCAGGAAAGGAGTTCGGACAAATGCCCACGGTGCGGCAAGAGTCGCATGGTGATTGACGGCACAGGGTCGGAACTCTGCTGCAGCGCCTGCGGGCTGGTAGTCAAGGAGAAGATCGTGGACGTAGGCCCGGAATGGAGGTCTTTCTCCGGCGACGAAAAGGGCGACCGCAGCAGGACCGGGATCCCCACGTCGATTGCCATCCACGACATGGGACTGGCCACGGTGATAGGGGCCGTCAACAAGGACGCGTCGGGCAGGTCACTGTCCGGGTCTATGAGGTCCACAGTTGAGAGGTTGAGGACGTGGGACCGGAGGAGCCAAGCACACGAGTCCTCGGACAGGAACCTGCGGCAGGCGTTTAGCGAGCTGCGAAGGTTCTCGGACAAGCTTACGGTATCAGAGGCAGTTACGGAGAAGGCCGCCTACTACTACAGGAAGGCGCTCGAGAGGAACCTGGTCAGGGGGAGGTCAATCACGGCCATAATAGCGGCGTCGCTCTACGCTGCCTGCAGGGACGGGGAGATCCCGAGGACCCTGAAGGACGTGGCTGCGGTGAGCAACGTCAAGAAGAAGGACCTCGCGAGGTCGTACAGGCTCCTGCACAGGGAGATGGACTTCAAGATGCCCGTGGCAGAGGCGGGCAGGTGCGTGTCCGTGATTGCGTCCAGGGCGAAGATGTCTGAAACCACACAGAGGAGGGCGCGCGAGATTCTGCTCAGGGCCAAGCAGACGGGAATCTCTGCCGGCAAGGATCCGATGGGGCTGGCCGCGTCGGCCCTCTACGTCGCGTGCACCCTAGAAGGCAATGAGAAGACGCAGAAGGATGTCGCGGAAGCCGCGGGAGTGACCGAGGTCACAATCAGGAACAGGTACAAGGGTCTCAGAGAGGCCCTCGGAATCTGAGACTCGATTTCAAGGCGTCAAGAGAAAGTCGATTGGCGCGCTCACCGCCATGAGCTAGCAACTCAGGTTCGAACCCCGGCCCCACACATCTGTCATGGATGATTGAGCCTGGTGGTCGTCTCATCGCCTGCTTTGATGGCGATGCCTTCTCGATGGATTCATCACGACGATGTCGAACAATATGCGCCTGTAGTTTATCGTCAGAGTTCTCGCGAAGAACTGACCGTTGACGACCATCTCGCGTAGATCGTGTTCGTTCCTTTCGTTCAGGCCGAACCTTTCGAACGACAAGCAATCTTCAAGGTATGGCCTGAGCTTGAAGACGTCAGAGTCCACCACGACTTCCCTGGGTATGGGCTCCTTCTTCGATGAAAGGAGCATATCGTTCAACGCCTCCCTGGCTGCTTCATAGTTCTTCCATGCTTCCTCGACAAAGCCGACAAAGAGCCCGTTCGCGACCAGATTCGAGACGAATGAGCCACTGCCATCCTCGGCATACCCCTTGAGGAGATGCGCCTTGATGTTGAGCTCGTTCGAGCTGTCGATGCCATACAGCAATCGACGAGCGACACCTTCCGCGTCCGATTTGTAAGCGTGGTTGAGTGAATCGCCGAAAGCACCGCTGGCAAGGAGAAACCTCGCCATCTCGTAGTCGCCTGATATCAGGGCGCTGGAGATCATGTGCGAAAAGTCTGGTTCGTAGGGGATTTCGCTCATCAAGAGCCCCTTCCAGGTGGCCTTGCGGGTGTGACGGTCGATCGCCCCGATATCGACGAACCAATCCTCTGCGAAGGCAACCTCGCGATGGTCTACCTTCGACATGAACTCCAGCTCTGAGAGTTTGAGGCCGTACTTGGACATGAGAAGCACCAGGTCGAACGGGGTCTCTGTCTCGAGAGCCTTGCGCACCGGAATCGGGTTGACCTTCTTCGGTATGGGCGTGTCGGTAAGGATGACGGCCCGACCTGGCTTGAAGCGACCGATTCTGCCTACCATCTGCAGGAGGGAATTGTTGTCTATCTTCATGTAGTGGAGCGTCTTCTGACCAAGCTTGTCCTTACCATCAATCACGTCGTTGAATATCAGCACGTTGTCTACGTAGATGTTCACCGAGGAAGCAATTACATTCGTCGCGAAGATTCTCAGATTCTTGTCGAGCTCGGCTCTCTGCTGGATTCTATTGATCTCAGAGCCTTCAATGCCTCCATGAATGTAGACGCCGCCATAGCTGCTGGCGTACCTTTCGACCAGGCGCCTTGTGGGGAGAAAGACCAGCCATGATTCGTCCTTGGGTTGAGTGTAGAGATAGCGCGACAGGGTCTTGAACATCTCATCGAGGTCGTCTACAAGCTCCACCTCGAGCGCGACCGGATACCTTCGACCACTCATCGAGTAGAGCCTGGAGATTCCTAGGAATGACAGGAACTCCTTTGGGTCTATTGTGGCGCTCATGATCCGGAACAGGTTCCTCGCTCTGGCTTCCTCCCTCTTTGCGAGCGACAGGCACAGCTCAAGCTGGGAAGACATCTGGTGGCTCTCATCGAAGTAGATTGAGGAATCGGAAATCGAGTTGTCGGCCAACATCCTGAGCAGAACGCCATCCGTGACTATCATGATCTTGCCGCCGACATTGATCTTGGTGTCTTTCGTGATGACTGCCAGCTCGTCCCTCAGCTCCGGATGAAGCGCCTGAAGCGAGTAGAACAGGGCGTTGCACGTCGCCCTTGACGGTTCGCGGATGACAATCTGTCTGTCCCTGTCGCACAATTCGAATTCGTGAATCGGGGTTACGGTGCTCTTTCCTGTCCCAACATCACCGATGATCACAAAATGATTCGTGAAGTCCATCGAGTCAAGGATTGAAAAGATCGGAAGACTCGGTTCTGCCACTTTGCCTACCGTTTCTCTGGCTCGTCGCTTTCCTTCTTCATCCGGGGCAACGGGCCCTCCAGAACTGCGGAGGTTGAATTCGCCGTTAGCCAAACGAAGCTCACGAGTCCTCTAAGACAGCATCCTCGGAAGGGGAGAAATAAACACAGTCCATGAGTGATGCCAGTCTTAGGCAGCCGACTCTGGAGGCAATCACGTGCGCGGACCGGCGACAGGACTCGCCGACACATATCACACCTGCGGCGGAGTTCTCAGGGGTTCTTTTTAACGAGAGAAAACGAGGCGGCGCGAACCCGGGAGCATGCACTATCACATCATCCTGACGAAGGAATGCGATCTCCTCTGCAGCTACTGCGGCGGAGGAAGCGAGACTCCTCCTAGGGAGATTCAGTATTCAATCGCAGACCTGAAGTCTTTCCTGTCCCGGGACAGCGACCCGGTCGTAGAATTCTATGGAGGGGAACCCCTCCTCCGCATCAGGGCCATGGAGGACATCATGGATGCGATTCCGGGGCGGTTCGTCGTCCAGACGAACGGCCTGTTCGTGGACAGGATTGAACCACAGTACCTGGCGAGACTCCACTCCATCCTAGTCTCACTCGACGGGACGAAGGAAGTCACGGACAGAGAACGGGGAAGGGGTGTGTATGACCGCGTTACGCGCAACCTGGGGCTCATCCGGGACAGGGGCTTTCACGGCGACCTCGTGGCTAGGATGACGGTGGTGCAGGGCACCGACATCTACGATAACGTCAGCCATCTCCTGAGAACGGGGTTCTTCGACCACGTTCACTGGCAACTCAGTTTCAGCATGTTCTGGGAGGCCGGGGAGGACACAGAGCCGGGGATTGTGGAGTGGCTCGCCTCGTACAACTCCGGTGTCTCCTCACTAGTGGATTCGTGGGTGGACGAAATGTCACACTCACATCGCGTCGGTGGAATAGTCCCTTTCATCGGCGTGATGAATTCGTTGCTCTCCGGGAAGAAGTCGCGCCTGCGATGCGGCTCGGGAATCGATTTCTTCGCGGTCATGCCAGACGGCAGAATCTCCGCATGTCCAGTGTCCGTCGATTTTGATTTCTCGGTCGTCGGCTCGATATTTGGTAACACCCCGAGTTCACTCCGTGACATCGTCACCGTCGGCAAGCCGTGTGCGTCCTGCGACATACTCGACGTATGCGGCGGCAGGTGCCTCTTCGTCAACAGGTCGCAGGACCTGCTCCGAGAGAACGGGTATCCCCTCATCTGCTCAACGGTGAGGCATCTCGTGAGGGAGTTGCAGGACGCCCTGCCTCAGGTTCAGGCACTCATCGCTGATGGGTCAGTGAGCAGGTCGGATTTCGAGTACCCTGAACTCAACAACGGCTGCGAGATTATCCCATGAGTTTCGCTCTGGGCGGGCCTCGACCTCTCGAGTAGCGCGCGTGCGGTGGTAAGCTCGCCCGGTCGAGCAGATGCGACGAAGGTCTTGGTTCGGCTTACTGAGCGAATCTCATCTCGGAGTCTTCGCGAACGTGGCCGCCATCAGGAAGCCCAGGTCAGTGGCCTGGTAGTACTTCCGTCTCGATTCACGTGAAATCGGCTCCACGAGGCCCTGTGCGCAAAGCTCAGCGAGGGCGCGGCTGACATGGCTCATGTGTTTGTTCTCGATGGAGGCTAGCTCGGATGTCGTTTTCGGGCCTCTCAAAACATCTTCTAGGACGTGACTCCGGACCTCACTCCTGGAGACGAACGAGACGACCCGTCCGAATCCGTTCAGCGACATCCGGTCTAGCATAAGGTCGCCCGCTTTTATTTTAGGGTTGTTACCATATGCATAGCCTAACCGGAAAAAACGCTCGCGTGGAATGGGGAGGTGACTAGGTCACTGCTTGGGATTGCTTCTCCTAGGGCTTCAGCGTGTTTCCTCCGCTGATCACCGCAACGCTCTGTCCTTTGAGGTCAATCTTTCTGAAGGCGGCCAACGATGCGACCCCGGACATCTCGACTTGGAGGCCGTGCTCTCTGTAGAATGCCTTCCGTTCGTCTTCCATTTCCTTGTCCGTTACGTCTACTGCCTCGCCCCGCGTTGCCCTTACCCCCACCATTGCCTGGTCGCCGTACGTCGGATAGCCGACGGCTATGGCGCCTGCCTCCGTGAGTGGCTTCTGGTACTTCACCTTCTCGTTCTTCCTGAAGGCGGCGACGAGCGGGTCGGTCAGCGACGCCTGTACCGCTATCAGGCGCGGCAATCTACGCACTAGCCCGAGCTTTCTGAGTTCAGTCAGGGCCTTGTAGGATGCGCTGAACAGGGTGGCGTTGCCCACCGGGATGAGGATGTTCCTGACGCTCGGAAGCTCCGCCATCATCTCGTAGACCAGTGTCTTCTGACCCTCCTTCCTGTAGCCATAGTCTCCCGTCAGGAATGCTTCCTTTCTCTTCGCGTAGCCGATGGCCCTTCTTTGCGCTTCGGTGAAATCACCGTCGACCCTTATGATGTTGGCATCATTGGTGTCCTGAATGTTCCTGATCTTGAGCCAGTTGGCGTTCTTGCTCACGAAGATCGTTGCGCGTATCCCGCCCAGCTTCGCGTAGTAGGCAACCGAATAGGCCATGTTGCCGGTGGAGGCGCAGACGACCTCGTCGTAACCGTACTCGAGCGCCTTCGCTATCTCGACCACCGAACCCCTGTCCTTGAACGACTTGGTCGGGTTCTCCATCTCGAGCTTCATGAAGAGGTCCTGCTGGGTTGCGGAAAGCAGGGTCGTGTTCCCAAGCTTGTAGTGCTTATACTCGCCCTCGGGAAGAAGCGCCTCATAGCTCCAGAAATCCTTCTTCAGAGTCTCTATGTTCGCAACACCGGAATAGACGATTTCGAGGATGCCGCCGCATTTGTCGCAGAGCTGCCTCGGGAAGAACATGGAGTACTGCTTCCCACATGCGAGGCATTTCAGGACGTATCGCATACCAGACCATACTCGGTCGACTGATTTAACATCGAAGGGCCTTTTTTGCTAGATCGTCCTCCGTGTCAGTGAACCCGGATCTCTCCTACGGACCGAAGATTCATGATGACTGCGAGCTTCAATGTCTCATACCAGCTTGCCTGCTCCGCGCAGGTCCGTCACGACGGGCACGGTCAGGTTTGGTACGCCTTTGACAAGACCCTCTAGTCCCTCCCTTCTGGCCGTTCGTCTGACGAGGCCGCCGAGGTCCGAGAGCCTGACAGATCCTGTCCTTCCCTCTCGGTCCTTCCTGAGCCAGATGGCTCGAAACCCGGTCAGTGACGCGCCCCAGATGTCGAACAGTATCGAGTCTCCCACTACCACGGGCTCTCGCGACTTCTCAGTGATGAAGGGCCTGGCGGCCAGCTTGAAGGCCTCGGGCTGCGGCTTGATGTAGCCGATCTTGTCGGGTGTAACCAGAAGATCATAATTCTCCAGCCCTAGTGACTCGATGAGCGGAAGTTGGTACTTCTCGTAGCCGTTCGTCAGAATTACTATTCTGTGGCCACTCTCATGAATAGATTTCAGCAGCTCGTTCGCTCCAGGCTCCAGGCTCGCGAAAGGGGCCTTGCTGTAGGTCCGAACCAGCTCTGCGACCTCGATTCCCAAGTGGATGCGATTCGCCCGCGCGATGTTGCGCATTACGAAATCCCAATCGAATGAATCCACAAGCCTTCCCTCCCGGCGCAGCCTTACCGTCTCCTGTCGGAATGCTCTGGCGCAGTCGGTCTTGCTTCCTTCCCGCGACATGATTCGTTGGATGTGCGGAAGCACGCCTTTTCCAAAGGGGTTCTTGACCAGCGTGTCGTCAAGGTCGAAGATTACGATCAATCCGGTGCCGCCGCAGACATTGCTGCCAGACCGTTCTAATTCCCTTCTAGCCTGCAGTTTAGGGGCGACCTTAGCAAGACAGGCATCAAATGAACTCCTGCTGGAAGAGCGCGGTCCTCTTGGCATCGATTTGGTGCGAATGAGGTCGCTAGCGCGCGCTTGCTTGCTCAAGCCTGAAAGTTGCTTCGCTCACCCGTCACTCTTATGCTGGGGCGATGACGAGCGAGGGGAGGGTAGTTTAGTTGGTCAGGATTGCCGTCGACATAGGCGGGACCTTCACAGATGCCATCGCGTTTGATGCAGAGAGCGGGGCAGTGCGTCTTGCCAAGGTCTCGAGCACGCCCAGAGACCCACAAACAGCCTTCGGCGAGTCTCTCGCGCGGATCTGGGAGCAGGGAGTGCGCCCCGAAGAAGTCAAGAATCTCGTCCACGTCACGACCATGGCGAGTAACCAGCTCCTCGGGCAGATGAGGCTGGAGCTCCCAAGGTGCGCCCTGGTCACCACAAAGGGATTCAGGGACGTTCTGGAGATAGGGAGGCAGAACAGGCAGGAGGTCTACAACCTCTTCTTCGAGAGGCCGAGGCAGCTCGTCCCGCGCCGTTGGAGGTTCGAGGTCGACGAAAGGGTCGACTCCGAGGGCAGGGTTCTCAAGAGAGCCGAGGAAGAGGAACTCCGAATTCTCGCGAAGGGACTGAAACGAGAGAGAATCGAATGCGTCGCAGTCTGCTTCCTCAACAGCTTCGCGAATGGAAACAACGAGACAAAGGCGAAGGTTGTCTTCGAGAGGGAGGGGTTGAACGCCCATGCCTCCTCCCAGGTCGACCCTGAGCTCCGGGAATACGAGCGGGCAAGCACGACCGTCGTGAACGCGCTGCTTGCGCCCTTGTTCTCTCGCTATCTATCGGAGATCGAGGAGAGCCTTCGGGATGAGGGAGTCTCTGCGCCTCTTCAGGTCCTGACCTCGGCCGGGGGACTCGTGGAAGGATGGCAAGCCGCGCAGAAACCGATCATCTCCATCGAGTCAGGCCCCGCGGCGGGGGTCATCGCAACGGCCGAAGTCGCGAAGGCTCTTGGGCTGAGGAAGGTGATTAGCTTCGACATGGGCGGCACAACGGCGAAGGCGGGTACGGTCGTGGACGGAGAGGTGGGCATGGTCCCGGAGATTGAGGTCGGGGGCAGGTCGAACAAGGGGAGGACGGTGAAGGGAAGCGGCTACCCCGTCAGGGCTCCCGGCGTCGACCTCGCGGAGGTGAGCGCCGGAGGTGGGACCATCATAGGCGCCGACCCGGCGGGAGGAGTTGTCGTCGGTCCGACCAGCGCCGGCGCTGACCCGGGGCCCGCGTGCTACGGGAAGGGAGGGTACTCGCCCACGCTGACCGACGCGAACCTCCTGCTGGGAAGGCTGGGGGTATCCCTCCTCGGAGGCACCTTCCGGCTGGACCGCGAGGCCGCGGTGCGTGCCCTGAGCGAAGTCGGAGAAAGGGCGGGACTCGACCCCTTCGACCTCGCGACTTCGGCTGTCAGCGTAATCAACACCCAGATGGCGAAGGCGATCGACATAGTGACCGTAGAGCGGGGGCTCGATCCCCGCGGTTTCTCTCTGGTCGCATTCGGCGGAGCTGGACCCATGCACGCCGCGGAGGTCGCGGAGCTGGTAGGGGTCGACAGCGTCATCGTCCCACCGGTCCCGGGCCTCTTCAGCGCCCTAGGGATGCTGATGACCGGGAACAGGTACGACGAGGTGGTGCCCAAGGTCGGCCTGCTCCAGGACCTGGCGGGCGACATCGAACCTTCTTTCCTGACCATGGAGGAAGCCGTCCTTGAGAGGTTGTCTCCGGCTCGGGACAATGAGATCAGGCTCGAGAGGAGCGTGGACTTCCGCTACTATCGGCAGGGCTATGAGATCAACGTGAAGGCGTCTCGACCGTTCGACCCCGGAGGGGCCCTTGCGGCGTTCAGGCGCAAGCACATGCGGGTCTACAACTTCGTGCACGAAGGGAAGCAGGTCGAAATAGTCGCCCTGAGGCTGACGGCTACGACGCGCAGACCCGACCTCGACATTGGGAAGATCTCGTCTCCTCCCGGAGCCGGCTCCTCAGGCCGGAGGACCTGCAGGTTTGGCGGGGTTCCCCGCACCGTCCGCGTCTGTCAGAGAAGCGCCCTAGGGAAGACTCATGGCCTTGACGGGCCGGCAATAATTGAAGAGTACGACTCGACCACGGTGATCCCACCGGGCTGGAAACTCCAATCGGTGAACTCCGGGTGTCTCGTGCTCGGGAGGAGCCGCCGATGAGCGAGGATAGGATCCAGGTCGAAGTGACCAAGCACTCCCTCGTGTACATCTCTGAGGAGATGGCCGTCCTGCTGAGGAAGTCGGCCTTCTCTCCGAACATAAGGGAGCGGGCGGACCACAGCTGCGCGCTCCTCGATGCCCAAGGAAGGACGATCGGACAGGCGGAGCAGATACCGGTGCACGTCGGTTCCCTTCCGTTCGGACTGAAGAACACCCTCGCGTACCTCGAAAGACACGGCGTCCCGCAGAAGGAGGGCGACATATACATGGTCAACGACCCGTACATATCTGGGACTCACCTGAACGATGTGACTCTGATAGAGCCCGTCTATCTCCATTCCGAAGTCGTTGGGTACGTGGCGAACAAGGCCCATCACGTGGACGTGGGAGGAAGAGTGCCGGGTAGCATCTCCCCCGATGCGACGGAATTATACCAAGAAGGGCTGATTATGGAGCCAGTCAAGCTCTTCGACAGAGGGAAGGAAAACCGGGACGTAGTGACGCTCATGAAGAGCAACTCCCGCCAGCCCGACACCACGGAAGGAGACCTAAGGGCGCAGATTGCCGCAAACCGTCTTGGGGAGAAGAGGTTCCTGGAACTCGTCGCGAGAGTGGGGGAGTCCCGGTTCCTCTCGGTCGTTGAATCGATAATGGACCACACGGAAGAGCTGACGAAGCACGAATTCGCCAGCATGCCGAGGGGGAGGTGGTCGGGCGAGGACTTCCTCGAGCTTGGCACCGGCCTTCTTTCGATAAAGGCCACAATCAGTTACACGGAAAAGGGGGTGAGCGTGGACTTCGGTGGGACAGCCCACCAGGTGGAGGCACCGTTGAACGCCGTGTTGGGAGTGACAAGAGCAGCGGTGTCGTACGCGGTAAAGTCCCTTCTCTCAGTCGATGTGCAGCTGAACGATGGTTTCGACCGCACGATCAAAGTCGTGGCCGAACCCGGGTCGATCGTAAACCCCAAGAGGCCCGCGCCTGTCGCGGCCGGGAACCTAGAGACCAGCCAGAGGATCGTGGACGTCTTCTACAGGGCAATGGCGGGTGCTCTCCCAGACCGGATTCCGGCCGCTTCCCACGGCAGTATGAACAACCTGATGATGGGAGGGATCGATCCCAGGACGGGAGAGTTGTGGGCCTTCTACGAGACGATTGGAGGCGGCTCTGGGGGGAGGCCCGGCTCGGACGGAGTGAACGGGGTGCAGGTGAACATGACGAACACGATGAACACTCCGATTGAGGTGATGGAGCACTACTATCCGCTGTCTTTCAGAGAGTATTCGCTGCGCGACGGGACTGGTGGAGAGGGCATGTGGAGAGGGGGCCTCGGGATAAGGCGGTCCTTCACCGCCAAGGCGCGCGTGAAGACCACCCTACTAGGCGACCGGGCGAGGATTCAGCCGTGGGGTCTCCGCGGAGGGGAAGGCGGGGGATGCTCAAGGTACAGCGTGAAGCACGCGAACGGAACGGTCTTGCGCCTTCCTTCCAAGCACACCCTGGTTCTCGAAGAGGGAGACACGCTGTCGATCGAGACGGCGGGGGGAGGAGGGTATGGCCGTCGGCGGCTGAGGAACAAAGACGTGAGAAGTCAGGACCGCGAGTACGGCTACGCCTGATTGTGCCTTGCCGAGGTATGACTTGGCATTCGCGGCTGTGTCTTCTCGAATGTGGTCACCAGACCGGGCAGAACCCTGATTTTGCTTTCGGGGCGCGTTGTTTCTCCTTGAAACGTACAAACAGAAAGCCTCAGGTGAGAATGCCGATGGTTCTGGCACGTTGATCACGTCGGCCAAGAAATGTGGACACTGCAACGACTGAATAGCAGGGGGCAGTCCTTCAGGTTCTTCCCAGCCTAATCAATGTGTGGCTTGTGGATTAGCCACGCAGGAGAGGAAATAACCGGAAGTCCCCTGACTGGAATCCGAAATCTCGAATCTTCCCGTTGCCGTCAGTTTTCCTTTCATCTGCTCAGACCCCATGAACTTCAAATGCCTCCGCATGACTGAGTTCTCGAAGAACGAGAGCAGCCTGCCGGTTCCTCGGCTTGGTTCAACGTCAAGAATCACGAGGCGTCCTCCTTTCTTCAATACTCGGGCAAACTCCCGAAGGGCCAAGTCTACGTTTCTGAAATGGTGTGCGGCCATGGTTGTGTATGTCTTATCGAAGAAGTAGTCCTCGAACGGCATCTTCTCCGATCCGCCTACGTAACATTTCAGTTGAGGAATCGTTCTTCCCATAGACGCAACACGTTTCTCGTCGGGTTCGAGTGTGTATACTTCTACTCCGCCTGCCTCTTCCAGCACCCGCTCTGCGACCTTTCCTTTTCCCGCGCCAACGTCTAGTATTCTGTCGCCCGGAACGGGTGAGAGCATCTTCATGAAGAGTTCCCAGTTTGACCTAGAATTCATCCAAGACAAATTTCCCTGTTCCCTACTCGCGAATGTCAGACGAATTAGAGCTTTCTTGTGCGAGGTGGTCCGCGCAGCGACGAGTGTTTCATTCTTAACATCCACGCGAGGAAGGAAGAAGCGATGCCCAGGCTCTTTGCCGAAGTCGCCGGCTCACTCTCCTGAACGACAAACTGAACCCCCTAGCCCAGCTCACCGGAGGCCTGGTGGAACGGACTAATCAGGAGGCTTCCGACTTCGTTGCCGCCTTCTTCTTCGAGCCCTTCTTGATGGGCGCTTCGACCTTCTCCACGACTTCCTTCTCTGCCTTCCCTACCTCCTTCCCCGCCTTCTTTGCCTCCTTCCCTACCTCCTTCCCCACTTTCTCTATTTTCTTCTCCGCCTTGCGGACCTCCTTTTTGACCGCCTTCTCTATCTTACGGACCTCGCTTTCGACCCTCTCTTCTGCCGTCTCCTTCGTTTGAGGAGACCATTTCTTGAGCGAGGCTACGTTGTCCTCGAGGGTGCTCCTCCTCCTGTCGTCGACGAGGAGGCCCCACCTCCTGGCCAGCCCAAAGTTCAATCCAGCCTGTGCGACCTCTCCCAGAGAGTATCCCCTTGCCTGTCTCTGCATCATACGCCCGCCATGCCTCACTTCCACAGTGGCGGTGGGAGGAGCGCCGGTGGGCTTCGAAGACTTCCCCTTCACAATGCGCTTCGATTCCGCTTCCTTCTTCCCACCGACCTTCTTCCTCCTGGAAGGCGCACTCAAATCAGGTTCCTCCGGCTTCTGCCCGTTAAAATCATTCCTACTCGCCCAGAAAGAGAGACAATCCGACACGGCCATTTCGGGTTGTCCTCCACTATCCAGCCGCGTTCTTTGTCATCCAATGTTCAGCACTTATTAGGTGCTGGTCGAACGCAATGGGGGCTCGTAGATTGGCATCCTACCACAAGCGAACCGAAGTGAAGGAAGAGACGAAGGGGCATAACCACTCGTTCAAGGAGAAGTGCGGCCCGCACTGCCCCCGGAACGAGCACTACAAGGGGCCGGTCAGGAAGTCGGGTTTCCCGCTCCGGAAGAAGCGGTAATGCCTGTCAGAGGCATGGTCAGACTGGGCCTCTCGCAATTACACGTTTGAGCCATTACGATGAATGAATATCGTTGAGGGCATTGTCGGATCAAAGTCCTATCCTTGTCAGTACGCTCTCGAAGGAACCCAAATGAGGTTGTTAGTCCAGCCAGGCCAGCGAAAGTCCCAGGCGGGGCCGTGTCATTTGGCGCAGGCACCCGTCGACTGATCAAACATACTGTCGTGTGCCAGTAGCCGTGCGGCCTCGCCAGACCAGCCTACCGTTAAATATCAACTCGGCGCCCATCATCTGCCGTGCGCACAACCCGGGCGCTGGGGCTGGGCTCTGCCATTGTTGGGCTTGCTTTGCTGCTCTTCACCTTCGCGGAGGGGTTCTCCGTCTTCCAGACTTACAGGAACGCTACACCGACCAGCGACCTCGCAGGGTCCATGGGAACTCTGCTCTACGCCGCGATCCAGGCGCTCTTCTTGGGGATGATGGGCTGGGTGGGTTCCCTGTTGATGCTAAGAGGCCTAGACTTCGAAAAGGTCGAGAGAGGGGTGGGAGTCGTCACCTTCAAGGTAGACAAGGGGGTGGGAATCGTGACCCAACAGCCCGAATCAGAAACCAAGGGCTCTTGAAGCACGAACCTTCGATTCTGGTCAGCTCGCTCCGGGCTGTGGCGCTCGTCATCACGCTGGTGTCGATCGTCACCCTCACCACAGTTGGATACTCGGCTTATGCCGACGTGTCGAATGTCATCAACACCGTGGGCGGCGGCTCGCCGGCCACCACGATCACCTCTGAGACGGTCGTCCAAGGTTCGGCGGCAACCGTCTACCTAAACGTGACCTTGGCGAACAGGGGCCTCTACCCGGTTTCCCTCTCCCTGACCTGTCTCCCTCCAGGCGGAAGCGGGATAGCCTGCACGTCCCCATCGATCATTTTCCTGCCGGGTCAATCCCAGACGTTACAGTTCGTGATGACTGTAGAGAACTACTCGCAATTCGTTGCCGGAAAAATGCGCGTCGACGGGCAGGTAATAGTCACCCTCGAGCCCTTTGCCTCGATCACTGTGGCTGTCGACCTGGGGACTCTCGTGGCACGAGGAGAAGGCTAGAGTTGTTCGAAGGGCGACCAGTCACATGGAGAAGGCGGATTTCTCGCGCCCTCATGGAGTTGGTGATCAATCTAATTCTCTGGGTGATTATACCCTTGTACCTCTTGGATCTCATTTCCGGGTCGTTGTCTTCAAGCCCTATGCCGATTACGTCTACGTTCATCTACACCTTCGGCGCCATAATCATAGGGCTGCAGGTCCTGGCCGCCCTCACCGAAGGAATGACAGTTTCAGTCCCGTTAGTGACCGGCTCGCACATCGCGGTGGCCTACTATATCTACGCAGCCGTGAACGGTGGAACGCTCGCGCTCACAGCGGCCGGGATGGGTCTGTCGCTAGACCTTAGGCCGTTGCTCTACCTGATGATGCTACCTTCACTCTTCAGCGCTGTCAGAGTGCCTCTGGCCTATCTTGCCGAGGAGCATGAGGCGGCGAGAGCCGCAGCAGACTTCGCTTAGCACGAGTTCCCCCAGCCCTTTGAGCTTCATGGAATTGAGCCTTGTTCACAGTCACTGGTTTCACACCGACCTCAGGCAAGTACTCCTGACAATCTCCTATCCTGTCTCTGCAATCCGTTCTGGTTCTTCGCGAGTCCGGTAGGGTTTGTGCTCATCTGGATTCTTTCTCTATGTCGGCCTCGCCCTGAACGAAGAGGCTCCCGGCGGGGCCTCTTCGCTTCACATAGGCGCCCGTTCTCTCCGGCGAGGAATTACTTCGGCCGGTTATTTGCTTCCACGTAAACCGAATCGTACTTCTCCTTCTTCGGCACAATGCAGAGGAATTCTGCGTTCTCGGCACCGGTATTCTCGTACCAGTGGGTCGTGCCGGCTGGGATGTATAGTGAATCCCCCTCCCTCACCTCATAAACACGGTCTCCGACACCCACTCTGTATCTTCCTTTCAGGACGTACTGTTCATGTTCTATGTCGGGATGGTAGTGCTTAGGGATGCTTCCGCCGGGCTTTATGGTGAACTTGCGCATTTCGAAGTTGGGCGCTCCGTCGTGCCTGTCCACCATCCACTCGATTTCTGTCCTAACGGCGTTCTCGACCTTCTGCGGGGTTGCCTTTCCCGCTGGCTTTACTGACATCGTTGTGTGTCCGCGGGTCAAGCCGGTTTTAAGAGTTCCACTCGAAACTCTGACGAGAGCATTAATGATTCGATACTCTGATACGCTCACAAAGAGTCTTCGAGCTTGGCATTTCTGGCCCGCGCAACTCATTCGCGTGAAGAGGCTGAAACTTGGCTAAAGTTGGTAAAGCCTCGATCGCAATGTTGGCATTGTCATTTAGGCGCCAAGCGGCAATGATCTACTCAATCATGCAGGACCAGAAGCGCCTAAGGCGGGGGGGGTGATGATTTGCTCATCCAGGGAAGGAAAGAACCGCGCAGGGAACCGAAGGAAGACCGTCAGATCGATTTGTTTAAGCGCGGCACGTACGTGTTGGTCCTGCAGCTGATCCGACACAGAACAATGAGGGTCGGTTCTCTCGGAAGGATTCGATTCGCGAGAGGGTGCTACGCCTACGTCGGATCTGCAAGATGGGGAATGAAATCCAGGGTCGCCAGACACCTTGCCCGAAAGAAGAAGCAGAGGTGGCACATCGATTGGCTCACAACACAACCGGCGGTGGTGCCAATCGCCGTAGCCAGCACTATGCTGACTGGCCTAGAGTGCAGACTTGCAGCAGTTCTCTCGAGCAGGGCCGATATACGAGTGGACGGTTTCGGCTGCTCCGACTGCGAATGCGAATCCCATCTCTCTCACTTCTCGAGCTTCGATGATCTCCTCCTAGCGCTCGAGAATCTCAAGAGATACGGCGTTTTGGTACAAAGGGTTTAGGATGAACTCGCCGAGAAGTGCTCAGGCAATCATATAACCCATTCCTCTCTTTCGACACTTCTCCTTGTAATGCCGATCTTCGATGTTTTATAGTGAACGTCCCCATAGAGTGAGGCTTCTCCCTCGTCTCTGTAGACGGCTTCCACTATCCGGCCGAGCGAATCACCCTTCATGATCCCACTCCCACTGTCCCCCCCAACGACTATCAGATTGCTCTGCTTGAACACGAACGGCAGGTTGTCTAGGGTGTTGTAGGAGTACAGCCCCGCCCACTTAGCTTTCACCTTCGCATTTCGGAACTTGGGGAAATATGCAGACAGAATCGGGTTAACACTTCGCTCGTAGTACTCCTGTTCGGCGGCACATCCGGCAAGGTCGTGGTTTGGCAGGTGGATGAAGGGTCTGTTCACCTCGTCCTCGCAGCCAATCCAGAAGTCGTCTTCCTCACTGACAGGTTTGAAGTGAACCCCAGCCTTCGGCAGAATCACCATGGGTAGAAGGCGCAGGGGACTGAAGTCCTTCGTATGAAGCAGTTCCTCCAACCCTTTGATCCCTCTTGCTGAAACGCTGAAGAGCTGCCTCTTCTTGGCGCTCACGTGACCGTCGATGCCCGCGGGTTCCAGCAGCTCGTTGCCCCACGCACCGCAGGCCAGGACAACGGCGTCAGCGTTGATCGTTCCGTTGAAGGCGCCACTCGCCTGAATCCCCTCGATTCTGGAGTCCTGCCAGACAAATGGTTCGCCATCGATACCGAGTCTGTTGGGTGGACCGACAAGTAGCCTTTCAGCATTCGTGTTGAAGGCGACGAGGCCTCCCATCCGTAGGAATTCATGGGCATAGTATCTCACAAGCTTGTCTGGGTCTAGTCTTCCACACTTCGGTCCGAACACCCCGCCTTCAATGCTCGGAAGAGCCATCAGCCGCGCCTCCTCGTTGGAATCGAAATCTGTCACCATGCCTGGTATTCGATGCTTGAGTTCCTCTCTTGAGAGCCTACGGATTTCGATTCCATTCCTCTCCATCCCACCCAGGAACGTTTCACTCATTGACAGCTGTTCGTCGCTCATCAGCCAGAGGTAGCCGATCTGCTGCAGTCCCAGGTCTGCCTTCAGCTCGTCCTGAAGGTGCAGGTAGAAGTCGATCGTGCTGTTGGAAAGGACTTGGTTGTCGGTCGAGGAGAAGGTGTTCCTGAACATCGCGTTGCTCCTTCCCGTGTTTCCCTGGCCGGGGGCACCGAACCTGTCAATCAGCAGGACCTGTTTGCCCGGGTTATTCCTCTTCAGATGAAGCGCCGACGCCACGCCCATTATGCCCGCTCCAACGATCACGATGTCGTACCGGCCAGTCAACTATCTGGCCTCTCTGGGGGAGGACGAGTAGAGGCTTCGCATCGAGGCGACCACACCAAGACGCTTGTCCACCTTAATTGGTCTTCTGGAAAGCAAGCGCTTCCGTTCCGCTCTGCTCCACCGCATCTATGACGGCCTCCCTATCCACAGAGAATTTATTACCGATCAGCATTCCAAACTGACCGTGTCAGAATCACTCGCCGGGACATTCGTGGTCACCGTCACTCCACTTGATGGCCAACGAAATCAGGACGAGGATAGCTATCGCGGTCTTATCGAATACTACTCCAGGGCCGGGGTCAAGGGCCTGACCATCCTGGGAGAATCTGCTGAGCGAGATCTGTTGTCCGAAGCGGAAAGACAAAGAATCCTAGCGATGACCTTCGAGTCAATTGGGGGCAAGCTGCCGATAGTCGTGGGTACCGGAAACGAGAGCCCTCAATTGACAGTTCAGTCCAGCATTTCTGCCCAGGACTTGGGCGCGTCGGCTGTCATGATCCCCCCACCCAGACGTCTGAAGACTGGGCCCGGAGTTCCGAACGAAGATGCGATATTCGATTACTTCTCATCCGTCGGGGACGCAATCGAGATTCCCATTGTCATGCAGGACTTCCCTCAGACCGATCGTCCGAAGATGTCGCCTGCGCTGATAGGCCGATTGAACCGAGAGATATCGAACGCAAAGTACCTGAAACTTGAGGACCCGCCTACACCTCTGAAGCTGACCAGGATACGCGAGATCGCAGGTGATAGACTGAAGATCTTCAGCGCGCTTTACGGGAGAGATTCCTTCTGGGATCTTGTGCACGGCGCGGTGGGCATAATGACCTCGTCTCCCACTCCTGAATATCTGGTCGCGATGTATGACTCGTATGTCTCTGGTGACCTAGGCAAAGCATTCGACATCTACCTCAACACGCTGCCCCTGGTCTATTACTGCAGTGAGCTAGGCTTGGCCGTAAGGAAAGAGGTTCTGGTAAAGAGAGGCGTAATTCGAACTAGCAACATGAAGCTACGAGAGAAGGAGCTGGCTGACAGTCAGAAGAAAGAACTGGCAGACGTTCTGGACTGGGTAGAGAGGGCGGTCCTGTCGTCCTCCGGCGTCGCCCCTCTCAACCCCTTGAGAGTTCCCTGAGGGTTGGTTTCTTACTAGAGGGTAACTTCCCTGCCGATGCCCATCTTTCTTGCCCTCTCGTAGACTTCGAGGGCCAGCGCCAGGTCTTCTATGGCAACACCAACTGACTTGAAGAGCGTTATCTCTTCCGCGTTGCTCCGTCCCTCCTTGGCACCAGTGACCAACTCGCCCAACTCGGCGGAGATTCCTGTCTCCTTCAGTTCTCCACTCTTGATAGCGGCAATGATGTCGCCAGCCTCAGCCAGGACCTGCTCCTTGAAGTCCACGAAGATCTTCGCACGCTTCATGAGGCCTGGGTCAATCTCGCTCTTCGTAGGAGCATTCGCTCCCATTGCGTTGATGTGAGTGCCAGCGTGCACCCAGTGGCTCATCAAGAACGGCTTGTCAGAAGTCGTAGCGGTAACCACTATGTCTGCCGACGCGGGCTCTGAAGCTTCACAGGTCGTTGTTATGTCGATTCCGAGCCTAGCAGACATCTGCTTGCGAAAGATCTCGAGTCTTTCCTTCGAGATGTCGTATACCTCCACCTTCCTTATCGAACGTACGCTTGCGACCCCTTCCAGCTGTGTCCGAGCCTGCACCCCCGCGCCGTAGAGCCCAAGCGTCTGGGAGTCCGCTCTGGCCAGGTACTTGGTGGCGACCCCGCTGGCCGCTCCGGTCCGGAGTCGTGTGATGGCGTCGGCTGCCATGATAGACAACAGACTCCCGTCGTCGGGGTCGAAGAGCACCATGAGGAAGTACGTTGAGCCGAGCCGTCTCGAGCCAGGCTGGCCGGAGATCGTCTTGAACCCCACGGCGCGCTTGTCGAGCAACGCGGCTGGCATGATGCGTAATCCGCCCTTCATCCCTTCTACTGACAGATGCAGCCTCTTGGGCATCAGGGTCTTTCCATTCGCGTGTTTGCGGAAAACATCTTCGATGATCGAGATCGAGGCCTTCATGTCCACGGCCGTCTCTACAGTCAGGTCATTCAGAAGAAGTACCAAGCAGATCAGGCTGGCTTTCGCGAAGGACTCCAAAAGTCTTCATGAAACAACTCATGACACAGTCGTGTTGAGCCTTACTGGATGAACGTCGCGGATCGGCACTACTCCCGTTGCTTTCGAAGATCGCTGAACAAGGACACGAACTCGAATCAAAACCCTGACCTTATCATTAAATAAACCACGGCCGTCAAGAACACGGATTGACTTCCGGCCGGGACTCTGGCGTCTCAAAGCCTACACCAAGACCTCTGCCCGCTCCGAACTTCATCGGTGGAATGTCTGTCGAGGAGGCAATAGCGAAGAGGAGGTCGGTCAGGAAGTATGCGCCTGATCCGATCACCATGGCAGAGCTGTCCCAACTGCTCTGGTCAGCGCAGGGGGTGACAGACGCACGGAGCAGACGCAGGGCTTCCCCCTCGGCGGGCGCTCTGTACCCACTGGAGCTCTACGTCGTCGTGAGGGAGAGGGGCGTTGTGGGCCTACCCGCCGGCGTCTACCACTACTCGCCTGAGGATGAGAAGATAAGCCTGGTGAACGATGGGGACAGGTCAAGTGAACTGAGGGCAGTTGCTCTTGACCAGGAGGTTGTCGGCCTGGCTGCCGTCAACATCGTGACCACCGCCGTCGTGCAGAGGACGAGGTCGAAGTACGGGGAGAGGGCACTCCAGTACATCTACCAGGAGTCTGGACACGCAGCCGAGAATGTCTTCCTGCAGGCCGTCTCGCTTGGACTCGGCGCCGTCGTCGTCGGCGCTTTCAACGAAGAGGAGGTTCGTTCTGTCATAGGAGCCAGACCGGAGGAGATGCCCGTCTACATTCAAACAGTGGGGGTGCCCCTGCGCCGACGGACGGGGTCCAAGCTTAGACAGAAGGCGCTCAGTCGCCAACCCGACCTGCGCCGATAGCGGTCGAACCTCCAGGTTCGGTCATCTCTCTCCCCTAGGTCGACAAGCTCCGACGGCTGTGTAAATACTGTCGATGGTCCTCTCGGACGGAATGGAACCTCCGAACTACAGGTCCAACGGGAAAGCGGGCGCATCCAAGTCGTGCGACATCTGCGCCAGCTACAGGACCGGAATGAATAGGCTCGCGACATGCGCCAGGTACGAAGTCCTCGTGCTCCTCACCTCCGTGTGCGACAGCATCGAGCTGAGGGTCGGCCACGACACCGCCTTGCTGACTCCCGAGGAAGAGAGACGTCTGTGCGGCCCCTGGATGAGGTACCCGGAATCAAGTCAGTAGTGGCGTAGACTGGAACCGTCCTGGTCCTCTGGCGGCCACGCTGTATTCGATCTGGAGATCTCCAGTTCAGCCGCGGTTGTCTAGGGCGCCTCGACCAGACTGCCAGATTCCCATCCCACGCAGACGCTGCTGGTCAGTCCGTGAGCTTCGCTAACGGGGTCGGAAGACTTCATCGGAGGCTGCTGATTACCGTTGGTTTGCCTACGTCCGGGCCTTGTCTTCCAAAGCCATGAGATGCCCGCCGAAGCCGATTGCCCACAGGAGAGCCGGGTAGACGATCATCCTCTCCATTCCGCCTGGTCCCAGACCCAGGTAGATGTCGGGGATGTAGAGGATTAGTGCGATGAGCGTTATTGCGCCAAGAATGATCGAAAAGTACGCCATTGGTTTCTTCTGAAACTTGTAGGTCGCGATTGCTGATAGTCCCGCAAAGAGGAAGACGATGAGGGAGAAGACAACGTGCCATATTCCCGTCGTTTCAGGCGCCAACCCCACTCCCAGCGCACCGATGCCTGTCAGGGCGACGAGCACAGTGGCAGGCGTCCATTTGAAGGCCCGGTGCAGGAAATATGCGCCTAGGAGTATGAGGAGGCCCATGAGTGCGATGGACGAATCGAAGAGCAACGCTGACGGTGGAGTGTAGCAGGTGCCGCTGCTCGGGCAGTTTGCGCCTAGGTCACTCACGTAGTTTGTGGAAACACTGTAAGCATACCCGTGTAGGTACCCATAGCTGTTCGTGCCATTGGCAGAGTAGGTTATTTCTGAGACCACTAGGAGGACTCCGAACTGAACGGCTCCAACGAAGATAGCAACGCCAGATTTCGCGGCGTTTGATAGAGCCATCGCCTTCCGTTGTGTGCGTTTGCGCTAAAAACCTGAGCCACGCTTGCACACTCTGCGCATGCCGCACCAGGCGAAAACACAGGTCGGTATCGGAGACACGGAACCCAGGGGCGAACGATGCGACGATACGCTTAAGGAACATCTCAGATTCCTATCTACGAGGGGCTTGCAAAAAGAGCGCCCGTGGACGAGACTTCAGGTCCAGGAACTGGTGCGTGCAGGCGTCGTGGAGACTTCCCCCGAGAAGAAACCGCTCTACACCGTTGTTACAGAATCCGCGAAGAAGTATCCAAAGAACGTCAGCATCCACTATCAGGGAAGGAACTTCACGTACTCAGAGCTGGATGACCTCTCTTCGAGGTTCGCATCCGCGCTCGTCTCTCTTGGGGTGAAGCGTGGAGACAGGGTGGCAATCTTCCTGCCAAACACGCCCCAGTTCGTCTTCGCCTTCTTCGGAATCCTGAAAGCAGGAGCCATTGTGGTGAACAACAATCCGCTCTACAAGGAGAGGGAACTCGAACACCAGATCAACGATTCCGGCGCGGAGGTCATCGTCGCACCAAAAGACGTCGTAAAGGGGAATGACCTGTACGCGAGCCTGAAACGCTGCAGGGAGAGAACCTGTCTGCGGCACGTCATCACAACCAGCGTCACCGATTATCTTCCGGGCCTGAAGCGCAACCTCTCCAGGCTGGCCGGCATCAGGAAGGTGGGTCGAACAAACACCCTGGACTTCGTGGCGCTGCTTAGGTCGAAGACCCCCATGGCGACGTTCGCTGACGTCGACCCGCTGGAGGACGTCGCTGTGCTTCAATACACCGGAGGAACCACGGGGGTCTCCAAGGGCGCAATGCTGACCCACTACAACCTCTACTCGAACGCGGTCCGCACTGCCAACTATCTGCCGCTGACCACCAAGGACGTGTCGCTGGCGGTGCTACCTCTCTTCCACATCTATGGGCTCACCACGGCCATGAATGCTCCCTTCTTCGCGTCCTCGCAGACGGTCCTCCTTCCCAGCTTCCACGTCGCCGAAGTGATGAAGACTATCCAGCAGAGGAAGGTCACCGCCTTCTGCGGCGTGCCAAGCATGTACATCGCCATCATTAACAATCCCAAGGTCAGGGACTTCGATCTCAGGTCCGTGAGAGTGTGCGTGTCGGGGGGTTCCGCCCTCCCCGTAGAAGTGCGCAGGTTGTTCATCGCGTTGACAGGGGGAAACCTAGTCGAGGGCTATGGCTTGTCCGAGACCAGCCCGATAACCCACTGCAATCCGCTGACGGAGGACGGCGTCAAGGACGGCTCGATGGGGATCCCGTACCCTGAGACCGATGCCATGATTGTGGCCCTCGACGACCCCCATAAGGCCCTCCCCACAGGTTCTGTGGGGGAGCTCGCGGTGAAAGGCCCTCAGGTGATGAAGGGCTACTGGAAGAACGAGGCAGAGACCGCCGAGGTCGTCCACGACGGATGGTTCCTGACGGGAGACATAGCGAAGATGGACGACGATGGCTACTTCTTCATAGTGGACAGAAAGAAGGACATGGTGGATGTTGGAGGGTTCAAAGTGTATCCCAGGGACGTTGAGGAGGTCCTTTTCGAGCATCCGGGCATCAAAGAGGCCGCGGTCATCGGCATTCCGGACAAGTTCAGCGGCGAGGCCGTCAAGGCATTCGTGGTCAGGAGGGATGAAGCCGGCTCTCTGACGGAGAAAGACGTCATAGACTTCTGTGCTGCTAGGCTGGTCAAGTACAAAGTGCCGAAGAAGGTGGAGTTCATCCCGGAGCTCCCGAAGACTATGGTCGGTAAGGTCCTTCGCAGAAAGCTCAAGGAGACTACCGCTCAACAATGATAGAGACTAGACCACTGGCGCCACTTTCCCGAGCCGTTCACAGGAATCCGGCTTTGGAATCGAAGACCTGTTCTGACAACCTCTCCATGTCCTTCGTCCCCCTGCTGAAGAGGATGGAAAGCGCCATCGCATCTCTGTAGAACTTCTCGACGCCAAAATCCTCGAAGTATCCATACCCGCCATGGACCTGAAGCGCTTGATTCGTCGCACTCCTGGCCAGAGCCGCGGCCCTTACCCTCGCCATTATCTTCCATGCAGCGGCGTGGTGCTCTCCGTAGGCGAAGTCCCGAATCATCTCCTCCTCCGCCCTGAGATGCGAAAGGCCGAACGCCACGGGCTGGTAGTCCTTGAGCGGGTGCTCAAAGGTGGTCCTGGCCTTCGAGTATTCCACGGCCTTGGCGAGCGCCCCGGCGGCGATGCCTAACGAGACGGCCGCGATTTCGAGGTCCATGTCGTCGACGACAGCTTCGATCAGCTTGGAGCCGTTCTCCGAAAGCTCCTCGAAGTCAGTCGAGTCGATGGTGAGCGAGGAGAAGCCCAGTCCTCGGAGTCCCAGGCGCGGGTGCTCTTCTGCGGGCCTGAAGCCGGCCCTTACCAGTAGGAGGTTGTTTTGGGGGCCATTCGCCGCGACGATGATTGCGTCCGCGCTCGAGTTGAGAATGTAGTCCACCCTGCCCCGCGCGCGGCCGCCCTCGGTCGTCACGCCCGAGACTCCGCCGTGCCCCTCCAGCGGGCCGCAGTGGTCGACCGCGACGTTTGTCTTGGCCGACGCCACATCTCGGAGTATTTCCCTGCTCTTCTCTGATACCATGACGAGAGGGAGGAAGAGCGAGTTCGCGATGAGCACCCTTACGGCGGCCGACGGCGAGATCCGTGCCAGCTCTTCTAGCACAATCATGTAGCCCCTTTCGTCCAGCCCTGTCCCTCCGTACTCGGTCGGGATTCTCGCTCCCATGAACCCCTGTGAGGCCATGCTCCTCGCCGTCTCGGGGCTCAGCCCCTGCCGCTCTATCTTGACCGCGATGCTGTCTATGTTCTTCTGGGCGAACTCCTTGACGCTGCTCCGAAGCAGCTGGTACTCTTCGGCCATCAAGTCGGGCCACCGCTCTTTTCGGCATTCGCCTTCGTCCTCTCTCTCCCGATTGTCCTTGAGATGATCAGCTTCTCCACCTCGCTGGTCCCCTCCCAAATCTCCATGATCTTCGCGTCTCTGAACGATCTCTCGAGGTCTCCCGCCAGGCCTTCGACCCCGGTCAGCTCCAGCGCCTTCTCGGTGACGTAGACGGCGGTCTCTGCGGCGTAGGCCTTCGCCATGCTCGTCAGCTTCGGGTCGGGGTTGAACTTGAAAAGGCGCGAAGCCGCTTCGTAGGTCAGCAGACGCGCCGCCTCGATCCTCGTGGCCATCTCCCCTAGAGTCACGAGAACGTGCTCCTTTTCGGTCTCGATGCTTCCAGTCCCCTTCCGCTCAATGATCTCCAGGGTCCGGTCCAGCGCGCCCTGGGCTATGCCCACGGCCTGCACGGCTACGTAGATTCTGCTGATGTTGAAGAAGGTCATGATGTAGTAGAAGCCTTTGCCCTCTTCCCCCAGCAGGTTCTTGGCCGGGACCTCCACGTTGTCGAAGACTATCTCTGCGGTGTTCGTCGCGCGCACCCCCAGCTTGCCGCTCAACTTGTTCCTTGACACCCCCTTCGAACGCATGCCGACGATGAACACGCTCAGGCCGTGGTGCCTCTTCCCGTCCGGTTGCGCGGTGCGCGTCAGGACCACCAGGAAGTCGGCGAGTTGGCCGTTCGTGATGAACATCTTCGACCCGTTGAGGATGTACCCGTCACCGGACTTCGCCGCCGTGGTCTTGATGCCCGCGACGTCGCTCCCCGCCGCTGCTTCGGTAACCGCGAGGCCCATTATCGCCTGCCCGCTGTTCAGAGGCATGAGGTACTGTTGCCTCTGCTCTTCAGTGCCGAATAGCATAATCAGCTCCATTCCAAAGAGCGTGGCGATGGAGGCAATCCCCGTTCCTGCATCGACCCGGCAGAACTCTTCCATCGTGACCAGGATCTTCCAGGGGTCGGAATAGTCGAGGATTCCGCTCGCGAAGGCCTTCTTCCTCAGGTCGTCCGGGAACTCTTCGTCGAGGTCGTGCTTCCGCGCCAGTTCTGGGGTCATCTCCCTGAGCGCGAATTCCCTTGCCTTCTTCCGAGCGTCCATCAGCGTCTCTGGCAGCTCGAACTCCATCTCTGTCCGCATCTTTCCACTTCGGCCCTGTTACTTAGTGCTTGCTCCCTCTTCCCTCGCACGGATGATCGTGTTGGGACTTGGGCTCGGTCAGGCTCTCTGCAGCAGCGTCGAGAAACCCTGCCCGCCCCCGACGCAGAGGGTGGCCACCCCGTACTCCTTGCCCGTCTGCTGCAGCTCCCTTGCCAGAGTCCCGAGCACGCGGGCTCCCGACGCGCCGAGAGGGTGCCCTATGGCTATCGCACCCCCGTGGACGTTCACACGGCTCGGATCGAGCCGGAGCTCCTTGATGGTGTAGAGAGGCACCACGGCGAAGGCCTCGTTGATCTCCCACAGGTCCACGTCATCGACGCCCAGGCCCGCGTTCGCGAGGGCCTTTCTGGAGGCCGGAACCGGGCCCTTGCCCATCACGCTCGGGTCGACGCCCGCCCAGCCGAAAGAGCGAATCCTAGCCAGCGGCTTCAGGCCGGACTCCCTGACCTTGTCGCCGGACATCAGGAGCACCAGTGAAGCTCCCGCGCTCAGGGGAGACGAGTTGCCTGCCGTATGGGTTCCTCCCTCCTTGAACGCTGGCGGAAGCTTCCGCAGCTGCTCGATGCTGGTCTCTCTTCTTATGCTCAGGTCCCCATCGATGACCCTCTCTTGGCCGCCCACCTCGACCTTCATCTCCATCAGCTCCCCCTTGAACCAGCCCTCGTCCAGGGACCTCGACGCCTTCGCGTGGGACCCCACGGCGAAGAGGTCCATCTCCTCCCTGGTGATTTCGCTCTCCTCGGCGAGCTTCTCGGCGGTCAGACCCATGACGTACCCAGTACCCATATGATATCTTGCATATTCGGGACCAGCGAGCAGCTTCATGCTTGGAGTTATGCATGGATTGTCACTCATCGGGACATGGGTCATGTGCTCCATGCCTCCCGCGAGAACAATCTCTGAGTTGCCTGTCATGATCTCCATGGCTCCCAGTGCCGCACCGTTCATCGACGAGGCGCAGGCTCTGTCCATCGCCACGCCCGGCACCGTGACCGGCAGCCCCGCCAGGAGCACCGGGTGCCTCCCGCCGTAGAGCCAGTTCTCGCCCACCTGGAAGGCGCATCCCGTGATGACGTCGCCGATCTCCTCCGGGTCAACCGCGTCCCTCTCGATGAGTTTCCTGATGAGGAGCCCCAGGGCCTGGTCCATCCGCATGGAGTTGTAGACGTCCTTCTCAGGCTCGCTGGGTTTGGACCTCGAGAAAGGAGTCCTCAAGTAGTCTACTACGTAGACTTCGCGCAGAGCGCTTGCCTGGCCTTTCATCTACTTCCCCTTGTACTCCGGTTTCCTCTTTCCTAGGAAGGCCGAGATGCCTTCCTTCAGGTCCTCTGTCCCGAACAGGACTCCGTAGGACAGGGCCTCCATCTCGAGGCCTACGTCGGACGGCGCCTCGGTTCCCTTGTTGAGGAGCCTCTTCGCCAGCATCACAGCGACGGGGGCGAGGGCGGAGGCGAGCTCTCTGCTGTACTGAAGTGCATATTCGTCGGGGTCGCCGGCGGGGATGAGCTTGTTTACGAGGCCGAGCTCGTAGGCCTGTTTTCCGCTTATCCTCTCTCCGGTCAGGACCAGGGCAGACGCCCGGGAGAGTCCAATCAATCTTGTCATCCTCTGAGTCCCGGACCAGCCCGGCACGAGGCCGAGGGTCACCTCTGGGAGTCCCAGTCTGGCGTCCTCCGTCGCCAGCCTGAGGTCGCATGACATCGCCAACTCGAGACCGCCTCCCAGCGCGTATCCCTTGACGACGGCGACCGTCAGCTTGGGGAATTCGGAGATCCTCTTGAAGATCCTCTCGCCCTTCCTCGAAAACTCGACGAACGCGGCGGAGCTGTTGAAAAATTGGGAGAGGTCGGCGCCCGCCGAGAACACGCCACCGGTCCCGGTCAGAACGACCACGGAGACTTCGTTGTCGTTCCAGAGCTCCGTAAGGATTCGGTCGAGCCCGTCTAGGACCTCGGCGTTCAGGGTGTTCTGCTTCGGGCGGTTGATGACCACTCTGGCCACCCTGCCGCCCAGCTTCTCCACGAAGATGGGTCCTGCCGCGCCCCGCTCCTTTTCCGGCTTGGCTCCGGGCTGACTCACTGGTTCGGCCCCGGCGCCTGGCTTACTCTCGATGACCTCCAGCATCTTCCCCTCGAGTATGGACTTTGCTGGGGCGAAAATCTTGCATTCGAACCTCGTTGCGAGCTCCTCGAGCTTCGACCTCACTTCGGAGTTGCTCAACCCCTTTGCCACCGAAATGGGGCCGAACGGCCTTCCCATTCCGAGACAGACTCCCTTCTCTATATCCTCGGGGCGGGCGACTCCCTCTTCGATCAGTTTTATCGCCTCGTTGATCTCTATGCTGAAGATGTCCAGTACCGAGACCTTGTCGGTCGGGGGAGCCTTCGGGATGCTCGCCTTTCCGGTCGACCAGTCGTAGAAGCCCTTCCCCGTCTTCTTGCCGAGCCTGTTCGCTTCGATCATTTTCGCGAAGGTCATCCCCTTGCCATATTCGGATGACAGGGCCTTGGAGAAGTAGGAGAGAGAAGCCCCAGCGATATCGACGCCTACGAAGTCCAGAAGTTCGTAGGGCCCCATCGGGAGCCCCTGGCTCTTGGCATAGCTGTCGACCTGCTCGGGAGTGGCGATACCCTTGTCGAGCACCAGACAGAAGAAGAGAGTCTCGGCGGCGTTTATCCTGTCCACTATGAAACCCGGACTGTCCTTCAGAACCTTGATCGGCGTTCTTCCGAGCTTGGCGCAGACCGAGGCCACGGCATCAAGGACTGCGAGGTCTGTCTTGGCCCCGGGGACGACCTCGACGAGCTTCATCACCACGGGGGGGTTAAAGAAGTGCATTCCGACAACCCTTTCGGGTCTTGGGGCCCCCTCTGCCAGCTCTGAGATTCTTATGTTCGAAGTGTTCGAGGCGAGAATAGCCCCGCTCGGTGCCGCTTGGCCGGCCTCCTTCAGCACGGATTTCTTCAGCTCCGGGATCTCAGGCACGGCTTCTAGCACAAGGTCGGCCCGCGACACGGCCTTTGCCATGTCTCCCTCAAATGCGATTCTCGAGTAGGCCGCGTCTGATTGGGCCTTCGTGAGCTTCCCCCTTTCGACGAATTTCTCAAGACTCTGCGCAATCTTACCCTTGGCTTTCTCAAGGGCTTCCGGAAACTTGTCCATCAGGGCCACTTCGTACCCGTTCATCGCGAAAAGCTCGGCTATGCCGTGGCCCATATCCCCAGCACCGATCACGGCTACCCGTTTGATCTCCAAGGTCACCGAATCCAAGTCCGTCCAGCTCGATTTATCCCTTTGCGAGGCGGATTCTTCTCGCTCAAGTCTCACGCCGATTGAGTTTCACGCCGAGCCCAAAATAGACCAAGGCTGCTCCAATCGAAGCCAATATCAGAAGCTCGACGATGAACCAGGCGATGGAGCCGCAGACAGGTTGGAGAGGCTGTGGCTCCGAACATGAGTCGCCCCCCAATTCGGAGTAATTGATTAGAACTCCAAAACCGGAGAGAATCACCACCATCGCACCCACTGGCACAAGCATCAGTCGAAGGAATTGCGCCAAGAAATGCCTAGCCACTCTCGAGCACCCCGCCTCTGTGGTACACACAGATGACTATTCTTCTCTGTCTTTCTAATGTGAAGGCGCGGGACGGCGACACTGCCGACGGCGGCAGGAGGTTGCGGTCAAATGATGTCGACCACGAGCATCTTAGGTAACACGAGTACGCTGACCATCTGGCCCTCTTCTAGCGCATAAGCTCTTCGAGTAGGGCCGAGTCGATTGGCGGAGATCTTGTCTGTAGGATTCCCTTGGTCACCTGAATCCAATTCCTGTCCTTCTCGAAGACCTCCTTCACCAGGTTCAGCCCTCTTTCCTTTTGGTTGGTGGCTAGGAGGCTGATTCCTACCCAGTACTTCAGCTCATCTACCTCAGGGACGAGGTCTAGAGCCTTCTGATACGCTCCCAAGGCATCGGAGTAATTCGCAGAAGACAGGAAGTCGTCCCCCTTGGACGCCCAGTCGTAGCCCCTCTGATATCGCAGCAGCCTCTTCAGCTCCGGGACTGGCTCAGGATGATCCTCGACCCGAAGATCGATCAGCCTCCCGGGCCAGTAGGAAGGCGAAATGTCCGCCGAGACCACCAACAGGGCGGCCGACTGCTTGCCCCTGATGTCCCCTCCACCATCTTCACCGGCCTCAAGGGCAGCCACAAGCCGCTCTGCGAAGGACAGGTCCCCGTTTCTCAGGAAAGAGTCGCGCATTGAAGTCCAGACCATCTCACTCCGCATTATGTTGCCCTGGCAACTGAAGCCGTCTCCTACCACGTGGCCTGCAAACGGTATGCACTTGGTTCCCGTATGGGTGGCGACCCTCCCCTTTGAATCGACCATGGCCACCTGTCTGCTCTCCGGCTTTCCGTCGGCCCGAAGCAGCGCTTCGAGGGCCTCCGGCGCGCTCTTGCCGGATCCCATCAACTCCAGACCCAGTGGTCCGTAGCTGATTTCCGCCATGGATTGAGTGGCCACGGCCCCGACTCCTGCCCTGGCCCAGCTGACAACAGAACCAACCGAGAAGTAGTGGGACTGGACGGCGACGCCCATCTCTCCGGTCTTCTTGTCCCTAGCGACAATCGAGTAGGTCAATCGTACTACTTTCGACGCCTCTGAAGATTTATGCCTTTTTTGCTTGGATGTACGCCCTCTTCATCCAGCCTTTCGGAATTCCGCGACAACCATGACGAGCTCGGCCTTACTCTTCAAGGCACAAGGGTTTCTATCGATCCGCACCAATGCGCCATGGCGATGTTGATCGGGCCTGAGCCTAGTACGGGGGCACCAGTCGGTCGACCTGGGTCGTATCAACCAACTTTGGCTAGTCTTGTCTTCGTTGTCCTCAGTGCACCACCACATGGAGGACGTCTGAAAGACGCGGCTGATGGCCCAGGGGCTCTCCTGCAACTGCATCTTTGCCTGCGAGCTCGCAGTACGGACCTCGAGTCGCCAGACTTTGGTGACATCTTTCAGCGATTCGATATCAATCCGGGAAGAATATTGGAAATCCGATATATGTCTCGAGAAGCTTGACAATCCTGAAGAAAAGTGACGACAAGAATCGCCAAGACAGCAACAATCGGAGCCGTAGCCGTAGCGCTCGCGGTAGCACTCCTGGCCTACTCGGCCGTGGCGTCGCCGACCTCGGCGCAGACAGCTACTTCCTCTTCGACGTCGACAACCACATCCCAAACAACGACACAGACTGGCAACTCGAACAACCAATCAATCTGTTGTGCAGGCCGTCATCCAGACAGCAGAGATCCATTCCGATGGGGTAGCACGCCCCCCGGAGGAACAATGCAACGGGGCGGCTGGTTCGGCCAACAACAAATCCAGGTCAACCTTACAGTCGGACAGACCATCACAGTGACCAGCACGTCGGGCGAATACAATACCGTAAGCAGTTCCAGCACCAACGGCACAGCCTCTGGCACCCTGACCTTCACGGTCACGGGCAAGCTTTCTCAGGGATACACCCTATCACTCACCAGCGGTAGCCTGACCATTACCGGCACAACATACACGATATCATCCGGATCAGCCCAGATGGACCCAACCGGCGCGATGATATCGGGGCAAGGGACGACGAGCCCCACCGGACAGTTCATCGTGCACGGTATGGCGCACGGGACGTTCGTCGGCTCGAGCGCGTCGGTGTCACTGGACTTCACGAACGGAACGACCGAGTACCAGGTCATCCTGAACGGAAGCGTCCAGGGATAGACGGGACTCGGTCCTCCTTTTTTCCCTCATCCGAATTGCTCCATCGGGCTTCCGACGGCTTCAGGCGCTGGCGTGAACTCCTTCTCCTCCCACATATCGAAGGCGGTCGCCGAGGAGGACGCCTGAGTGATTATTGCGAGGGCCGCGGCCGCGTGTAGGAAGTTGATGAAATCTACAAGGGTCCCACCAACGTTCGCGCTCACGGCGCCGTAAAGGGCGGCTCCGAGGAACGCCTCGAATACTGCGAAGCCGAACGTCGCCTTGGTGATTCTCTTTATTCTGTTGGGGCAGAAGGTCGCCCGGACTCGCGCGAAGATGAGGTATGCCAGCACCAGGACTATCGCCCCGACAACGAGGTGGAGGTCGTAGGTGGGGAAGGTCCCAATCACAGGGAACAACACAATCAGGATCTGGATGAAGGCGACCCAAATGATTGCGTACATCATGGCCCACGTCTTCAAACTGTGGAGAGCAGCCTCTGGAGGCGAGTCGCCGGCGTTTTCTATTTAACGATTGGCAACCTGATGCGTGAGCTGATTGAGCAGAAGAGCAAGGCCAGTCACGGGACGCTGAAGAAATCCGCGTAGGTCTTCGCCGAGAGGACAGGGTTGGACTGGGCTTCCTCCTCAAGCCTTCTGAAGGGCACATCGCCGTAGTCGTGACCCGGGTAGATGGTCGTCGAGGGCGGCAGCTTGAGGATCACGTCGTGCAGGCTCCTGAACATCTCCTCCATCGACCCTCCAGGGAGGTCGGTCCTGCCGCAGTTACCGATGAAAAGAGTGTCTCCGGTGAAGAGGTTCTCGCCATCATAGAGGCAGATGCTGTCCTCGGTGTGTCCCGGTGTGTAGATGACCTTGACCTCGTTCTGTCCGACCATCAAGACGTCGCCTCCTTTCACTGACGCGTCATGGTCTATGGGTGAACGCTCGTACGCCACCACCTTCGCCCCGAGCTCCCCGGCCAGCTCCCTCAGGGTCGATGTGTGGTCGAAGTGATTGTGGGTGGCAACGGCGAACTTGACCTTCACGCCAACCTCCCTAGCGGCGTTGACGATGGGTCCTGTCTCCCACCCAGAATCAATCGCCAGCCCTTCGCCGCCGGGCCTGTCGGCGAGCAGATACACGAAGTTCTGCATGGTGCCCACTCCTATCTGCCTGACGATCATCGCGGAAGCGTGATGCCGCCCCGCTAAGTATGTGTTGCGTTTCCTCGATTCTGTCGGCACCCAATGATGCAAGGGGAGAGGTCACCAGGGTCAAGCCGCGCACACACACTCAGCAGTGCACGGGTCACAGTCTTCTTGCTTCGATGATTATCGAATGCGGGATGAGCATGTGTTTCCTGAGTGACGGATGTTCTGATACTCCCTTCGATGTGGGTCTCGGTTCGACAAGTCTTGTGATTACCAGTCCGCTTCTGTGTAGCGCCTGGAAGTAGTCGGTCAGGGTCCTATGGAATGAGGTCGTCCGGAAGGGTCTGACAATCCTCTTCATGTCCCATGAGACTTCGGATTTGGTGATGCCGAAGTACCTTCTCACCTCCAAGTGCACGGCCTTTCTCTCTGCTGCATTCTTCGTCCCCTCCTCGTATTTCCACTCTGCGATCGGTCCTCCATCTGCGGCATCGCCATATTCGAAACAGGGATGAGTGATTGAGAAGACAAACCTTCCATTCTTTTTTAGAACTCTGGCAACCTGTGAAATGGCATCCTCGTACCGTTCGATATCCATAAGCGCCATGAAGCAGGTCACTAGGTCAAAACGCTCGCTCTCCAGCTCCTTCAAGTCAGCCGCGTCTGATGCGTAGTACCTTATCCCCAACCTGTCTCTTCTCTCCCTCTCTCTTGCCAGTTTGATCATTTCTCTTGAGAAATCAACACCGATCACTCTGGCCCCCTTCTTGGCCAACATCCTAGTGTTGTATCCTTCACCGCACGCCAGGTCCAGGAGCTGCTTGCCCTTTACGTTCCCTACCATCCTCAAGGCGGCAGGCTTATTCATTTCCTCCCGAAAGTGGTCCTTACCCATCCGAACGAAGTCTGCCCAGGACCTCGAAGCTTCATCCCACTCTCTGGAGATTCTGTCATCAACCATAGAACCACTCGAACCTACGTCATCGACGGGAGAACACCATGCTCCGCATCATGGTTGCACCTCTCTGACAACACAATCCTATCTCTTCGCTATCGACTGCTGAATTGGGAAGCCGGCCCCAGGGCCAGTTGCGTCCGAGATGGTCATGTAGTACTCCCTGACGGGCCCGAGGATTCTGTATCCGCCCTTCAGGAGACCCTCCGGAAATGGACCGTAGGTCATCGCGAACTGGTCAGGCGGGCCCTTGTGGCGCGTCTCAGCCACCTGGGTCCCTGCCATCTCCTTGGCTCGGAACCTTCCCTCGCCCTCAAGGACTTCGGCAATCGGTATGCAGACCTCGCTCCTGAGTTCCGGCTCTAGCCTCTCGGTCGGGTTATCGTAGTACAGGCAGAAAGGGTACCCAACCTGTTCGATCCCCTTGGAATCAATCCACGACTTCAGTTCGCTCATCGCTTTCGCTACGCCTGCGTAAGGTCCTCTCCTCTCCAGCGATGCCACCATGATCTTGGGCGCAACCTCAAACTCGACGGCGGGTCCTGACAATCTCGTTCCTATGTCCACACCAGAAGGATAATAGATTATCCCCCAAGTCGCCCGAGGAGAACAGGAGGTTGGCGAATCTCCCTCAGATGCACCAGAACGGGTCTGCTGGGCACACCTCCCGCAGCCAACGGATGGTGCATTGCCCTTCCTCGTCTTCGGATTGCGGTTCAGTCGCTCGTTCGTTTGGCTCGAGTCTCGCCGTACAGTCTGTATTCCTCTCCTGCTTTGGCAGTGTACAGACCGTGCCCTATCTCGTCTTCGCCGTACCGCCGGATGAAGCTCTTCCACCGAGACCCTGCAAACCCCTCAGGCTCGACGTCGAACTTGACGATCTGGAAGACCATGGTATTCTCGTCTTCCCAGTCTCCCTCACCGTTCTCAATGAAGCCATAGGACCAGATTCTTTTCCAGATGTACTTCTTCATCTTGGAGTCGTAGGTGATGAACCCGATGCCGCTGTTGAGCAGAGCACCATTCTTTCGCGTCTCCCCTCTGATCTGGACAAAGCGGTCGCTCGGCTCCTTCGTGCATTCCATGCTCGACACAAGGCTCCCCTTCTCGCCGAACTGATCCGTGGACAGCCCTCTCCACCGCCCGAGTAGGAAGTCCAGCCTGCGGAGCTCTGACATGCGAACTCGGAACGATAATCGTGTTAACCCTATATGAATTGGACGCAGCCCCACATCCTTTCCATCACCTATATTACCTACAAGCCCGGCGCAATCACGTTGACGGCGAGGGGACTGACCTTCCACTTGGTGGACGTCTTCGCCGAGTCCCCCTACGGCGGCAACGAGCTGGCGGTGGTGCGCGACGCGAGCCGACTCTCCAGCAGCGAGATGCAGAAGATCGCGCGCGAATTCAACTTCTCGGAAACGACGTTCATCGTCACGAGCGAGAACTCGGGGGCCAAGGCCGCTCGTCTCTTCAAAGCGAGGATATTCACTCCGGCGCGGGAGCTCCCGTTCGCTGGCCACCCGACACTGGGCACAGCCTACGTGATACAGAAGTTCATCATAGGGAAGCGAGTGCCGGACGTAACGCTGGACCTCAAGGTCGGCAGGATTCCCGTTACTCTCGTCTACGGTCGGGGCGGACGATTGGAAAGGCTCTGGATGAGGCAGGTCGAGCCGACCTTTGGAAGAGAGCGGTTCACTGCCGAGGAACTCTCAAAAGCCCTTGGAGTAAGGCTCGACGACATAGACCAAAGGTTTCCCATAGTGGAGGTTTCGACTGGTGTGCCCTTCGTCATCGTCCCGCTGGTCAATCTTGACGCGGTTAAGCGCTGCCGGGTCGGCGGGAAGTCATACGCAGAGCTACTCCAGAAGACAAGAGAGGAAGGGATGCTCGTCTTCTCTCCTGAAGCCCGCGAAGCTGGCGATGACCTGAGCGTGCGAGTGTTCGTCGAGGCATTCGGAGTGCCTGAAGATGCGGCGACCGGTTCCGGCAATGGGTGCCTGGCGGCCTATCTCTCCCACTACAGGTACTTCCAAAGCGAAGAGGTGGACGCCAAGGTTGACCAGGGACACGAAATCGGACGGCCTTCCAGAATCTACTTGAAGGCTCGCAAAGAGGGAGGGAAGCTTCGAGTCTTCGTGGGAGGGCGTGTCGCGTCCGTCGGTGTGGGCAAGTTCGGATAGACGCACGAAGTATGCGGGCCAAGTGGGGTCAGCCCCTCAATGAGTCCGAATCTGCTTTCTTCCCGAAGAAGCCGCCACAAGCCTGGGTCCGGATGCGCCAAGCTTTTCTTGGTGGGATTCAGAGCGGGAAGGAAGGATGGCCTACACGACGAGGGAATTGAGTCCGCGGACATATCCGGATTTCGAGAGGCTCGCCGCGAAACAGGGAGGGTGCTGGTGCATGTACTATCAGCGAGCCAAGCCGATTGGAAGGACGCTAGAGAAGACTGCATGGGCAACGATGGATAAACAAAAGAAGAGAGAGACCTGGGTGCGGATGAACAAGCGAGACAAGAAGAGGCTGGTTCAGGAAGACCGATCTCATGCGATTCTGGTGTACGAAGGCCGAATCCCTGTTGGATGGTGCCAGTATGGGACCCAGGACGAGCTCCCTAGGATCGATGCGGGACGCAACTACCGCAAAGTCGGCTCTCCGGCCGGTGCCGAAAGGCTCTGGAGGATAACCTGCTTCTTCGTTGACAGGAGGTACAGAGGGAAGGGGGTCGCGAAAGCAGGGCTGAAGGCAGCCTTGGCCTCTATCCGGGAACGGGGCGGAGGGGTCGTCGAGGCCTATCCGGTGGTGTCGAAGAAGATGGCCACCGTCCCCGAATGGCTGTGGTTCGGGACCCCCGGCATGTTCGAGAAGGAGGGATTCAGAGAGGTCGCCCCGCTTGGAACGAGCCTAATCTTGATGAGGAAGACGATCCCCCAAAAATCCAGGTAACGAAGGGTGCCGATCTAGACCGGAGTCCGGGCCAGGGGGCCGATGCCAGGAGAACTCGGGAGAAAGCTCAGTCTTCATTTGTCTTGCCTGCCTTCACTCTTTTCAAGTTCTCCTCCTCTCGCTGGATGAGGGAGGCCTTTCTCCCGACCCCGAATCCACAGCCCCCGAGGCTCCCGTCGCTGCGCACGACCCTGTGGCAAGGGACGACCAACGGGACAGGGTTCTTCGCGTAGGCGTTAGCTACGGCCCTTGAGCTCCTCGGCCGAGATATCTCTCTGGCAATGTCTGAGTTAGAACGGGTCGATCCGTATGGAATGGCCTGAAGCTCTCTCCAGACTCTGTTCTCGAATGAGGTGGCTCTAATGTCGAGGGGGAGCGCGCGCGCTTCGTTCCAGCACAGGTCAGTGCAAGTTCGACTGACAGACGGACAAATCAGCTATTCAACGACCCGGGATTTGGAAAACACCTAAATCCTCGCACATCGAGCAGACCGCTAGGGTAACGAGGGATTCTTCTGGCAACAGGAATTGGGCTTTCGTCACGAAGGAGGTCCGGCGAGGGAGTCGTAAAGGGTCGTTCGATACTCGCGCTCGTAATTCTTGGATTGGTATTGCTTGTTGGCGTCTTCTATTCTGCGAACGCTCAGCCTCCTCTTTCCCCTCCCGTTATCAGCGCTAGTCCCACGATAATTGATAGTGGCCAGACTTCTACTCTCACCACCACCACTCCCTTCAGCGGAGGCACCTCTCCTTACAAATGCGAGTGGTTGCAGATGGCACCAGGAGCCGGGAGTTATAGCCCCTTGGGAAGCTCCTTCAGCTGTGACACTTCCCCTCCACTCTCGGTTTCGACGGGCGCTCTGTCGACTCCTGGGGTTTGGAGCTTCGAGCTCCAGGTCAATGACAGTGCGTCCGAGTCTGTCACCTCTGGATCCGTCACGGTCTTCGTTAGCAGTCTCCCTCCCTCGACCCTCACTGCAGCGTGCAACCACGCCTCCGTGGTCATTGGCACAACAATCACATGCAAGGCAACGGTCTCTGGTTTCGGCTCTGCGCCGACGGGTAGTGTCGCTTGGTCAAGCAGCAGCTTGGGCTTGTTCTCAGGAACACCCTGTACACTCTCACCACACACAACCTACAGCGTGTGCGGAGTGACATTCAAACCGACCGCCGCAGGCTCTTCCGTGATTCTCACGGGGAGCTACGGAGGTGACGCCAAGAACTTCCAATCTGCTGGAACGTACAACCTTGCCGTGACGAAGAAGGTCACAAAGATGATGGTCTTCTGTACGCCAAGGTCCGTGGCCGCCGGCTCGCCGAAGGTCATGATTTGCGAGGCCAAGGTGATTGGCTACCTCCCAACGGGAACGGTCAGCTGGTCCCAGAGCGGCACAGGCTCCGTCTCCTTCACCTCGACAACGTGCACTCTCACCCCTCTGACACAATTCAACAGGGCAACGTGTTACGTGGCAACGACGGGGTCCACGGCTGGGCATGTCACACTAACCGCCAACTACACGGGAGACTCCAACAATCAAGGTAGTTCCCGAACAACCACATTGACTATCAGGAAGGCGCCTACAATCACTACGATATCATGCGTGCCTCTCTTTACCATCAACGTTCCAATCACCTGTACGGCTGCAGTGACCGGCGGATACCCGTCGCAGACTGGGACCGCCTCCTTCACTGTTTCGGGGAAGGTGAGCATCACGTCTCCCTCAAACACTTGCACACTGACAGGGGGAAATTGCTCCGTGACAGTCACGATAATTGCTGGCAAGGGCACGGTACGGGGGACATACAGCGGAGACGCCAACAATAGGGCAAGCCACGGAACGGCTAAGCTGACCACCGTCCTCTCCACATTGGCATGTGGCGCTACAATCAACGCAAACACGATTTTGGGTAACAACATCGGCCCTTGCAAAAAGAATGGACTGGTCATAGGTCACAACGGCATAACCTTCAACTGCAACGGGCACACTATAACCGGCAATAGCACAAACATGTTCGCAGGAATCTATCTTGATGGGAAGACAGGAGTCACGGTCGAGAACTGCAAGGTCACGGCGTTTCGGTATGGCTTCCTCCTTAACAGCTCCTCCAACAGCAACACCCTCACTGGGAACACGGCAAACAGCAATCACGTCGATGGATTCCTTCTCAACGGCACTTCCAACAGCAACAAACTCAACGGGAACACTGCCAGCAGCAACGCCTACTTCGGCTTCTACCTCTCCGGTTCTTCCAACAAGAACACACTCACCGGGAACACTGCCAGCAACAACATCAACGGCAGTGGCTTCTACCTCTCCGGTTCTTCCAACGACACCCTCATCACGAACACGGCAAACAGCAATCACGTCGATGGATTCCTTCTCAACGGCACTTCCAACAGCAACAAACTCAACGGGAACACGGCAAGTGGTAACGTCAACGATGGCTTCTACCTCTCCAGTTCTTCCAGCAACACCCTCACCGGGAACACG
>Ga0187865_1000752_pt1 | contig 42460 bp, 47 predicted proteins | sample June2016WEW_11_1_2_FD_132989 | JGI IMG/M metagenome (GOLD analysis project Ga0187865, IMG submission 132989) | Peatland microbial communities from SPRUCE experiment site at the Marcell Experimental Forest, Minnesota, USA - June2016WEW_11_100 | ecosystem: Environmental > Terrestrial > Soil >...
CCATCCAAGGGTACTTGGACAATCACAATCAAAACCCTCAGGTCTTCGTTTGGAGCGCACCCGTGGAACGGATCTTGGCCAAGATCGCCAAATGTAAAGAAGCGTCAGACGCACTACACTAGCATACGAGGTTTGACTAGGCCGTTCAACCTCTACGAGAGCGCCGTGCTTGTTAGGGATCCTTGGTGGCAAGGCGAATGGGTCGACCGTCGCGATCGAGCCGGTCCCACCGGAGGAATTTGGCCCCATGGTGGCCGAAACCCTCACCTCAGCCTATCGGCGATGGCGCAGGCACTCGAGGCGCGACGGCTCGAGCCCGGTGGGTTATGGTTGCGGACGGGGCCGCCCGCAAGATTGGAACCTGAGGCCACGTGCTTACCAGCTCGACGAGGCTAGCTGATTTCCTCCGATGAGGACCTTCCGCGAATGATTCGGAAGAACGAAAGGAACCTCATGCTGGGGCAATGAAGAACCGAGGCTCACAACGGCCTCGGTTCTGCCTTCCCAATAAGGGATCTGGACCTGCCCCTGGCAACCAGGCGGGCCAAAGAACCGGCGACCTCCAGGTTGTGAGCCCTGGTCCTCCTGGGGCAGCCCAGACGTCAGTTCCACCCCTTCGAGGGTGCGCCTTATGGTTCAAAACCCAGGGAGCCCTGCGAGGTTCGCGCTTAGGAACATGCAATAGCTAACCTTGCGGGTCGCCTCAGGTTTGTCCTGGGCCTGGGCGTATCCCCATCATTTAGGGAATTCCGACGAGGATGTTTGTTCCTTCAACCTTGATCAGGTAACTTTCTTCATCCTTTACCTTCATCTTCATAAATGCGATCTTGGCCTCCCCAACAGCCTTGCCTGTCTTTAGGTCGAATCGAGCACCATGTTTCGGACATGCCACAATGTTGCCCTGCAAGGAACCTTCTGCCAGTGAGCCTCCAGCATGGGTGCATTTGTTGGCGATGGCATAGTAGGAACCATCCACATTCGCCAGGAGGACTTCCTTGCCCCCGACGACGACGATCATCATTTTGTTCGTGGGTAACTCGGCTTGGTCAACTACTTTCACATATTCCATCTCTGCCTCCTTTTGGATCCTTGAGTATTGTACTTGCGGTTGCTGCGTTTGAGCACAACTTGTGATTCTACGGATCCCCATTCCCAGCGTCCCATGACACTGGTACAAGAATTGCGGGCTCGTCAATAGGCCCCCGAGCGACGATCAAGATCCATGAGTGCATGATCATCCAGGTCCGATCGAGGTCAATTGCCGGGCGGATGAGGTCTTCGGCCAGGACAAGGGTTTCGCATAAACTGTCCGTCATGTGGGAGAAGAGGCGGGTTTGTTATGCGTGCAGAGATCTCCTCCTTTTCGCGCACTGGAAATACGCTGGCGGTCGCCAGAGGTATCGCGGGAGAGATCGAGGGAAGACGGATATCGATTCCGAGGGAAATGAAAGGCGACAGCGTAGACCCCAAGGCCGATGTGGTCGGGATTGTTTTTCCGGTTTTTGGCGCTGGGGTTCCGCTTATCATCAAGAGATTTGTCGAGAAGATGGTGGACCTGGACCGGAAATACATACTTGGAATTTGCACGTACGGCGACTATCGTTGCTAAATCGTACGCGCTTGTGCACTTGACAGAGCTGACAGAAATGCTAGAATTCTCCTTAGTAAGGAGCAATTATCCTAATTAGTATAGGCTAATAATGATTGTTGATGCTTCACGCCAGCCCTTTTCGCGCCAAGGTGACAAATGGCACAATCGAAAAGAACCCCAACAGAAAGTCGACCCACCCCCACGATTGAAGATTACTTGGCGATTATGTACGTGATGGAGCGTGACGAGGGTGAAGTTATCGCGGCCCGCTTGGCTGAATCCCTGGAAGTGGCACCGCCGACCGTGACCGTGACGCTCAAACGCATGGAACGCGATGGCTGGATTGCCACGGCGCGGGGCAAAGACATCCGCCTTACCGACAAAGGATGCGTGGCGGCCCGCTCCGTCATTCGGCGCCACATGCTAACCGAGTGGATGCTCGCGCGAATGCTGAAGGTCCCCTGGTCCCGCGTTCATGCAGAAGCCGGCCACATTGAGCACAGCATCTCGGACGAGATCGAAACCCAGATGCGAACCAGCCTGAATGATCCTCAGCTCTGCCCTCACGGCAACCCGCTGCCGGGCTATGAACATATTGCGGCTGACTGGCTTCCACTGACCGGCGTGTCACCCGGCGAAAAGGTCGTCATCCGGCGGATTCACGAGACCGCGGAAGACAATCATGCGCTACTGGAATTCCTTGAATTGAATGGCATCGTCCCTGGGGCGCTGGCCGAAGTGACCGAAATCCTGCCATTCAATCAAACACTGAGTCTGCAAGTGGGGAACCAGAAAGTGGTGCTGGGCTTTCCAACGGCCAAGTACCTTTTCGTTGAAAAGGCCGGCTAAAGCCCGCATCGAAGAGGAACTGGCCTATGCAACTCATGGAACTGCAACCCGGCAAGAAGGCGGTCATTCGCCACTTGGAAGGCGGGCGCTCTCTTCTTTCCCGATTGGCTGCATTGGGTTTCACGCCGGGAGCCGTTATTTCTGTTCTAAGGAGCAGCGACCATGGGCCCCTTCTGGTCTCCTTGCGCGGTTCACGGGTGGCCTTGGGCCGTGGAGAAGCCGCCCACATATTCGTTTCGCTTGTCGGGAAAGAAAAACCGACCGAGATAGAAGCGATCAAACAAAGGAATTTCTCCATTGCGCTGACAGGCCAACCCAATGTAGGCAAATCCTCCGTGTTCAATTTGCTTACGGGCCTAAACCAGCACGTCGGCAATTGGACGGGCAAGACCATTGAGTGCAAGATTGGGACATTCAAATTCGAGGGGACCAAGTTCTCGGTCATCGATCTCCCCGGCACTTACAGCCTGACTGCCAGCTCTGAAGAGGAGCGCTTGGCCCGGGACTATATCATCAAGGAACACCCAGATTTGATCGTCGCTGTGGTGAATGCCGCAACACTGGAACGCAGCCTTTACCTGGTTGCCGAGCTTCTCCTTCTGCCGGTGCCGGTCGTTGTTGCGCTCAACATGATCGACGTGGCCGAACAGGAGGGGATTCAAATTGAACCCAAAGTGCTGGAAGCCGCATTAGGCGTTCCCGTCGTATCCATGGTGGCATCCAGAGGTGTGGGCCTAGTGGAACTCGAAGAAGCCATCCTTCGGGTGTCAAGTCGCGAGATCTCCTACCAGCCCAAACGGCCTTCGATTTTGCCTGCCCACCAGGCGGTATTAGATCAGCTCAGAGGCCTTATCGGCACTTATGTGCTGCCCTCCTATCCTGAGGAATGGGTGGCGCTCAAGCTGCTGGAAGGGGATGAAGAGTTAACTGAGCTGATGAAATCCGCAATGCCTCCTGAGGCCTGGGAAAAGGTACACGCATTGTTGTATCAGCACGAAGATGCCATCTTGGACATTGCCGGTGCCCGCTACGAGTGGGTGGCCCGGATAATCCGGGCAGCGGTCGTTGAGCCAAAGGTGACTCGTGTCGGGATGACGGCGCGCCTGGACAGAGTCCTGACTCATCCCTTTTGGGGGACATTGACCCTGATTGCAATTCTGGGCGGGGTGCTTGGGCTGACCTATAAGGTTGGCAGCCCAATCCAGGCTTGGCTGAGTCAGCTGATCAATCAACTGGCCCAAATTCTCCGCAGCGAATGGGTGACGGCACCCAAGTGGTTGGTCGAATTCTCAGCCGGCGGGATTCTGGGAGGAATTGGCATGGTCCTGACCTTCCTGCCGATCCTCGTCATTTTCTTTGCCATCCTGGGTTTCATGGAAGATACTGGCTACATGGCAAGAGCGGCCTATCTTTCAGATCGTTGGATGCATATGATGGGCCTGCATGGCAAGAGCTTCATGCCGATCCTGTTGGGTTTTGGCTGTAATGTTCCCGCCGTCCTGGGGACTCGCATCATCGAATCGCGCCGGGCGCGCCTATTGACCATTTTGCTCATCCCACTGGTCCCCTGCGCGGCGCGCATGGCCGTGGTCACGATCCTGGCGGCGCTTTTCTTCGGCGCGAGCGCTTTTTGGGTTGCCTGGGGACTGGTGGGTTGCAGCTTGTTAATTCTGGCAGGGTTGGGACTAGTTCTGCATCATTTCTTCTTCGGCAACGAGCATGTCCCTTTCATCATGGAGCTGCCGCTCTATCATCTGCCGAATTTCAGGACCATTGGCATTTATGTCCGGGATAACATCCTGGGTTTCTTGAAGAAAGCTGGCACTACGATATTGGTTGCCACCTTGTTCGTCTGGGCGCTCTCCTACTTCCCAACGGGAAGTGTGATGACCAGCTATCTGAGCAGCGTTGGAAAATTCCTGGAACCTGTCGGAGGGTGGATGGGCCTGCCATGGCCTGTTTTGGTGGCCCTGTTGACCAGTTTTGTCGCCAAGGAAAACACGGTAGCGACCCTCGGTGTCTTATATGGTAATTTGAACGCCCTAAGAACCGTCATGACGCCGGCCGCGATGTTGGCTTTTCTCGTCTTTCAAATGCTTTTCATCCCCTGCGTCGCGACGGTGGCGGCTATCCAACAGGAGACCAGGTCCTGGAAATGGACAGCGGCCAGCGTGGGCATGCAGCTGGCTCTGTCCCTTGGATTGGCTGTCGCTGTTTATCAGATTGGGACACTCTTTTGAGATGCTTCGCCGATTTCTAGAGACGATCCAGGCCGGAGAGGTCCAAAGTTTGCTGGAGGTTGCCCGCAAGATGGATATCTCTGCGGATATGGCCCTGCAGATGGCAAAAGAATTGACGGACATGGGCTATCTGCAGGAAATAGACGCAGACTGTCAGGAACCCGAAAGGCGTTGTTCAGACTGCCCCGTCAACAACATCTGTCAGGTGATCGTCAGACATTGGTTCCTAACAGAAAGGGGCAGGAACGCAGTTTCAAGCCTATCGATGACCGAATAGTGAAGAATCATTTGCATGATCGATCAGGGTCTTATCAGTATCCCAATTTATCCAGAATTGATCCATGGAATCAAACCCTAATTTCCTCGACCATCCTGATAGAGAGATATCCGCATTACACTAGGTGGGCCCAGCAAGATCCGGACCTGCGACCTAGCGTATTCAGGCTCTATTCTAATTCGGCTACACATTTATGCTCTTTTGAAGAGCAGCTGCCAATCCTGCTGTCCGAGGTTCTAGTCCTTGAACGATGCTATTCTATCCTTAGAGTAAATGACAGCTTGGAATATTGAATATTTGGTTGCTCTTTGAATTCATGCTTGCCGCTTGGATGAGGGGGCATCCAGAACAGCGGGTTTACTGTTATGCCTTACTTCATAGGGTTTGGGCAGTTCACGATTTGTTGACGGCGGGCATCGGAATGGTGTCCTCGAGGGCTTCTTCACACTTGGGATAACCACCCCATCCACAAGCGCTGTCTGTCTCAAGGGTTTATTGCTCAGCATAGGCATTTGCATGCCTATCAGTTTTCGATCTACGCTCCGCAAGCATTTTCTTTCTCCTGTGTTTTCAGGAGTGTATCAGATACAGGTTCTTTCGCGACCTTTTTTTGGATCCAAAGATATTTGGCACTACACAGGCTTAGACTTATGGCAATTTGATCTGCACTAAATTGCCCATCTCCCGTATCCACAAATATTCACCATCTGTGGCCATATCTTGCACGTCGGAAAACCCATTGCCCCTTTGGCCGCCGATCACATCCAAGGTATTGAGGGTTACACCTGTCTGTGGATCCAACTGGTAGAGTAAGCCCCGTCTGTCTCCGTGGGTAGTCAATACCCACAGGAAATTTCCTGCAAAAAGCAATTTCATCTCAACAGTGTTATCCGTCCAAGGAACAATAACCAGCGGTTTCGTTTCCTTCATCAGCTGGTCCGTATCGGCCCAATACGCTTCAAGGATATGGTCGGGGTGATTCATATATTGACCCACAATCCACATCCTGTCCCCTGCAAAAGTCACGGGGCTGCCCGCACCCTCTGTGGCTAACCCGCTGTTTTCCCCGGTCATTCTGTTTAAGAATGGATAGTGGCATGGAGAATATGCTTTTGAAGGGTCGTCAGTGTTAATAATAAATAAATCATCACATTCCTCTGTATAAGCCCCGGTCATCCACATCCAACCATTCCCGTTGTAGGCATAAAATTCCTCAGTAGGGAAACCTGAACCTACATATGTGACTTCAAACGTCTGCGTGTCAATCACGTGCGATTGCAACCAAATCTTTCCTGGCGAGAACCCGAAATTATCGTCAGTAAAGAAATTGAGGAAATTTCTTTGCCATTCTGCAGATGTCAAATCCCACTGATGGATAATTGTCCCACTGACAGGGTCAATGGCAAAAAGAGAAACTGCGCCTTCACCTGAAGACCCTCCTCCCAGAGCCCAGAGATTTTGGCCATCAAATCCTATCTTGAAGAGCACGTTCATGTTGTTAATTGCCGTCTTGCCTTGAGGTAACGAAATTCTATTTCCGAAGGTACCAGTCTGCCAGTCGAATTCCTCAATGGTTCCAAACACAGAGCCTAACCAGACTTTTCCAGGGCCAGTAGCCAATAATGGCCCAAATAACTCCGGCGGGAGCTTGTAAGTCTTGCTAATTGCCAGGGGGCCGGAGCCAGCAGCGGTGTTGCCGGCCGGTGGTGTTGCCGTGTTTCTGGTCTGGCCCGCCGGCACGCCGGTGGGTGTTGCGGTTGCTGCGGTCTGGCTGGCCGGTTCATGTGTTGTGGTCGCGTTTGCTATGGCCTGGACAGATGCCTGCATCACTGTACCAGCAGGCGGATTCGGCGTGAGTGCTGCGGTCACTTTCGGACCGCAGCTCGCAAGGATTAGGCTTGTTACGATGATCCTTCCAAGAAGGAGTGCCCAGATGTTACGCTTGGTTTTCATATTCCGCCCCTTGACTAGAATCCGATAGGCATTAATTGCCGGGCGCCATCATAAAGAGTATTCTCCATCAGTATTCCTCTGTTGCCATACTGCATCTCACCCAACGGAATAGTCTGATTAGCCACTTGGCAAAGGAGAGAGTCAATCAAGAAGGCAGCCTATTGGCATGGTTTACGAAGGGGATGATTCCCAAAATAGCGAAACCTGGAGGTTGGTCCGTGAGTGTGAGCTCAAGAGTATCTCTCTGGGTCTGGGAATGTGGATTGGTTGGAAGCCGATCGGGCTGTTGCGTGATTTGCGGACCGGTCGATTCGAGGGGCGTCATTCATACTGCAAGAATGGGCTGCCAAAACCCGAAAAGGGAACTTCCTTTGTTGGCCCTGGCGGAGAGGGCTGAAAACGAGCTATGGCGGCGGTCCACCGTCGCGAAGGAGCCCATTCGCCATCGCCTCGGCGATGGCAGCGGCGCGCGAGTCGACGCCAAGTTTGTTGAAGATGCTTGACAGGTGCGCCTTCACGGTTCGCTCGGTGATCCCCAGACGAGCCGCGATCTCCTTGTTGCGCTCGCCTCGTGCGACGGCCTTCAGCACCTCGATCTCGCGCTCGGTCAATTCCAGCGCGTGGCCCTTCACCGGCCGCTTCTCGCCACTTTCAATATGGTCGAAGAGCTTGCCCGCGACGTTTGGCAGCAGGAGGGTCTCACCACGCGCCGCGGCTCTCACCGTGCGGAACAGCGTCTCGCGGTCCGTGTCCTTGAGCAGGTAGCCTCGTGCCCCGGCTCTCATGCCCTTCGCCATCAGGTCATCCTCGTCGTAGGTGGTAAGGATGACGACAGCGACCTCTGGGGCCTCGGCGCGGATGCGTCCGATGGCCTCCAGGCCGTCGAGGCGTGGCATGCGCAGGTCCATAAGCACGACGTTCGGATGCAATTCCAGCGCCAGGCGCACTGCGTCTACGCCATCCACCGCCTCGCCCACCGGCACGAGGTCAGGCTGCGTCTCCAGGATCTGCCGCAACCCTTCCCTGACGACGAGATGGTCGTCGGCGATGAGCACCCGTATGGGATCAGGCAAGGGGGCCCTCCCGATCGAGTGGGAGCCAAAGCTTGAGGCTGGTACCGGCGCCTCGGCCACTGACAACTTCGATCCCGCCTCCGGCTAGGTGGGCGCGCTCATGCAATCCGACCAGTCCGAAGTGTCCCGCGCGCTGGGCGGTCTCTTCATGTTCGAAGCCGATTCCGTCGTCGCGGACGGTCACGGCCAGACGCGTGCCGTCTGCCTCGATTTGGACCCAGGCGTGGGAAGCGCGGGCATGCCGACCCACATTGGACAGGGCTTCCGCCAGGAAGCGCTGGACGTGCTCGGCCACGTCCCCGGGCAGGCTCAGTGCCTGGGGGGCCAGCAACTCGCAGGGGATAGTGCGGGATGCGGTGAACCGATCGATCTCCGCTCGGGCAATCTCGCCAGCGTCGCCCGGGGGAGTGCTCAGGGCCCTCAAGTCGCCGATCACAGTGCGAGCCTCCGCCAGTGTCGAACGTGCCCGCGCCATGGCCTGCTGAACGACGGCCTGGGCTCGGGCTCCGTTGCCGCTCGCCAGATAAGAGTCCGCCGCCTCGAGCTGCAGGATCATCCCGGCCAGGCCCTGGGCCAAGGTGTCGTGCAGATCTCGCGCCATGCGTTGGCGCTCGTGGGCTAGGGTCAGCTCGCGCACCTGTGATGCATAGGCTTCGAGCTGGCGGTGAGCGCTTTCCAGGTCGCGCAGCAGCCCCTGCGCCTGGCGCCGCGCCTTCATCTCCCGCAAGAATAGAACCACGTAGACCATGGTCAAGAGCGCCATGATCCCGATGCCCAGGAGGGCGCCAGGCAAGGCCGACCAGCTGCTGCGCAAGCCAACGGTCAAACCCGCCAGAGCGAGAAAACCGGCCACCGCCATGCTGGACAGCCAAAGATTCTCCAGCAGCCCCACGGCTTCGCCCGCCAGGGCCAGGTACAGGCCGAGCATCAGCCCCGGCGGGCCGGCGATCAGGTTGAGCGCCAGCGCCAAGGCGGACTGCAGGATGAAATAGGGAGGCAAGAGAGAGCGGTCGGAAGCGAGCACAGGCGCCGTCCAATGCAGCGCAACATGGACCGCCATCAGCAGCGTGAACAGCAGCAGTCTCCCAGGCGTGCGCAGGGATGGCGTCGCCGCCACGGCCCAGGCGTACAAGCCGACCAAGACCAGTGTGGCCAACCAAAAGAACGGTCGTACGGTGCGAGTGTCCTCGTTGGGCGTGAGAAGGGCCTGCTCTAAGGCCCGCCATCTGGAATGGCCGCTCCGGCCCTGGTCCTCATTCATCCTGCCTCCTCCACCTTCATTCTAGCATTGAGGCCGCTGGGCCGAACCGTTCGCTCGGACAGTGTCCGAACGGACAGTAATGACCGATGTCTTTCCGGCCGTTGTGCCCTTGGCTCTCTCCTGCAACAATTCGCTTCAGATATGTGATGGCTTCGCGAGGCGTTTTCGCACTCCGAGAGGAAGGGCTAGCGATGAATGAAACCGTGATTGAAGTCAAAGACTTTCGCAAGGTCTACCGCGAGGTCACCGCTGTGGACGGCATCAGCTTCCAGGTGCACCGGGGCGAGATCTTCGGCCTGCTGGGACCAAACGGCGCTGGCAAGACGACCACGCTCGAGAGCCTGGAAGGCCTGCGCATTCGGGGCGGTGGCAGCCTCAGCATTCTGGGGGTGGATCCATCCCGCCAGCCAGCCCGGTTGAGGAACTTGATTGGCGTCCAACTCCAGACCTCGGGGCTTCCGGCAAATATGACGGTGGCTGAAGCGATGGGCTTTTTTGCGGCCTACCATGGGGTCGCCCCCCAGCCCAGGCTGCTGGAGCGCCTGGGCCTGTCGGAGAAGAAGGGGACCCAGTACAGGGATCTCTCCACCGGCCTGCAACGACGGCTGGCGCTTGCCCTGGCGATCCTGCATAACCCCGCTGTCGTGTTCCTGGATGAACCGACCGCAGGGCTCGATGTCCCCGCCCGGGCCGCGCTCCACATTCTTGTGCGGGAGCTCCAATCTTCGGGGAGGACGATCATCCTGGCCACCCACGACATGGCCGAGGCGGAGAAGTTGTCAGACCGCGTCGCCATTCTGCTAGGGGGCAAGATTGTGGCCAGCGGGACGCCTCGCGAATTGACCGCAGCCAGCGGGAGCTTGACCAAGGTCTCCGTCCGGACCGAGGCGGCCTGCCTGCGGGGGAACGGAACGTACCTACCGGGCGCTACTCCACCGTCGGTCGAGGGAGAGTACCTCGTTTGCTTTTCCAAGGATCCGGGGCCAGTTGTCTCGGCCCTCCTGGCGAGAATTGAGAGCCAAGGCGACCGGCTCATCGACCTGCGTGTGGAGCGCCCATCCTTGGAAGAGCGCTTTCTTGAGATTACTCGCGGAGGTTCGCGATGACTGCTTTCGTCCATCACTTTTCTTTCGAGTTTCGTCGCGGGTTGCGCGATCGCAACCTGCTCCTGATGAACTACCTCTTTCCGCTCGGCTTCTTTGCCCTGATGGGTGTCTTGATGACCCAGGTCAACCCAGGGTTCAAAGAGACGATGGTTCCAGCCATGGTGATTTTCGCCCTTCTCTCTAGCGCAGTGCTGGCGCTGCCGGGGCCTCTGGTGGCGGCGCGGGAGGAGGGAATCTATCGCAGCTACCGCATCAATGGAGTGCCGACAATCTCGATCCTAGTCATCCCCGCTGTGACCACCATCTTCCACATGGTCTTGGTGGCGGCCGTGATCGTCATCGCCGGCCCCTTGCTCTTCGGGGCAAGGATGCCCGTGAACGGACTCGGTTTTGGCCTGACGTTTGTGGCCATCGCCGTCGCATGCACGGGGCTGGGGGTCTTGATCGGCGTCATCGCCTCGGATTCTCGTGCCATCGTGCTCTGGTCGCAGCTGATCTTCCTTCCCTCGATGATCCTGGGCGGTTTGATGCTGCCTGTGAGCATGTTGCCGGCCACGATGTCGCGCATTGCCTGGCTCTTGCCTTCGACCCAGGCGATGAACGCATTCAACAGCCTGGGCCTCGGTCTGCCGGCCACTCGTCCTCCATTGCAGTCGATCGCTATCCTTTTTGCCGGTGGTCTCCTTGCCTTCGCCTTGGCGATCTACCTTTTCAAGTGGGATAACCGGAGCGACACGCATCGCGGAAACCCCGCTCTGGCCCTTCTCGCCCTACTGCCCTACGTGGCAGGCATGATCCTCTTTGCCGTTTGAAACTATGCGGACGATGGATGGGCCTTTCCCACGGAGCGGGAGGATGGGAAGTGATTTCGCCGAGAGGCGCCGCACCGGGAGGCGTTCTGGCGGGGTGATTGACCGATCTCGCAACCTTCGTTGCGGTCGGCCGATTGGCTCAGGTCGATCGTCTAGAACAATCGTAATGGAGATAGGGTTTCCGCGGTCTTCGAATGAACGAAGCCGATGAGGAACTGGCCGAGGAGAAACAAGCCGAGGCGTCTGTGGCGACCCCGCAAATCCGTAGGAGAGAGATCGATCAGGACACCTCCGCAAATGAGATAGCCTCAGCACTCAATTGGTTGGCTGCGACAAGAACCTAAGCCCCACCAGCTGTGGTTCCGGCTGGGAACCACTGATCTCCGGGCTGCCAGCCCGGCGGTCTATGGTTAACAAACGAAGGCGCAGATCCACTCGATCTGCGCCTTCAATCCATTCCTGGTACGGCGACCGCCGGAACCGAAGCTCGCCGGGTCACGAGCGCTCGTCCGGTAGAGGCAACCCCAGACGTCAGTTCCACTCGTTCGAGCGGGCCGCTTATGGTTCAGCCGGAGTGAGCCCGGCGAGGTTCGCACCCGAGAACATGCCTTAGGTTGCCTACAGGGTGGCCTGAGGGCAAGGTCAGGTTGGTCCCGGGCGGAACTGCATGAACCACACCGGCAAACTCTATTCTAGAAAGTGCTGTCTAACCTTCGCCGCAATCTGACTGTCTGTCATCTTGTCAATTGTCTCAACACCTACAATCCGCGTGCCGAGTCCTTTGCTCTCAAGACGCTTTTCGAGTTCGCCCTTTGCCTCACCAGGGCCAAACAGCAGAATCGATTCGGCCTCATGGATATGCGAGATCACCTCATCATAGAAGGTATTCAGATGATCCGCGAATCGTCTGTCTCGCATGTCCTCCGACGTCGCTTCGAGGGATTGATTACCCTTTGATCGTGAACTCCCAGCGAAACGGACATGAGGCTCCATGTGGGACTTCATCGTCAGGATGATTTCCTTACCCTCCCCCACGATAGCCACAATTACCGCTTTGCGATGGTCAATCCACAAGCCCACTACTCTCTTCATAAGGCTTCTCCTCGGATAGAGCCGCCCAACGGCCCGGAATTTAGCCGCTCGGCTGGCCTGGGCAGCGCTCCTACCATCCCACAGGAAGACGGTAGGAAACGCACCGCAGGATTGGGGCCAGGCCGCCCAGTTGGCTCGAATGAGCTGTTGGGCAGCCTTGCTCTGTCACGGCGCACGCACGAACCGGACGCCTTCGATCCCTTCGAATTCCGCATCCTGGCTCCACAACATAGCGTCGAACGCTCGAGCACTGGCCAGGATGATGCTGTCCGCTATTGGTAGTTTGAGATCAACAGAAAGCTTGGCAGCGCTGAACGCGATGGCTGCGTCCAGCTCCACCACCATCGCCTGCTCCATTAGCGCCACAGCCTGCAAGGCCTGGGTTTCGTCTCTCTGCTGCAAGACCCGCTTGAAAACCTCATAGAGGCTCACCGTAGGGACGATAAGCTCCGAGAGCTTCTGGATTGGCGGGGCAAAGAAGCTCGCATTCGGACCATCGCTGAAGAACTCAAGCCAGCCGGAGGAATCCACTAGGTTCATTCGCGATCCTGCTCCCGCTCAACGAAAGTGTCGATTCCCTGGAGAAACCCTCTTGCCTGCCTCAGCGGCCGGATCGGGATGAGTTCTATCCTCCCCTCGAAGGGGATGACCTGAATCTTCTGCCCGGGCCGGATCCCCAGCGCGCGCCGAACCCGGAGCGGAATCACAACCTGGAACTTCGGGGAGACAGTCGTTGTGTCCACACAATTCTCCTATCGACCATGCTATCGTAATACGCTTCCCATTCTAGCAAGGGGCGGCCCTCCAGTCAAGGACTTGGGCTACACAACGCCCTCGAATTGAGCTGTCCGGCGGCCGCAGGCAACAGGCTCTTAGTCAAGAACTTGACGGCGAGGAACGCACAATAGGATTAGAGGCAGCCCGCCGAGTCGGGTCGGATGAGGTGTTGGACAGCTTGAAGTGATGGGATTGGACCGCTCCCATGAGCGCGTCCTTCCCTGGCAAACCCTATTCCAGGTGCTCCCATTCCACCCCAGAGCGACTCTTACTCGAGCCCCGGAGCCCGGGGGGAGCCAGCGACCTCCGGGTACCAACCCGGCGGACTATGGTTCGAAAAGAGAATCGCAGATCCACTCGATCTGCGACTTTGGTTCTTCCAAGGAGCGCGCCGGCCCACAGAACCGTAGACCTCCGGGTCGTGAGCCTTCTTCCTGGCGAGCCATCCGCAGACCGCAGTTCCACCCCTATGAGAGTGCCCTCTCTCCAGCGGTGGGAGTGCGCTTGGCGGGGTTCGAATCCGAGAGTTGGTGTCAGGTCACCGCGGGCACTGTCTCACGTCAAGGTTTGTTTTGGTCCGACCACGCCCAAAGCGGATTGGCCGAAGGGGCGACGTATACAGAACGTGCCACGAGCCCCGTCGCGAGGCAGTTCGCGAAGGATACCCAGATAATTAATACCATGGTCGACACTCAACCGGCCATGACAATTATCGTGGGGAGGGGGTTCTTGGCCAGGACGGCTCCATTACAGTTATTCTCAGGAACGGCTCCACCCGAAGGATGCAAGACGCGGCCGACATGGAGAGCAGCCAGCAAAGCGTCCATTCAAGCCGGATTGCTCCGTGCTGTACCCAGGGTTACGGAACTCAGTTCGCGTACGTGCCTTTCAATCCTTCTTCACGCTGCTTTCACTCTTCTCCAGGCCAGTGTCGCCGCCGCGAGCGGGCTGAAAATGATGACGAGCAAACCCAGCGTTAGCCAACCCAGCTTGAACCGGAGCAGCCAATCCGGAGTAGCATTTAGGCGGCTGATGAAATCCACATATCGTTGCGTTGTGGGCACGAGCTCTCCCTTTGCGACGCGATCCAAGGTGTCGCCCTCGTCGAAGAGCCAACTCGGCCCGCTGATCAGGCTTACGACCGGCACGCCCGCCTCGTAGTAATCGCTTGCGTCGGTCGGAACCCCCAAAGGAGAATCCGTTGGGAAGACCAGAGACCGCACCGAATTGTGCTGTGCGATCACGGATGAATACTGGCTGACGGCGACTGGGTTTTCTGTCATGAAGGTGCCGCGCGGCTCGACAAGGCCTGTCGGAGGATTGGGCGGATTGAAGTCGTCAGCGATGTGCTCGATTGAGAGATCGAATAGGGTATTCGCTAAGATGTTGTTCTTGTGCTTGGCGATGAAATCCAGGTTCGTCGGTTCACCGACGAAGTGGCTGCCGTCGAGCAGGAAGACCATGGTGCGCTCGCGCTGGGACAGTGGAACCTGGGCATAGTACTGCGCCAATCCCAACACCATCCCCGTCCCGCTGCTGTCCTCGACGCCGCTGCGCCACGGGGAGTCGTGGTGCGAGCTGATGATGAGAGTGCTCGGGCTCTTGCCCGGCAGCACGGCGTACACACTTGCGGTCTCCCCACCATTGCTCGACACCTTCGCAGCCAGGACCAGATTCACCATCGTCTTGCCCTCGGCGACTTCGGCCTTGAGGCGATCACCATCCTCGGACTGGATATACAGGCTTGGAATGGAGCGCAGTACGCCGTCGTATGGGCAGTAGTAGGTGAAATTTCCCATGTCGGGGTAGTCGCGCAGGATTCCGATGATAGCAGCGGGATGACGGCTCTCAACCTGCCCGTAGAAGGAGACGTAATCGTCGCCCCACCCAATCGGGTATGGATGCTGCCAATCCTTGGCACTCTGCCGGGGATCGAAGGCCATGAAGCTGAAAAGCTTCATCTGATCCCAGCTGAGATCGGTCGCCGGAATGTCTACCAGGACAACCTTACCCGCCACATCCTGCCACTTGGGCGCGGAGATGTTGCCAAGATCGACAACTTCGGCTGTGATCCCTTGCGGCTGGGTGGGCCCGCTGTAGGGAACATAGAAGGTGTGCGCTTCCCAGGACTCAGGGTTGCCGGGCTGCACGGTGAGGCTCCAGCGCACCGGTTCCCAATAATCGAAAGAGCTCCATTCGACATGCACGTCGGAGTAGCCCAGGTCCCGGAACCTTGCTTCCAAGTAGGCGATCGCATTGTGATCCGCCAGAGACCCAGGTCGCCGCTCCCCCATGTTGTACATATCGGTGATGTAGCCAAAGATCTGATCCTGGGTCGGCAAAGGCGCGCTCAAGGGAGCACCGGCCCCGAGCTGGGCGGTCAGCATTGCGACAAGCGGCAGCCCGACCAGGGCAACAACCAGCAGCACACCCAATGCAACTCGACTTGCCGTCGGCCGGGGGAAGGGAGCTGGAACCCGCGCCCCGAGAATCCACATGACGATGCCGCCAATCAGAAGGAGGAGACCATCGACAAGAAAAGGCTGCGCGCCGCCAGCGAGGGTAGCGGTCAGGGAGAGCAGAAGAAACAGCATGTGAACTGGCGCAAGAGCCGCCAGCGCGAACGAGAGCAGAAACCATACAGAGAGTCCCACCCAGATCCTGCCGAGCGCGCGCAACCAGTTCGACTCTTTCCAGTACAGCCAGAGAGCCAGAAGGAAGAGAATCGTCGAGGGCCAAAGAGCGTACCAGGCCGTAAAGATCGAGAGGGGCAAGCTGGACTTGTCGAATAGGAGAGCAAGGGCCAGGGGCACGATGGAAAAAGCGAGGGCAAGGAAGAACAGCAGCAGTAACTTGGCTTGGAAAAAGAGGGAGCGAAACGCGCTTGGCGTAGATTCTGGCGTGCCCATGCCCTATTCTCCTTTCGTCCGAAACGATTGACCGCGAGAAGAACGGGAATAGGAAGAGCTCCTGCAAAGTCGCGTAAGCTGCGCTTCTCCCAGCCCCGCCAGGGGAATCTCCTCCATGAGGCCAGCGCCATGTCTTGGGCAGCGAATCCCCATCTCAAGTTCTGCCTGCCCCGACTCCCTCAGAAAGGTAATCCTTCCCGCATTGCAGTGAAGGTTGTTTCTGCACTTCTTTCAGTCGAACTGCGTTGCCTTCTTTGCTATTCACGCTTTCGGATCACGCCGCACGGATGCTGTCGCCTCACACTCGATCATATTGTCGTTTTGCTTGAGAGGGTTGTCAAATTACGCAACAACCTCGGTTCCACGGTGGGCGGTTCTCGCAATGCCGTGACGTCAAGGAGTCACCAGCAGCCGGCTGCGTCTGGCCTATAAGAAAAGGGAGGGGGAAGTCCCCACATACATCCATGAAATCCAGAATATAATGTGAATGTAGCCTAGCTGAATTGTCCGATATGTGTCATCCGACAAGAACTGGCAGAGCTGTCGAATCGGTCATTCCGGACCTTTCCCAGGGGCATGATGGGAGTCCGATCAAGGTTTGTTGTCGGCTGGATGGTGTTTTCAGCCAGAACAGGGTCGAGGAGCTCCCTCAGGGGGCTGGCACGGTCCCCGATCTTCTGGCCGGGGGTGGTTCGGATGAGGATCGACGGTGGCAGTGAAGAGGTGGACATGCGCAAGGTCGGTTTGATTTTTCCCTATTTTCGCACCCGTTCACAAACGGAGATGCTCTTCCCGCCCCTGGGTCTTGCCTGGCTGGCTGCCCAGCTGAGCCGGCTCGGGCTAGAGTCGAAGATTTTCGATTGCACCTTCGGGACCGATACCCAGCTTCGTCGTGATATCGAGTCGTACGGGCCCGACATCGTCGGAATCTATTCGATGGCCAGCCTGACCCGCAACACATTCGAGATCGCTGAGATGGTCCGGGCGAGTTTTCCCGACGTCCCGATCGTCGCCGGGGGACCGCTGCCGACGCTCTTCCCGGCCCGCTACGGCCTGCCGTTCGACGCTGTCTTCCGGGGCGAGGCCGACCTGAGCTTCCCGAACTTCTGCCGCGACTTCTTCGACCTGAAGGCTTCCCGGCAGCGGCTGGAAAGGCTGCCGCTCCGCACGTACCCCGGGTTGTTCATTCACAATCAAAGTCTGCACATCGAAAATCCGACCGTCCATCACACGGAACTCGAGATAGCGTCTTTTCCTCTGCCGGACCGGAGCGGCTTTGACCACAATGCCTACCAGAATGAATGGTTTCGGGAAAGCGGAGCGAAGACTACCTCGATCATAACGACGTTCGGCTGCCCTTTCGACTGCGACTTCTGCTCCAAGTCGGTCTTTGGCAGCTCTTATAGACAGCGCGACCTGGGAACCGTCTTCGAGGAGATCGAGCAGATTTGCCGCCTGGGCTACGACAGCCTGTGGATTGCCGATGACACGTTCACGCTCAACCTGCGCCATCTCGAATCGTTCTGCGAAGGCATGAAGGGTCGCGAGATCAGCTGGAGTTGCCTCTCGCGGGCCAACGGGATCGACGAGGCCATGGTTAGTCGGATGAAACAGGCTGGTTGCCGCAGGGTGTACCTGGGTCTAGAGTCGGGCAGTCCGGAGACGCTCAAGCTGATGGACAAGCGGATCACGGTGAATGAGGGTATCAACGCTGTGCACCAATACCGGCAGGCCGGAATCCAGGTGGCTGCCTTCTTCATCGTGGGCTACCCGGGTGAAACGGTCGAATCAATCGAATCGACCTTCAAGCTGGCCCTGACGCTACCCCTCGATTACATCTCATTCAATGTTCCCTACCCGCTGCCGGGCTCCAGGCTGTTCGAACGGCTGAGCGGCCTGGAGGAGGGTCGGGATTGGAGCAGGGAGAACGAGATTACTTTCGTCTATCGTTCCGAGTTCGACGCCGACTGGCTGAAGAGGCGAATCGCGGAAACGATGATGGCTTTCGGTGCCCGCAGCTAGCCGCAGGGTAGAAGGCTCATCGCAGCCGCCGGGTGACCTAATGATTGTGAACCGGGAAGGGGACCTGGGTCTGAGCTATCGGATGCAGCGAACGGGCTACCGGGTTCTCAACCTGAAGGATGGGGAAGCATCGGTAGAGATCCCTGTGACCGTCCCCAGATTCAAAAGGCAGCTATCCCGATGGGCAAACGGAACACTGAGGGCCATGGGGAAGTTCCTCCCAAGCCCTCTGCGCGACGGCAATATGGGCCGTAGGAAGCGGCTGGAAAGACTCCTCAATCTGAGCGGGTACCTGATCCATCCATCAATGGTGATGTCGTTCCTGGTGGCATGCCTGGCGAGGCTGTTGAGCGTGGGCAACTCGGTTTTTTCAGTCAACAGTCCGTTCTCTCCCTTTCGCACGCGCTGGTCGCTCGCGACTCTGACTGAGGCGGACCTGCACCTCTTGCTCTGGGGCCCCATCGTCACAGTCATCGTCGTCGGCACGGTGGCACCATGGATCTCTTCGATCGTAGCCCGGAAGCCACAACACCTGCCCGTCGCATCGAACCTGCCCGGTCTCCTGGTCTTGTACCTGCAGAGTGGCGGGATCAGCCTCGTCAACACCATCGAGCCGGGCAAAGCGCTCCTCACAACCCGCGAGTGGGGGCTTACCGACACGCCCAAGGACCCCAGCTTGAAAGACCTCGAGGATTGGCACTCGAAGATCTATTCGGTGTCACTCGATCTTCGGTGGGTGGCGGGGGTTCTGCTGCTTTCAATCGGCTTTGCGGCTATCATCCACCCCGTGTCGGACTCAGCCGCCGTTTCGCTGGTGCTCCTCGTCCCGTGTACGGCAGCCTACGCCTTCATCCTCGCCATGACTGCCCTGGAGAGCCGTCGTGGTCACCTCTCCTGAGATGTCGCTGTCGGGGCGAAGCGAACGTTCCTGGTGGCCCGGCGGCCATTTTACGTTGCGCGATATGGCCCTGCTGGGCGGCAGCGTGCTCCTGCAGCTGGGGCTCGGCCTGCTATTCGGGCACGCCTACGACATGCCCATTTTCATGGCTACCGGCTATCTCGTCGCAACAGGTCAGAACCCCTACATCGCCCAGAATCTTAGCAGCGTGTTCCGCAACAGCGCTTTCCAGGGCCTGACCTCCATCGGATATCCCCCGCCTTGGCCGTTGGTCCTGGGGGGCATTTACCGCCTTATCGGCAGCGTTACCCCCAGTCTCCTGGGCTACAACCTGGCAATCAAGATCCCGATCATCGGTGCCAATGTGGTTATGGCTTTTCTGGTGGCGGGCGCTCTGGTTAAGGGGGGAGCCGAGCCCGCGGGTGTTCGGAAAGCTTGGCTGTTCCTGCTCTGGAATCCGTTCCTGCTTCTGTCGTCGGCCGCATGGGGCCAGTTTGACTCTGTCGTGGCCTTGCTCGCGCTCATGGCGTTGGGTCTCCTCCAGTCGAAGAAGATCGGCCTCTCCGCCCTTCTGCTGGGCCTCGCGATCTCCGCCAAGCCCATTGCTCTGCCTCTCCTTCCGCTGCCATGGCTCTACCTGAGGCACACGGCCGACCCGCGCACTTTGCGCTACTACGTTATTCTTGCGGTCTCGCTTCTCGTCTTCTGTTGTGGGCCTTTCGTGATCTTCGGCTGGGATCCGTCGGTCATCCTCCGCAACTGGAACGCACAACTCGTCGTGGGCGGGGGTATGTCGCTGCTCACGTTTCATGAACTCACGAATGGCACGTATGTCCTTTATGGACTGTGGCAAATTCTGGGCGTCGTGTGGGTGCCCGCCGTGGCATTCGCCACTTGGAGCGCCCGGCGCCGGGTCGAGGGACCGCGAGGACTGCTGGCGGCCAGCGCGGCCGTGATCCTGGTCTTCTTCCTGACCCGGGCTTGGCTTTCAGAACCCAACATCATCCTGGTCCTTCCCTTAATCGTCATGCTCGTGAGTCTGGGTGATCTTCCATCCCTAGGGTTGACAGCCATCTGGGTTCTGCCGCTCGTATTCGGAGTGTTCAATACCTCGCTGGTCCAGCTCCTCTTCCCCACCATGCCTGAGACGATGGCCAGACTCCTGGCTCTGGCGGATACCTTCCGAACTGTCAGGTTGGTCGCCCGCATCCTCGTCGTCCTGCTGTGGCAGGTTGCCGGCTGGTGGATCGTTGTTCGTTGCATGCGAAAACCTGCGGGGGGCGGCGGCTTGATCGCGACGCGGCTGACATCCATCCAAAGGACTCAGGCATGAATCTGGCCATCCCGTTGCCAGGCAGTCTTGGATTGGTGATATCCGAGGGTCCTCCGAAAGAACACGCATATGCCACACGGCAGCTACAGCAGGGGTTTCGACTTGTCGATCATGGCCAGGACCTTAGCGAAGAGGCCGTTGGCTTCGGCCTGCCCGTCGTCAAGCGGAAGTTGCACACGGTTTTCCCAGGAACGGTGGCTTTGACTTCGCAGCAGATGGGAACGGTCTGGCGGGTCGAGGCGAATTTCACCTTCAATCTGGAGGAAAGGCTTTCCCGAGGGTTATCTCCGAGCCTACGGAGCGGACCGCTCTATGTCGCGAAGGACTTCCTGGCAGCGGTCATTCGTCGATCCCATCTTTTGGGCAGCCTGCTGACCGCGACCTCGAGCTGGCTGCGGTCGTCACTTGGCTTGAGGACCGTGTATGAAGAGGCTGGTTTCCGCGCCGGCCTCAATGTTCATTACGCCATCGATAGCGCGACCGGGGTTGTCCAGGTTTCGCTCGACGCCTCCCCGCTGGCGGGGCAGGGGGTCACAGAAGTGATCCTGTTGAACGAGCAGGGAGGGTATTTCTTCGATGTCTATTGGGATTCGACCGCGAGGAACCTTTGCGGCGCGGCAATCGGTGCATGGGATCGGGTCGCTGCTTCGGAGGCATCGATGGTAAGTAGCACGCGGAAAGTTGTCTTCACGGTATCTGGAGGAAATGGCGCGAGGCTGTACCGTGGAAGGGAGGTGGTTGGTTCGCGCCTGGCCTGGTCCGGATTCGGCTATTCCTTCGGCCCAATCCTCGGAGCGTTTGAATATGCAATTCGGATCGCGAGAACCCCATGACGACAGTGCTCCTGATCTACCCCTTCTTTCTGCCGCGCCGTGACCGATCGGTTTTCCGATTCCCACCTTTGGGCATCAGCTACATCGCTGCCGCCCTGGAGCAGGAAGGCCATCAGGTCCACTTGGTCGATTGCACCTTCCAGAAGCGCCGCGAGGCGTTACAAGAAGCACTAGCGGTCGGAGCGGATGTGGTCGGGCTGTACTGCATGGTGACCATGGTCGACGACTGCCTGTGGTTTGCTGACCAACTACGCCCGACCAGCGGGCTATTAATCGCGGGAGGCCCGCTTCCCACATGTGACCCTTTGCCGTTCCTCGAGCATTTTGATGTGGTCGTGCGCGGCGAAGGAGAACGGACCGTTTGCGAGGTCCTGCGGGCTTGGAGCAGAGGCGCCGACCTGGCCCAGGTGCCGGGGATCGTGTTGCGCAACACGGAGGGGGGTGGGGCGGAAACAAAGCCGAAGATCATCTTCACCCCCGACCGGCCATTCGAGGCGGATCTGGATGTGCTGCCTCCGCCGGCGAGGCACCTGCTTCCTGCTGCCGCTTACATCCGGCACGGTAGAAAGAAGAATGGGTATTCGATCTCGACGGTCATGAGCACCCGGGGTTGCCCATTCCGATGCGAGTTCTGCAGCAACGTAGTCTTCGGAGGCTCCTATCGTGAACGTTCGCCCGGGAAAGTGGTTGATGAGGTGGAGGAGGTACTTCGGCTTGGCTACGATCGGATTTCGTTCGCCGATGATGTCTTCACAATGAGGAAGGAGCGGGTCCTGACGATCTGCGCCGAGATCCGACGGCGCAATCTCGATTGTCGATGGGAATGCCTGGGTCGAGTCGACGCTTTCGACGAGCAAACTGCGCGGGAGATGAAGAACGCTGGGTGCACGCGCATCTACTTCGGGATTGAATCTGGGAGCCAGCCGATCCTCGATCAGATGAACAAGAAGACTACCCCCGAGGAGGCACGACGCGCTGTGGAGATTGCCTGCCGGGCCGGGCTGCAGGTTGGGGCGTTCTTCATTCTCTGCTATCCTGGAGATACCGATGAAACCGTTCTGGCTACATTGCAGTTCGCCGCCTCTCTCCCGCTCGACTATCTGGGCCTAACCATGCCCTATCCCCTGCCTGGAACAGCGCTTTACGACAGGGTCAGAAACCGCATCACCCGCGCTTGGAGGCCGGAGGACAGCCTGCTCATGAGCCATGTGCTCACGTTTGATGCCGACTTCTCGGAGCTCAAGATGTGGTTTGCCATTCTGAAGGGGCAGGCGGAGTTCCAAATCCGGCGAAGGGCAGGAATAGCGGCGCCGGTGATACTCGGCCTCTTTCGCCCAGTCACGGATGCCGTCTTTCGGAAGATGCGATAGCCCACTCTCGGACTGTCGCTTGGGCGGGAACCGTCCGAGTGGCAAAGTGTCGCATTTCTGGGAAGGCGCACGGCGTTTGTTGGATTCGGCCTCGGGCCAGGGTGGCTCGACTTCTCAGTCGTAAACGAAGTTGATCTCGTTTCCTCCCTCTCGGTCATTGCCCCCACGGTGGTGTGGAGTGGTCGGGACGGGATCCGGCTGCGATCCCGGAGGATCCGCCCTACATCTTTAGAACGTAGGCCGCGACGTAAACGAGGACGCCGAGGAGGGTCGAGGCCATGTAGAGGGTGTACGAAATCTGCATGAACTGCTTGCCGTTCTTGAACGACAGGCGCTTCGGGATGCGCCGGGTCGCCTGGATAGCGACGAAGAGACCCAAGATCAATCCGATGGCCCCGACCAGGGCATGGACCGTTGTGACCGCGTATGAGCCCTCAAGCAGCTTGCTGGGGATTCCGGGCAATATGTTCTTTACGAACGAGGGGATCATCACGCTGAGAACGACGATCGTGTTGAGCGTCACGGCAGTCGTCTGTACCCAGCGATGCGGCTCATACCGGCGGCATGCGGCCAGCCGCCAGCCCCAGGTGAATAGGCCTGCGGAGAGAAGGATCAGGAGCAGAGAGAGGTCCGAATACAGCGGGGCCCCGGCCCCGAAGAACCCCGGTTCTGTCAGCCATTGGGCCATCGAAGTCACCTCCTGTCCACCGCTGTCGCCGCCACCGAGAATGGTAGCACACCCTGGTCATTTCAAGACACTCGTGGAGCGATTGAGATGGCCCCTTTGGCCGGTAGCCGGACTTCATCTGCAGGGGGTTCGGGTTCCCAGATATCTAGCTCCGATTCAGGTGAGCTTGGCGCAGGCCGGGAGGCACCGTTGCACGTGTACCACCGCTGGTGGGTGGCAATGGTTTTGTCAGCCGGCGTTTCGGCGCTGCACTAGGAGCCTGCCTCGCTTGCCGTCGCCACCGTGAATTGGGCCATGAACGGATCACCAGGTCCACACGGTCGCGCGTGGTGCCAGCTGGGGACCCCATCCCAGGATTCCGGCTGAGGAAGTACCGGACGAAGAGCTAAGGGGAGGAGCCTGCTGGTGAACTGTGGTTAGGGTAGGGTGCGCCCCCAGCACTGGGACCTGGGACCCGCTGCCATGAGTCCGGTAGGATCGAGCCGAGCCTCAATTGGGCCCGGTTCTCCGTCTTGGTGGAGGGCTGGACTCGCCTGGCGCAGGCTAGCCGGATCCAGCCATCTCCAGGCTGCCAGCCCGGCGGTCTATGGTTCGAAAGGGAAGTCGCAGATCGAGTCGATCTGCGACTTCGCTTCCTCTCAGGAGCGCGTCAGCCCACAGAACCGAAGAATGCCGAGTCATAAGCTTCAACCCTGAGAAGGGGGCCTGATACAGGATTTCCAGCCGTTTGAGGGCACCATCCGTGGTTCAGTAACCTCGAGGCCAACGAGGGTGATCCGTAAGGGTGAGTCCGAGAGGACTTCGTATGGCATTTGTATGTCAACAGGTCCAGATTGAATAGCAGAATTGACGTCGCAGGTTGTTAGCAGGCGACAGTTCCGGTCCGATTCCGGTTGGATGGGGTTCTTGGCCGGGACAGGTTCGCCCAGCGGTGCCTGCCGGCATTCAATCGACACGATCAGCACTGGGTTAAGGCTATCCAAGAACCGGGTAACTATCAACAATCTCCGACCTGTCTTCGCGAGCGTGAGTCCTCAATCGAATTTGCATGCTGCTGACCTTGCGGTTCATCGCATCAAACTGATCGCAAATGAGGCCATGAACACGATGACAGCCATTGACAGGGTGATTTGGAGCATCGACAGAAGCTTCGCCCGCAGAGAGAGCACCTGCGTGTCGCCCAAGCCAAATTGCGTGCTACTGCTGAATCCAAGATAAATGTAGTCCCAGAATCGAGGCTGCCAGTTTTCCCAGCCAGTCAGAGACAGCATGCGTTGAGGGAAAGCAAAATCATAGCGCCGTACAGCGGAGATGTGTCGGGCGAGCGGGCCGCCCCCGTCAATAACCCAAAACCACACCCCAAAGAGTACGAAGTTGACGATCCACAAGACAAAGGTGTCCTTCAGCAGAACTCCTACTACGGACTGCCGTCGCGAGGTGATAATTGAGATAATCAGCACGATCTTGATGACGAGCCGAAGCGTGACCCAAATGAGATACATAATCGCGACGCGACGCTGCCAGGCGTTACGCCCCATCAGCCAAAGGACCAGCATCGCGGTGAAAAGAATGATCGGGACCAGGAATTCCAGGCTCGAAGCGAGATTTTCCAAGGACCTGAGTTGCACCAATGCGCTGCGGCGCAAAGCGAGCGGGAGCGACACCAAATCCGACAGCAGGAGGTCGGGGAGCGTGATGAGGGCGAGCACAATGATTATTTCGAGGGCGGATGGGTCCAAACGTTTGAGCGCGCGAGTCATTTCTCTCATGGGACATTCTCCTTGACAGCGCAGGGTTTCGACAAGCTGTTTCTGACCAACCTCTCCGTAAGGCAGAGGAAGGTCACAGACTCATACCGGAAGATGGACGAATTTCAAGTATCGCTGGAGATGATTGCCTTCTCTGTCTATTGACCTTTCATCCTTGGCCTTTCTTGAGAAAAAGGAAAAGCGCCTCCTTGCGGGGCGCTATCTATTCAAACTCGATTCCATTACTTGCAAGGAGTCAACGAGACATCACTGTACACCTGGCTGCGCCCGATCGTACTTCCATGTAAGTTGGTGGCCACAAATTGGTATTCAAACCAAGCCGAAGCTCCACCTGTGGATATGACAGGCAGGTGCGGGACCTGGTTCGCCGAGACGGTCCGGTCGAAAACTCCGTTTCCCTTCGGGTTCATGGCGAGCCCCTCATTCCACGGGGTTTCGGCTCCATTGGCCTTGTTTTTCAGGAGGAAGAAGAGCACCACGCTGTGAACCAATGACGGGCTCGAAACCGCCACGGAGATATCGACCTGAGGAATATTGATTCTGCAGGCTTCCAGGTTCGTCTTGTAATTGAATTCCGATGGCGATACTCGCGGGGTGAAGGTGAGAGGAGAAGAAGTAGGCGTATTGGTTGGCGTGGGCGTGGGGGGCAAGGAAGTGGGTGTATCACTTGGCGAAAGCGTTGGGACCAGCGTCGCTGTGCTGGCGATCAGTGCCGGGGCCACGTCCGGATGAGGCGGAGGCGGTGGGGTGGGACCTCCGCTGAGCCATTGGAACGTATTGACGATCTCAACGAACACGGCCGATTCTGCGTCGCGGTTGAACGTAGGGGGAGGAGTGGCATACATTCCCGGGTTGTGGGAGTGAAGGACAAAGGTGAGAGCGACACAGACGCTCCCCCTGACAGTCGAATAGGCGGTCCAGTCGATGTGCGAACCGGCGGCGCCCTCCGAGGCGTTTTCCTTGACCCATGTCAAGCCGTTGATGGTCATGCTAACGGGGGTAATGACTCCGGGTGCATAACCCGATGCCAGAGGGCTCTCGCATGTGGCGGCGCCATCATGCACGTCAATATCCAAGTACTTTTCTGCCAAGTTGGTGCCGGCTGAAATCGGGAGCTGGATCCGGATCGAGGTATCGGTGGCCCCGGGGGCGATGCTTCCACCCGGGGGGTATTGCAACTGGAAGCTATAGGCGGTACTGGTGTACGTGGGCCAGCCCGGGAAGGTGCACGCTGTCAGCACGGATAAAGCGATAAGGACGGTAAAACGCCCGGCTATTCTTTTCATCTAGACCTCACGAGAACCGGTTGGATCGTTTAGCAAAAGCTGGCTTCGACGCTCTTGCTGCTCTTAGGTGCTTGGTCGTCCCTGTTCCCTGCTGGCGTGCCAATTCTCTCTTTCGGAGGGCGTGAATTCAGGACTGCCCGCCCCTCCGTCCGCCAGGATCCAGGTTGGATTGAACATGTCGCGAATTCGATTCTCCCTATCCCTTGACAACTGGGATAGAGTATCCTATCATTTAGACCTATTATATCTCATATCATGGGAGTGGCTAATTTGGTAAGTGACCGAATTCGATCCAGTGAGATTAGGGGGCCGGACCGCGGTGGCCTTTGGGTTGGAGGTGCTTGCATCAGGAGACGAATTGGTGGAGAACACAAGACAGTGCAAAGACAAATCGTCCTTGACCATGCTGAAATCGAGGCTTAGGCAATCGGAGGGACACGCAGCTTTGGCAGTTGTCGGCCACCTTATTCGTGGGCCAAGATTGGTGTCTCTGCCAGTGACGCATGCATCTTTCTCCGCTTCGACCTGGTGGAATTCCCTTGCGGAAATCTCAACGGTCCCGCGGCACATCAACAGGGCAGATGTTGGCGCCGAGAGTGGGCTTGTGATCGGGGCCAGCCTTCTTTGCCGCTGCCTGCCCCGGATCGGTATGCGGGGGGCCAGGGGGGAAGCAACGGACCTCCAGCCCGCCAGCCCGGCGCCTGGTGGGGACTATCCTGGGAGAGAAGGATCGAGCATGAGAGGGTGACCCGTCCCGCGGCGAGGTAGATCGCGAGGACCTAGATAGTTGATGCCCTGGCCGATGTTCAATCGGATATGAGTATTGTCGGATGGATGGGGTTCTTGGGTAGGATAGCCCTCCAATGGTGATTAGCTTTGGCAGGCGCACCCCAATAAGTCACTGACCGATCGCCGAGTAACGCTTGACGAAATTATTCAATTCGTTTCGGGGCGCCTCCATACACACTGGGAGCGCCCATTCAACCATTCATTTCCATGGCTGGGTCAATCTTCCCGAAAGACTCCCTAATCGTCCGGGCAATCAATATCCACACTTGCGGCCAGGGAATTGGATGGCAGGACAACTCCTGCATCGCGACCCTTCCAACACAGTGTTGCCCGGTACAGGAGAGAACATAGATACACTCTGCCTAGAGAATCTCCACACCATCCTGCTTTTTCGTTTGCCATATCATTTTGCAGCTATCCTCCAGGAGACGCAGACATGGGCCCTCGAAGGTTTTTCCCCATCCTCACTGGCGTAACTGTGATTCTGGGCATGCTGGCGTGCAACCTGCCCTCGCTTTTGGGTGGATCGAACCCCGTCTCAGGACCGACCCCCCTGTCTGAACCGGCAAACACGGCCGCTTCAATTCCTATAGTTTCTGCGCCATCAGCGATATCAACAAAGATTCCGCTATCACCCCAGACAGGCCCACGCAGGCCGCGGGGCATCTACGCTGAGATTCACATTGACCTTCAAATAGACCAGGAACAGAAAGTGAATCCCTCGATAACCTCTGCGGCGATGCACGCGTTCTTGAAAAACCTCTACAGCAGACTCTTGGCCAACCCGGCCGTCTCGGGGCTCGCGATCGGAGTAGATTGGAACCGGCTCAACCCGAGTCCTCCATCCAGTCCCCAGTCATACGATTGGAGCTACTTGGACGACGCCTTCGCAAGCGTCGCCACGTGGAATGGCCAGAATCCCACTCGGGCGCCGAAAACCATTCAAGTCCAGGTGTCCGCAGGTTTTGCAGCGCCTCAATGGGTGTTGGATCAGATACCAAGCTGCGACGGCCTGTTCAAGTCACCTCCGCAGACGCCTCCGAGGAACTGCGGGAAAGCGACCTTTGTTGGTTTCGTCGAAGGGGGTGGTGGGGTTCTTCCGATGCCGTGGAACGCTTTGTACCAGGGGTCCTTTAGAACGTTCTTGACGGCATTTGCAGAGCGGTATGAGGCGAACCCGGCCTTTGTCTCGATGGACGTTTCGGGACCGACAGCCGCGTCATCCGAGATGATCCTGCCCAACGACCTGAACACTCCAAACCAATCCCAGTTCGGAGACATTACACCGAATGAGATGTGGCTCCGGCTCTTGTCGTTCGCCTACCCCCGAAAACCGGTGTACCAGAAATCGGATCAGGCGTTTATCGATGAATGGGACGCGGCGATTGACATGTTCGGCGAGATCTTCAATAGTGTGACCCTGGTTGCTACCACCGGTAGTGGACTTCCCAGCTTCAGCAATACTGGATTCACGGTTCCCGCCGCCTTTAAGCGCGACTGCCCTGCGCCCAACATGGATTGCGCTGCGGAGGCCGCGATTCTTTCCCACTTCGTGGATCCCGCCGTCGGCGGGGCCAACGCCAAGGCTACCCAATCTAGTGGGATGAGAGGGCTTGGGCGCACGGGAACTTACAACCTGGGCGTGCTGGGCGTGGAATGGCTGTCGCAGAGCACGCGGCAGTTTGCGTCGCCCTCGTCACAGATACTCGGCGGGGAGCAGTTTGACACCTCTGCCGCACTTTATCCCGTTCAGGAGGGATGCACCAGCCGTTTTCCGCCCACCGCCAAAGACCGGTCGGCCGGCAGCTCTGATCCTTCCGCCCTTCCTGTCGCCGACATCCCGCAGATGTGCCTCGCCCCAGGCATCACTCAGTCGGACCTGGCGGGTTACAAACAATTCAGTGAGGTGCCTGCCAAGGATCTGATCTCGCCGGAACAGGCAATCTACAATGTCCTGGACAACTTCTTTGACGGGACGCCGGCCGCCAGTTCCTTCGGAGGCACTGATGGAACGGCGCCGTACAATTACGTCCAAATCTACATCGAGGACATCAATTACGCGTCGTCCCATGTGAACGCACCGGCGGAGGTGGTCAAGAGCGATGGAGCCAGTACCACAGTGACGGCACAGGATCTCCTCGACCTCGCGAGCCAAAAGCTCTTGGAAATGAGCGAGCCCAGTCGCGAGCCTTAGCCTACAAGGCAGTGGCCCCAAGTCATGAAGTCAGGTTCATGATTTGAATAGGGAACGCAGTTCCCGACCAAGTGCACAGGCCAGATGTGCCCGGAGCTACTTCGACCCCTTCATTCTGGTGGCCGGAGACCCCAAGCGTGTTGCAATCAGGGGTCACCGACCCAATGCTGAGGGGTGAATGCCGGACCACGCCCCACTTGAAATATGGAGCGCGAGAATTATGGTGCCGGTATTTAGGGTTTCCCTGGTCTGACGGGGGGGGTGTGTGACCTTGGAAGAGCCTTTACCAGGAGGTGATTGACACGACTCATTTTTCCCCGCGGACACTGCTGAGGGCGGTTTGGTGGTTCAGGTAAGATCGGAAGGAAAAGGTCAGGTGGCAAGAAAAATCAGTCGAAGCAGTTCTGGGACTGCACGAGGCCGAAGCTTGAGTTGCTGGGTTTTCGCCGGAAGGGTCCCTGACAGAACCGACAACGGGGTATCCCCGGGTTGCGAGCCCGAAGATCGAAGGTATCCACGCAATCATCGGTCCCTCCTGATCCAAACGACAACCAGCGATCTGGCGGTTACGAGCTCTACGAGTTGGTTACGCAGCTGTACCTATTGAATCCCCGGTAATTGTGGGGGAGTTGGCCCGGTTACCCCGGTCACACAAAACAGAACCGAGGCTAATATGGCCTTAATCCGCGTATCAGGTAGCGGGGCCTGGCCTCGCCTGGCCCACGGCAATCCGGGCCAGCCTGCCCCCGCCGCAGGCCGGGGGAAACCAGCGATCTCCGGGGTATGAGCTTCACCCCGGGGTAGGGGGCCTCAAACAGGATTTCCAACCGTTTGAGGGAACCATCTGTGGTTCAGCATCCTTGAGCCCAACGAGGTTGACCCGTAAGTGTAATTGGAGGGGGTCCTTCTTGATGGGCGCGTTGGTCAATGCACCGAAATTGGTTTGATTCTGGTTTTTCCACGTCCCAAAGGAGCTTCGGGGATTTGACGACACAAGTATCGAGTGTCACCGGCTCCACTGCGAGGCAGATAGCTAAGACTACCCAGACAGTCGAAACCGTGGTCGATATTCAACCGGGCATCACAATCGTCGGATGGATGGCATTCCTTACCAGGACACCCTGCGCACTAACGAGCACATCAATAGATCTGTGATGACGGGAACATCAGAAGCTTCTGCCCATCGACTCCGAACATCCATTTGAGTTTCCTTTTGGCAGGGTGAGGACGTGGGAGAAAGTCCCTAACGGTGTGTCTAGCGGCAGAGGCGGGACTTGCGAGTACCTCGATTATCATGCCATTTCTGGTGCGGCGCATACCCTCATGGGCCGAGCCGCTGTCCGCTGGAGGCGGTGTTAGGCTGCACGAGTCACCATGCAAGATCGAGCCGGTCCTACTTGGCGTTGCGCTGGTCGTCGCAGCAATTGTCTCTTGGCGGTCCGGAGCGCACGAGTCTGTCAGTTCGTAAGCATATGCACGGCGACAATAGCCAGGATTACCCCTGTTACCAATGTCGCCGCAGCGATAATCAGCGTCGCAAGGTGCAAGCGGATCGCAGTGGACGATTTACCGGCGGCCTGCCGCTGTTCAGTGGCAACGCTCCAGTTCCGTAGGAGCGTGACGCAACCGGTGACCAGCGCGGCCACCGGCAGACCGATGAGAAGTACCCAAAGAGTCCAAACTCGACCTGCGTACCACATGACAATCTGCTGAGCGGTATGCGCTGGTTCGTATTCGAGCGGCTGCAGGCGGCGCGCGAGGAGCGCTGCCATGAACAGCGCGGCTGGGAAGATGAGCACAAGCTCCGTAGCAGCGATGGGGCGCTGGTTGGTGTCCACAGCTGGTGTTCCTTTCGTAAGTAAGCTTCGCGCCATGTGCACGAACGCCTCGGTGCGCGGGCTAACGTGTTGCGGATGAGCTGCAGTACGCTGCCCAATCCACGTTCCAACCCGGGCCTACTTGTCGGCGGTGTATTGTCGGCTCGACCCGCTTTTAGACGGAAACGCGCCCCAACGCCCCTTTGGGACCGCGACTCAGCAGGTGAAGACCGACCAGAGCTTCTTGTTGCGCCGCTCCTCGTCTGAGAGCACGAGCTCACGGATAGCATCGGGGAGATGTTCGCGCTGCCATCGGCATTCGCGCTCGCCTGCCGTCATCGCGTCGGATGCCGGAGATGCCAAACGGACCGCCTTGATGGCCCAGGCGGCAGCTCCCAGTTCATGGTCTGCCATGTGCGCGGTCGCGACTGCATGGCCCGCCGCGCGGGCAACCTCACGGGCCGCTGCGTCCGCCGCGCTTCTCGCAGCCGCATGGGCCGCGAAGGCCGCCTTGCGCGCATCGCCGACGGTGGCCTCACCGCGAGACCACGCACGTGCCGTCTCGATCGCTCCGCGTGGCCGGTCATCCTCCGGATACTTGATGGTGAACAAGGCAAGGACATGTTCCGCGCAGTCGGCAGCCCAGCTCGCCAGCAGGCGGTGGCTGGCCACATCGAGCAGGCCGCCCCGGTGGACAGCCACGAAGCGTGGATGCCTACGCCCGGCGTACTGAATCATCCTCGTCATAACTCCTTCAGTCCTGCCTAACGGGCTGGCTCAGCGGCAGGGCGGACCGGGGGAAATTCCTTTGCATTATGGCGCTCTTGCTGGCGGGAGGCGCATCCCATCAGGGCGCAGGTCGGTCCGCTGGTGCCGGTGTTAGGACATCTTCTCTTGGACCGACAGGTGTCTCATTTTCCGCTAACCATGATACAAGAATACCCCCACGCTGAGGACTACATACCAATGGAATATGAACTCCAATATCGCTATAACGACCGCCCCCACCGGCGCGGCACCTGCAAGACTGGCGGCTTGCTTACCTTTTCGATTGAGACGGCAAACAAATGCGTCATTCTCCCCCAGAGTCCCCCCAAAATACAAAAATTCACCACCGCATTGCCGCCGAAACGAATGCTAGCCAACCAAATAATAGGCTAATGCCCGGATAGAGTAGTCCATAGATTGGTGGAATTAACCAACGTGTCCAGGCCGGAAATACATAGTCATAGACGTAATCCGACAACTTGACTAACCCCCAAGTCCAAAGAGCACTCTAGAAGATAGCGGTCGTGATGCCCAATGCCCACATGAAGCGGCGGAATGTTGCAGGGTAAATGCGGCAAGCCAAGATGGGAATGAACACCGCGCCAATTCCAGCAAAGATGAGAGTTCCCGACCAAAGCATATTCGTCGTGATTTTTACGTCAGGAAGAGGCATCTGAGCTCTCTTATTCCGCACTTCATGAAGTGGATTATGGGTGTGGGGGCCCATTGTTCGGACAACCGGGTCTAGAAAGGAAGGCACGCGGAAGGATCCCTATGCGTGGCCGAAGGAAGGGCAAGCGATGGATTCCGCCACTCACTCTATCCTGACCATCCTGCTCCCAAGAAAGGAATACCACACATAACCTGCTGCAGGATTGCAAGCCAGCAGAACTCGACATCAAGACGGGGAGACTGATCTTGGAAACCGGCTGATCCATTCATTTCAATGGGAGAGGCCGGATGCGCTTGTCGCTTCCTTCGCTTTCTTTTCCTCCCAACTGGAAGAGGAGTCCTGTTGAAGCGGGTCGAGCAGGGGCTGGCTCTCCAGTTCGTAGATATATCGTTTGCCTCGCAGGAGGGAAGCCAGTGCCGCAACCACCGCCAACATCACTGAGATTGAAAAGGCGAGGCGCAGGCCGTAGTCAAAGGGCGCGGAGATCAAGTTTGGGAAGAAAGCCTTGCTAATCAGTAAAGCCTGCGAGGCAGCGGGCAGCTGTTGAAGCACAGCGGCTGGCAAGATGGTCTTCATGGGGTTGTAGCCGAGATAAGCCGCGAACAGGGCGCCGGTCGGGGGCAGACTTGCAACCTGGTGGGCAACTAAGGCAGGAACGCCAGCCTGGGTCAGCCCCTGATACAAGCTGGCCGGAAGGTGAGAAGCCAGTCCGATGGTGACCATGGTGAAGATCCAGGTGATGCTGATCGTGTTGGCCGTATTCTGAAAGGTAGCGCGCATCCCGGACGAGGCGCCGCGGTGTTCGGCTGGGACCGAGTTCATGATGGCGGTGGTATTGGGGGAGACGAACATCCCCATACCCATGCCGATCACCAGGATGGCCAGGGCGAACGCGAAATAGGCGAAGTTGATCGGTACCAGCAACAGCCCGGCAAAGCCTACTGCCGTGACCAGCATGCCGGCGGTGGAGAAAATGCGGGCGCCGTAGCGGTCAGAAAGGTAGCCGCTGAGGGGACCCATGATCAGGAAGCCGATAGTTAGCGGTAGCATGTAGATTCCGGCCCACAGCGGCGTATCCTCGAAGGAAAATCCGTGCAGGGGCAGCCAGATTCCCTGCAGCCAGATGATGATCATCAGGTTGAGGCCGCCCCGCGCCAAGGCAGCGAGAAAACCAGCGACATTGCCCGCGCTGAACATCCTGATCTTGAACAACTCGAGACGGAACATGGGTTCCCGCACGTGCTGCTCAACAAAGATGAACGTCACGAGTGCCAGCGCTCCACCGATTAGACACGCGAGCACAAAAGGATTCCCCCAGCCCATGGTTGAGTCCCCATAGGGCTCGATCCCATAGCTGCTGCCGACGAGAAGGGCGGTGAGACCGAGGGCGAAGAGAATATTACCGGGGATATCAAGTTGCTGGTGTTTCCTGATCGAGGCTGTCTCGTGGAGGGCCAAGTAAGCCCAGAGAGTGCCGCCGACGGAGAAAGGGACGCTGACGAGAAAAACATATCGCCAGTTGATTGCTGCCAGGATTCCACCAGCCAAGAGGCCAATGAACGTGCCCCCCGTACCGGCGATCATGTTGATACCCATGGCCAGGCCGCGCTGGTTAGACGGGAAGGCGTCCGTCAGGATGGCGGCGGAGTTGGCCATCAGGAATGCGCCACCGACGGCCTGGATCAGCCGGAAGATAATGATCTGCATGGCGGCGCCGTTCCCCGTGCCGTGAACCAGATAAAGCAGGATCGACCCTGACGCAAAGATGGCAAAGCCGAGGTTGTAGAGGCGGACCCGGCCAAACATGTCGGAGATGCGGCCGAGGGTAACCAGGAGGGTTGCCGTAACGACGAGATAACCCATGAGAGTCCACAGGAGGTAGTCTGTTTCTCCACGGGCCAGGGCATTTACCCCGATACCGCGGAAGATGGCCGGCAGCGAGATCTCGACGATGCTTCCATCGAGCATCGCCATGAAGGTTCCCAGGGTTGTGTTGGAGAGGGCGATCCATTTGTATGCGATGCGCCCCTTCATGATGTTGGGATGGGCTTGCATGGGTTCTCCGTGATAGTTGGAATGTCAAGATGCAATTGCCGTCTGATCGACGAACGTTCAGCCCACTGCGAGCACCCGAATCGGCTTCCTCCAGGAGGTTTGGAAAAGGAATGCGGTTACGCGAACCCTAAATCAATATCCCTCCTGGAATGAACGTCCCATTCTGGGCTGATTGATCACACGTGCCGGGTCTGCACCTTCCGCAGATCTTTCTGAATCACAAGCCGCCGGGTTTGCTACCTTTCATTGGCCCGGCGGCACTTACTTGTTATGGGTTCTTCTCGTTGGACTCTACGCAAATCACTCTTTAAGGGTACCGCAGTTCTCCAGGTTGTGAGCCTTGGTCTGACAGAGTTGCCCTCAGACGGCAGCTCCATTCATCCGTCATCGGAGGATGCCCTTTCTGGTGCGTTACTTCTCGCCCTACAAGGTTCGCGGCCAAGAATAGGTGCGAGGTTACCTCGCGTGCCGCCTTACGTCAAGGTGGATCGTGGGCCATGCTAGACTCCACTGAATTCGTCACCCGCTAACTGGTCAGCTTGCCCTGCCCATGCCGGCCAGGGGAGGGGGTGACTCGGAAGGAACAGAGGAGGCTGTGCCCACTCTGCCAGCCCCGGAACTCGCTGCCGGGGTTCGGGCGGCAGAACAGGATCAAGCAGGTACAAGTCGCGGCGGATCCAAGGTCAGCGTGCTATTGTCCCGATGGGGACTTCCTTAATCGCAGGCCATCAGCGCTCACTGAATATCCTGATGGATTTGATTGGGCCGGTTCGACCCCTGGTTCTGATGCGGGAGGTGGCGCGGTTCGTGGATTACCCTGGACCACCCGCGGGAAGACTGTCATTACAATCGCCATCAAAGGTTGCTCGACAGTCTGAGGCCAGCGACGCATCCTTCGGCAGTGCCAGGGAGGCGCAGACGCCGCAAGGACAGATCAGGCAGAGAGGGTCATAAGCGCGTCTCCTGCAGCACCAGCGGGATGTGCACAGTACGGCGGCTTTCTCCGTCCGGGCCAAGAAAGTGTCGTGCGGTCCAACCGGACTCCTGATTTTGTAACCAAGATGCAATGGGGCCCTTCAGGCATCACGACTTACAATTGCTGATGTCTTGTTTTGGGCTTGGCGCCGGTGCCTTTTGACAGATTGCCACTTGAGAGGTTCCATCCATGAAACCAACACCCAAGACATTGTCGTCACTGAGGGATCGCCGCCTCAGGTACCCTGGTCAATGGCTCGACAATCAGATAACTCTCCTGAGGGATGACCTGGTCACCAGGTATTTCCTGCCCGCAGTCGCCTTTGTTCTTGTCGCAATTTGGCAGTGGACACAGATCCTTACGAAGACCCGAACTAGCCCTTGGTTGATAACGGCTATCGCGCTGATCTCTGTCGTTTATGCCGTGCAGGGATTCGCGCGTACAAACAAGAGAATCGCGAACTTGAAACTTGCTAGGGATGGGGAAATGGAAGAGGCAGAGATCCTGGATGACTTGAAGCGAGATGGAGCTGCGGTGATACATGGTGTCCAGGGCGAGGGTTTCAATATCGAACGCGTGACCGTACCGGAGGTGGCCTTTTCGCGGGGAAGACGAAGACCCGTAGAACACCTGCCAATCCCAGCGCAACAGTTTCCCTAAATGGCAGAAGGGTGATTGTTAGGCGCTATATTGAAAAAGAGACGGTTACCAAAGCGGAAGCCCTTTCGAAATGACTTGTCGATCTTCTCTTGAAATCGACAGGAAGACAGTACTGGGTGCGCCCGGTTGTGGTTTTCCCAAGGTGGTTTCTTGAACCCAATCCCAAGGGCTCGCATGTCTGGGTGCAAAACCCAAGAGTGCTGCCGGAATTTGTGCGACACGAACGGGTTTGCCTCATCGAGCCTGACTTATACCTCGCCGCGTTTCATCTCTCGAGGTTCGTTCGAGCGACAAGCGGGGATGCCGGAGAAAAGCCGAAGGAGCCGAGCTGGGCGCATGAGCAAGGCAGGGTTGCGAGAGGACGAACGGTGATTAGGAAACTTTTGCTTGTGCTGGGCCTGGTCAGTGTGGTGCTGGCAGGATGTGTTGGCGCACCCTCTCCGACTCCAACTCTGTATCCAAGATCGGCGCCAACCGATACTCCATGGCCGTCCTACGCACCTACTTCAGCGCAGACTAGCCCACGGTCGCCACAATTTCTTCCGACATCAACTTCAGCCCTAATGATGACTCCATTGTATCCGACGCCGTATCCATCTGCACCTTCCTACTCAACTCCCACGAGTTCACCAAACGCAGAATGCCCAAGCGGTTGTGGAATATTGAATGCTACCGTGGTGGCCGAGTCTATCGCAAACCTGAATACACCAACTTCAGGCCCAAGCGGGGGCAGTTGGATGGATCTTCAGAACCTACGATCCAGTGCTCATGTCAACTGGAACGTGTACAGGGAGCCAAAAGGGAATGGGCCGGACGGATTTGCTCCCTATCCGCAGCGATACGAGTGCTTAGACTTTGCCATCGATTTGGCCGCGAAAGCGACAGAAGCTGGATGGAATCCCAATATTGTAGTTGTGATGTGGGAGGGCACGAACGATGCCCACGCATTTGTAGAGTTCAACACGACAGATATGGGCGTAGTGTGGATTGAGGCACAAAATTCTTATGCCTACGTAAGAATTGTCTCTGTGCCCCACACGTTATGTTATGTTCCGGATACCCGAGTGTGTTGGCCGCAGAGGGTCGCATCCGTATATTGGTTCAATCCGACCTCGTGCAGCCATGAGTCAGATGCTTGTGTTAATCCAACCAAGGTACTCAAATAGGAGGAGATTGTGGCGCGCCCAATAAAAGGAGTGGCGCGATGACTCGGTAGCGCGGCTAGGCCATCTGCTTCGCGCGCCAGTTCCGGGGCAAAACGGCTGCCCTCGATCTGAGGCACAGCGGGCCGGAGCCAGAACCGAACGTGTCCTCCTCATGGACATGCGACGACCTGAAGATCATGACGATCCGGCTGGAGGGGGCTGTGAACCAGAGGAAAGGCGGCCGACTGCGTAAGATCGCAATCCTCGAGGAGCACAAGGCTTTTCTTCTCGGACTTGAAGATCTGGCCGTCAGGCACACGGACGGGCCTGTGTTCACCTCCTGGCGATCGCTGCCTTCGCGCGCCCGGGTCTGGGTTCGCGGGGCGTGCACAGAGCTGGAAATCCTTCCGTTGGGGACACATGGAGCGCGGAAGACCTTCGCAACCCGGGAGTTTCTTCGGGAAGAAGGGACGGGGAAGGGGGATGGGGCCGCGCTGCTCGCGGCCGCACGCCAGCTTGGCCACAATCGGACCCTGGTCGTCAGGCAGAGCTACCTGAAGCGCGGCATTCTCTCCTCAAAGAGCAACTGCCGGACGCAACATCCGTTCGGGCCTGAAGACCAGGAGCCATCCTTCCCCTTACGCCAACCGGCACATTTCCCCCCGTTTTCGGTCGTAACCGCCCCCTTCATTTGACGTAGGGGCAGGATTGCGCTAATATAGTGGCAAATATGCTATGGAGGCATGAGAATGGACGCAGAAGGGGTGCTGGGAATCAGGAAATCCTCGAGGGCTGAAATGATGCGGAAAGGTTTGCCATATCACGCGCTGAAGGAATTCCAGGATCATGCCGGTCTCACCCAGGTACAGATCTCCAAGGCCTTTGGCATACCGAAGCGCACCATCACCCAGCGGAAGGCACAGGGCGTTCTCAGCCCCTACGAGTCGGACCGCCTGTACCGGGGAGCCCGGGTCTTTGCCATGGCGGTCGAGCTTTTTGAAGGCGACGTGAAGGCTGCCAGGGAATGGATGATCTCCCCGGAGATCGCCCTGGGCGGCCGCCCACCTCTGGACCTGATCGGCACGGACATGGGGGCTCAGGAAGTGGGCCGCCTGATCGAGCGCCTGGAAGAAGGCATGCCCGCATGACCCAACTGGTACGGGTATGGCGTGTGGCCAAGGCAAAACACGCGGACAGCGCGTTTGAGGGGATGGGGGCCAAGAGAGCTGGCGGCCGCTGGAACAGTGTCGGGACGCGGGTGGTGTATTGCTCGTCCGCCCTTTCCCTGGCCACCCTGGAGTTGCTAGTGCATCTGAAACGAGCTGCCGCGCTGGCCGCCTACGTCGCGTTTGCGGTGGACATCCCCGAGGAGCAAATACGAGAATTGGAAGGGCGCCTGCCCAAAGGCTGGGATAGTTATCCTTACCTTGCGGCGACGCAGGAACTGGGCGACCGCTGGGTGGAGGGCGAGCTGTCCCTGGCTCTCCGTGTACCTAGCGCGATCCTTCCTTCCGAAAGCAACCTCCTCATCAACCCCTTACACCCGGACAGGCATCTTTTCAAAATCGGCAAGCCGGAAACCCTTCGCATCGATAGACGCCTGGTGAGTAGCCAAGAGTGAACAGCATTCTAGTTAGAGACAACATCGAGCACGAGTGGGGGTTATCCGCCTCTCCCTCAGCCCCAAGGATTCCGCCGCTCAGGGACAACCGCACGGGCTCATTGGGTTCCTGCAGTCCTCCGATTCAAGGATCTCCCTCTGCATGACGATGAAAAGGTATTGGGAGCCGGGGCGAGAATCCCCTGGCCTTACCGTGTTTCGACTAACGCCATTGACCCCGCCGATCCATCCGTCCGGCCCAATGGGGGAAACCCTGTCAGAGGGAGACGTCACATGCTGAAACCGACCTGGCGAGCGGAACAGAAGGGCCAGTTGCCAAGCCTGCCTGGTTACCGATTCCTGGTTGTTCTGCTGGCTGGGGAGGTGGGGGAGGTGATGGAAGATCATGAGGCGTTAGACTCTCCCTGTTGCAAATGTGCTCGTCGTGTTAGTCTTGGCAACCATGGCGTGTTTGGGCACAACAGTCATCGGGCTACAGCCCACCTCCATGCCCTACCCGAAAAACACACCCTACCCGACGCAGGTCTCGAAATCCTCGATGCCCATTTATCCAACTACCGCTGCGTCCATTGCGATTTCAGTTTGCCGCGTGGCTGGGGAGGATATGTGTATGTCGAAGACGGCAGCGGCAAACGCATCCCTTGTTCGCATCCGGGTGAAGAACAGGACGTCCGACGGGCGCTTGGTCACCATTTCAACGAATCTTTCAAGGCCGTCTTCCCCTCTTTCTGGGCGTTCAGACGTGCGGGTGTCCCAGGGAAATACCTTGCAGAGCAGAAGCTGATCTTTGAGCGCGTAGGGTTCAACCCCCATTGTGTCTGCACTTCGTGTCTGCATCAATTCGAGGCGGACTTGGTGGGCGGCAGCAATCCAGGGCGCAGCTTCAATGCCGTTGCATGAAAGGGGGATGCGCGGGTCTGCCCCAAAAGCGGCTCTGATGCCGTGCAGACTGTAAGAGAGTCGGTCAACAAGCCCTGCCCGAAGTGCAAGACTGGGACGATCAAAGAGAGACTAACGGGAATGTGGACGTAGGGCGGCGGCCCAACATCTGTGAAGGCGCTGCCGTAAGGGAAAGGCGCTACCTATGGCTCCATTCGTGACACTCTCCTGCCCGAGTTGCGGAGGCAAACTGCATATCGCAGAAGACGTCGACCGTTTTGCTTGCGCTCACTGCGGGCAAGAGCACATCGTTAAGCGGTCCGGCGGCATTGTCACTTTGGCTCCGGTCGTTGATGCCATCAATAGAGAAGAGGCAGGGGTTGACAAGACCGCGGCGGAGTTTGCAATGGCTCGTCTTGATAGAGAAATACGCGAGATTCAGGCCCAGAAGGCCCGGCTACTATCCGAGTCGCCAACTCCGGGGGGCTTCTTGCTCCTTGCCGGGATCGGTGGCGTTGTCGTTGGGTTCTTTGCCCTGGCATGCACTATCTCCGTTGGGTTAAGGGGAGGTGGCAATACCGGTGCTGCCCCGGTGGTAGTTGGTATTGTGTTCCTTGTCCTTGGTGCGGCGCTTATCTTCTACTCGCGTTGGACGGCAGGAGAGTGGAACCAGAGGACGAGCCAGCAATTGAAGCAGCTCGATCGGAAGATCGCCTCTAAGCAAGCGGAACTAGACGAGCGCAGGAAGACCATTGCGCCCTAGTGCCAAGGTCTTCAACCGGGGGAATCGGAACCGCCCATGATGGGGTGCGTGGGGCGCCATCAGTTACGGGTAGGAGGGCTTCTACCCCAAGTCGGTGTGGTAGAGACGGCCTCGGGCAGTTCCGGGTGAATGCGCAGGCTATCGCGCGAACCCAACTGGGGAGAGATCCGATCGAGTTTCGAAGGAATGTCAATGCCAACAATGAGAGTGTTACCAGAGGTGCGGGATGAGACGATACTTCACCTGTGCCATATAAGCCACATAGCCGGGCAGTTCCTTCTGCAACGTGCGTTCCTCCAGCACCGCCCGCCGGGCAAGCATGACCACAAAAATCAACCCCAAAAGATCCCCAGCCCAGGATCCGAGCAGCAGGGGCGTCCCTACAACAAAGAGGATGATGCCAGCATACACCGGATGCCGCACATGATGATAGGGCCCTGTAGAGACCACCGTCTGCCCGCGCTCCTCCTGAACGCGTACGACGGGTGACAGGTACGAGTTTTCCCGAAACGCCAGGAACAAAAGGCAGAACGAGCACAAGAGAACGATCGCCCCAACAAGCTGAAGCCAGGCTGCCACCGGTGACCAGTGAAAGCGGACCGCGTCTAAAGATATGAATATGAACCACAAGAAGGAGAAGGCAAGCATCAAGGGAAAAAGCAGCTTGTCCCACCCTTTCTGATCAGAAGTGCCTAGCCGCAGACGTTCCTGTAGCAATGCGGGGCTGTGCTTGAATAACCATATATTGACGGCAAGATAGAAGCCGAGGAACAGCACGAGAAAAATCCATCCGGCGAGCCAGGCGATCGTGCCCGCCGGAAGGAACAAGGTTAGAGCCAGGACCACAAAGAGGACGAGGAATTGTCCTACCAGCTGTCTTGCATTGGCGTGCATCGGGCACCTCCTTCAACGAGGTATGACGAAAAGGCTCACTTTTGCTGATCCTATCCCATAGGTACTGTTCCTGCTCAAGTCTCTTGCAGCAAATGCAGCTGACACTGCTCCGAGGGTTGCTGCCCAACGGGTGGGCCAGGCCCGGCCCGGAGGGCTGCTGCCTGAGGCCCTGTGTTGGGGGCATTCCTGTCCTGCCGCCGAGGCTGGGCAATTCATTACAACAGGAAGGGTACCAGGTGCTGCGTCTGTTTTATGTACTGACGGTATTCCTCGCCGAACTTCTTGACATGCATCGCCTCTTCCGCTTTGATCCTTCTCCCATCCTGGCTGAGGCCCTCCCTTGTCTGCGGCGGAAGCATGGCAGAGCCGACGATGTGGGACGACTCATTTCAGCCCAAACCAGCATATTGGGCCGTGCGGGAGACCCTCGTGGTAGCCGCAATCGAACTCAAGCCTCTGGAGAGTTTCAGCCTGACGTAACCAGAACCTGTGGTAGCCGAAAACTCGTCCCAACACGTCGCCGCTGGGGGAATCGGTCGAAGCGCGACGGACAATAACCTGGAGGACTCTGGTTTGCGTAAGGTTGGAACCTAAGACCGCTTGGCCATTGCTCGAAAATGCACACTGGTAGAGGCCTTAATGTACCTCCCAGGGTCCCAACACAAATCCCAATGAGCCTTCAAGCTCACGAGGATCAAAAAATTCCCAACTCTGGATCGAAGTATTGATTCGAATGATTAGTAGTATTAACTGGGTTTCTGATTTCGACCTTTCGAGAAGCTAAGTACAAGGCCGGCAACCAGGACGAAGAGCCCCAGAATCAACCCAATGATCCTCCTTATGCCGAAGCCGGCGCTGGCCAGGCGAAGCGGAGCCGCCAGAAGAACGGCCGCTACAATCAGCACCCCCACCACAACTAACCCCATCCCCAATATCCTGTTTTGCATCATGCCTCCCTTGAAAATCCTAGCCCGACTTTCGCCATTCGCGCGACAAACTGACCAATTTGGGCACATTCAACAAAAGACTATCGAGAAACCTCGTGTTTGGGATCGATTTGGGCTGTGGTGCAGACCCTGGTACTTGA
>Ga0187865_1000755_pt1 | contig 42350 bp, 30 predicted proteins | sample June2016WEW_11_1_2_FD_132989 | JGI IMG/M metagenome (GOLD analysis project Ga0187865, IMG submission 132989) | Peatland microbial communities from SPRUCE experiment site at the Marcell Experimental Forest, Minnesota, USA - June2016WEW_11_100 | ecosystem: Environmental > Terrestrial > Soil >...
CCTGAGCAGACGCTGGCGGCCGAGCCTATCCCGCTTCGGCTGGCGCCCATTCGGTAGCCCTTGGTCAGACTCAGTGTCACTCATGGAAACACACAAAAGTACACCATTGACAGAGACGCTAACTCGATCCCTCGCCCAGATCGCACAAACTGCCGCAGTAAAGTGCATGGAAGACTCAACCCTAACAAGCATGTGTTTGAATTCGCTGCTGCCTCGCGCCAGGAGGACATCACGGGATCCATCCCGGAAGGGAAGGGCTCCACACGGGATTCGGGATTCGGCCGAGCGCGTCACTGTTGACACGAGATAGCCAGCGCCATTTGTTGGGTCTATCACGCCGCCCAGAGGCACGCACGTCAGGGGATTGCCTGTCCTCGCCAGGATACTCCCCGCTCTCAGGCCCGTCATTTGCACCACCCCGCGGCCCCACTTGAAATGGCCCAAGTGGTCGAAATGCAGGTCCAATCAGGGTGCAAAGGTGAGGGTCTTCCGGTATGCGATTTTGCATGGCCTCGGTACTGCGTGATCGCATCCCCGCGGCGAAAAGGTTGATGTTGGTCGCGCGCAAACACTGTGTTGAAAACTAGCCACCTTCTTGTTGGTATGGCTGAAGAGGCAGAGCAGGAATAAGTAGGTTTGCAGTGGCCAAGGGTGGACCTTTATCCGTGCTCGGAATGGGCTTATCATGCCAGAGCACCTGACGCGAAGAAGGAGATCTGGGACTTTGAAAATGAAGAAGACCTCGATTACCCAAGATTCAAGAAAGAACATCCAAATGTGGATCCGTGATTTGGGGAGTCCAGATGGGTCAAAACGCCTCAAGACTCGGTCGTTATTGGTCGGAGAAGGGAAACATGCCGTGCCTGGTTTGATCCAGGCGCTTTCCAATGGCAATCGCCATGCCCGGTGGGAGGCTGCGAAGATCCTGGCACTGACGATAGATCCCACAGCAGGTTCAGCGCTTGTCCATGCCCTGGAAGATGAAGATATTGGCGTGCGCTGGGCAGCCATGGAGGCTCTGATCGCGCTCGATCGAGCTTGTCTGGAACCGCTGGTGCAAGCCTTGATGAAAGATGTCGGTTCGGTCTGGTTGCTCGAAGGGGCACGCCATGTTCTGCATGTCCTGAAGAATAGAGGCCGCCTGAAGAAGCCCATGATGAAAGTGTTCGAGGCTTTGCAAGATGTTGAGGCGGAGCTAACGGCCCCCAGGGCGGCCGAAGAGGCCTGGGAAAGCCTGTTCGGGCCGAAAGGGAAGGATAGCTTCAAATAGAGACTGCTTCCGGGATTGACCTGCCCGAGCAAGCAGCGGTCGAAAAGGTGGCCGAGGGCACGGCGAGCTGTCTCCTGCGAGCCGTAGCCGCTGCCGTTCCGGGCATTGTGTCCTTGTCAGGCGGCCAACCAACCAAACTGGCCTCGGCCCGTTTGAATGCGAAGAATGCGAGATTCAAGTCGTGACAGCCTTGGGAGTTGACGTTTTCATTTGCCCGCGCCATCCAGCAACAGGCTTTGGAGATTTGGCGAGGCTAGGAGGCCAACATGCCGGCCGTACAGCAAACTCTGTATCGTCACGCCATGCGCAGCCGGGCTGCGCGCCGAGGGGAATACAATGCCGCGCTGCAAAGGGCATGAGCATAACGACCCGTGTCCCTCAACTCACGCAACTTGCCCCCTATTAAAGGAAGGGGAATACCTATTATGGAACCGGATACTGACCAGCCCAAGAGTCCCGAATCGAAGCCCAATGCGAAGGACGATTTGAAATCCCTTCCTCTCGCTGAGGTGGAGAAGAAATTGGGTTCGTCGCCAGACGGTCTCAGTCAAGCCGAGGCGCAGAAACGGCTGACCCAATATGGGCCTAACGAGATTGAAGAAAAGAAAACCAATGCGTTCCTGAAATTTCTCACCTATTTTTGGGGTCCTATCCCGTGGATGATCGAAGCGGCCGTGATTCTTTCGGCGGTAGCCCAGCATTGGCCGGACTTTGGCATCATCCTCCTTCTACTTCTGGCCAACGCCGTGGTCGGATTCTGGGAAGAACACCAGGCGGGTAACGCCATCGCCGCCCTGAAGGCGAAGCTGGCGATCGAGGCCAGGGTCAAACGGGATGGGAAGTGGATCACCCTGGCGGCGCGTGAGTTGGTGCCGGGCGACGTCATCCGCGTGCGCCTGGGCGACATTGTGTCGGCGGATGCGCGCCTGCTGGCGGGCGACCCGGTGGAGGTGGATCAGTCCGCTTTGACAGGCGAATCTTTGCCTGCCACGCGCAAACCGGGCGAGGCGGTGTTTTCAGGTTCGATTTTCCGCCAGGGTGAAATCGACGCGATGGTGTACGCGACCGGTGCGAACACCTACTTCGGCAAGACCGCGCAACTGGTGCAGGAGGCGCACACCGTCAGCCATTTCCAGCGTGCCGTGCTGAAGATTGGCGATTACCTGATCGTCCTCGCGGTAGCCCTGGTGGCGGTGATTATTACGGTCTCTCTCTTCCGCGGCGACCCGATCCTCACCACGGTGCAGTTCGCCTTGGTACTGACCGTGGCCGCGATTCCGGTGGCGATGCCCACGGTGCTGTCGGTGACCATGGCAGTTGGAGCGCGCCTGCTGGCCAAAAAAGAGGCGATTGTGACCCGGTTGGCGGCCATCGAGGAATTGGCGGGCGTGGACGTGCTGTGCTCGGACAAGACCGGCACCCTGACGCAGAACAAGCTGACGCTGGGCGATCCGTTCAGCGTGAACGATATCCCTGCCGGGCAAGTCATCCTCTGGGCCGCACTCGCATCGCGTGCGGAAGACAAAGACACCATCGACATGGCCGTGATCGGCGGCCTGAAAGATGATCAGGTCTTGAAAAGCTACCACGTGGTCCATTTCCAGCCGTTCGACCCGGTCCATAAGCGCACCGAAGCCACTGTCAAGGGCATGGACGGAAAAGAGTTCAAGGTGGCTAAGGGCGCGCCGCAGGTGATCCTGGAGTTGTCGGCCAATGCCGGGCAGGTCAAGCCCGCCGTCGAGAAGGCAGTCAACGAATTTGCGGCACGCGGGTTCCGTTCTTTGGGGGTGGCCCGGGCAGATCCCAAAGGCAAGTGGCAGTTTGCTGGCGTGTTGCCCCTGTTCGACCCGCCCCGGGAAGAAGCCAAAGCGACCATCGCGAACGCCCGGCAGATAGGGGTAAACGTCAAGATGCTGACGGGCGATCAGATGGCCATTGCTCGGGAAACCGCCCGGAAGTTAGGGCTGGGCACGAATATCCTGGATGCCAGCGGCTTCGGCGACACGAAGGTTCACGAGACGGCGCAGTTGGCGGAGTCCATTGAGAAAGCGGACGGCTTCGCCCAGGTGTTCCCCGAACACAAGTTCCACATTGTGGATGTCCTGCAAACACGCGGCCACATTGTCGGCATGACAGGCGATGGGGTGAACGACGCCCCCGCGCTGAAGAAAGCAGACTGCGGCGTCGCCGTTTCCGGCGCGACTGATGCGGCCCGCGCGGCGGCATCCATTGTGCTGCTGGCGCCCGGCCTATCGGTGATCGTCGACGCGATCAAGGAGAGCCGGAAAATCTTCCAGCGGATGAATAGCTACGCGATCTACCGCATCGCCGAAACGCTGCGCGTCCTGTTGTTCATGACGCTGGCGATCCTGGTGTTTAACTTCTATCCGCTGACGGCCGTGATGATCGTGATGCTGGCGTTGCTCAACGACGGCGCCATTCTGTCCATCGCCTATGACAACGTTCATTACAAGGACAAGCCCGAGGCCTGGAACATGCGTCTGGTGCTGGGGATCTCCACGGTGCTGGGCGTCATCGGGGTCGTCTCCGCCTTCGGCTTGTTTTATCTTAGTGAGCGCGTCTTCCATCTTGACCAGGCGCACATCCAGACGCTGATGTATTTGAAGCTGTCCGTGGCCGGACATTTGACGATTTTCCTGACGCGCACGCGCGGCCCCTTCTGGTCGACACGCCCCGCGCGGGTTCTATGGATAGCGGTGGTGGGCACGCAAGCGGTGGCGACTCTGATCGCGGTTTATGGGCTGTTTATGACGCCTCTCGGCTGGGGTTGGGCGCTGTTCGTTTGGGGCTATGCACTCGTGTGGTTCCTGGTGAATGACCGCGTGAAACTGCTCGCGTATCGGATTCTTGACCCTACTCAAGCCCCCTTGCCGGCCAAGAAGCCGGTGGATCTTACAGTGTAGGTCGCCACGGGGCCGATGAACTCTACGAGCAACGAGGCGGTCGCGATGGCCAAGAAAGTCAAGACTGGCGCCTAGCGGAGCGCTAGATTCGGAAGGATTAGGCGCAACGGCCAAAGGCTGAGTATTGGGTTGATGAGCCGGCTCCCAAGGAGCGATCCCGTTGAAGTAAGCGCGAGAAAGGCTTCTTGCATGCGTGACTGTCCGCGTCATGCATACGGACGAGGTATAGATGATCGCAAAGTCAGTTTGTTGCGTTCTAAATCTCACAATAGAAAGGAAGGTGTAAAAAATCATGAATGCACACACAATATATTACATCGTACTCGCCATCGTTCTGGCACTTGCAGCTTTCGCCTCGTGGCGGCGCTGGGGTATTAAGCGCTTCCCGCTCATCGTATATGTAATTGGGGTTGCTGTCGTATGGGCGGTTATCCTCGGTGTCATGTGGTCTTTGGGCGATATCGCACGCTTCCAGACGTTCGCTTTGGTATGTTTAGGCTTTGCGCTGGGGATGCTCGCCATGTATATTGCCGTGCATGTCTATAGATCGTAAGCTAGGGCGGCTCAAGTGGGAGTTCGCACAAATAGAGCATGAGGGTTACAAAAATCATGACAAAGACAAAGAGAACTGATTCCGCAGATGAGCCGCTGTCGCCGGACCTTCTACGGAAGATGAATGCCTATTGGCGCGCGGCCGGGGCCCATAGGTCGGAGGTGTGCCTGGTTTCTAGCCGGGCTTCTTTAGATGGTATATGCAGGAATTTCATCGCACTCTGGCGACTCAATTAAGTGTCACCGAAAGCAACATGTTCGATTCCTCAAATGCTCAACATTGTGTTTCGATAGCTATTCTTTGACGACATAGGTGTAAAGGCGCACGCTCCCGTCGCTTTCCTCGTGCCGGTAAATGCCCTCAATTTCGTTTTCGAAGCCGGGAAAACGGTTGCCCGCTTCCTCGAACATCCGGAAGTAGTCGAGCATCGGAAGCGCGCGCTCGTCGTACCGTTCGCCGGGCACGACAACGCCGATGCCTGGCGGATAAACCAGCGCGAGCGTGGCCGCGATTCGACCGCGGATTTGCTCGATCGGCAACAGCTCCACGTTATTACGTACGAGCTCATTCATGGCTTGCTGCGGGGTTATTGCAGCTTCGGGAAAGTGCGCCGCTCGAAACTGCTCGCGCTGCAGTTGGCTGGCGTTGCGCTCGCGATAGAACTTATGCATCTGCGTGCACAGGTCGCGCAGGCCGACGTCGGCATAGCGCGCGTGGTGAGCCGCGACGAAGGAGGGGATGACTTCGTCGAGCGGCGTATTCTCGTCATGCAGCTGTTTGAATCTGAGGAGCGCGGAGAGGAGCGTGCCCGCCTTGCTCGATTCCAACCCTGGCGTCAACAGGAAGAGAATGCTGTTCAGATCGTTCTTCTCGGGGACGATCCGTTGTTCGCGGAGAAACTCGGCGACGATCGCCGCAGAGATGCCATGAGCAGCGTAGTCACCCGTGTCGGGATCAAAGCCCGGTGTCAGCAGGGTCAATTTGTTCGGGTCGGTCATCACATAGCCGGGCATCAAGTGGCGAAAACCGTGCCATTTCTCGCCGGGAACGAGTTCCCAGTAACGCGCATCACTCGCCAGTTCGTCGGTCGGAATGTTCTCCCAGCGTTCGGCTCGGCCCTGCACCTGAACGACGTCCGGCACAAACGGGTCGAAGAACCACCGCCGCGCCGGGTCCGTTTCGGTTTTTTCAAATTCGTGGCGTAGGGCTCGAATTTTCTTGCGCAATTCGATGCCTAGCTTGATGGTGTCTTCCCAGAGGACCTCCCCGGAGCGACCCTTCATCATTTGTGCGCCCACGTCGAGCGACGCAAACAGCGGGTAAAACGGCGAGGTCGATGAGTGCAGCATGAACATCTCGTTGAAGCGCCGGTGACCGACCTGCCTATGCTGACCGTCGAGATGTGCATCCTTCACGTGAATTTGCGAAGCCTGTGAGAAGCCCGCCAGCTGCTTGTGGGTCGATTGCGTGGCCATGATCCCCGGAGCATCGGGACCTAGCCCGTCGAGCCCCATCGCGAAATGCCCCTTGAAGAGGGGATGGAACTTCATGAAGCCTCCCCACGCCTCGTCGAACATGATGTACTCGCACAATGGCCCCAGTTTTTCGACCAACATGGTTACGTCGTAGATGGTGCCGTCGTAGGTGCATTGTTCGATGGCCGCAACACGGAACGGCCGCTCGCGCTGCCATGCATTCGGATCCTTGACGAGCGGGTTATTCCGAATGGCCTCCCGGATGCGCTTTTCATCGAGTGCTTCGAAATCGATCGGCCCAATCATGCCATGGGCATTGCGATCGGTTTCCAGATAGACGGGTATGCCGCCGCCGAAAACCATCGCGCCTTGAAGCGCCGCCTTGTGGTTGTTGCGGTCGAACAGCACGAGATCGCCCGGCGCTACAAGCGCTGTCAGCGCGATCTTGTCGGAGGTGGAGGTGCCGTTGAGCACGAAATATGTACGGTCCGCCCCGAAAATGCGGGCGGCGGCCTTCTCAGCGGCGAGCGCCGGGCCCTCGTGAACCAGCAAATCACCCAGTTCAACCACCGAGTTATCGAGATCGTTGCGAAAAACCGCCTCGCCCAGATGCTCGACAAACGCGCGGCCGATCGGACTCTTCTGATAGAAGACCCCGCCGTTGTGTCCGGGACACGTCCACATCTGGTTTGCTTGCTCGGCGTAGTCAACCATCGCGCCAAAAAAGGGAGTCTTCAGCGACTCGGCGTAATTTCGCAAGTGGCTGACCAGGTTGCGAGCGACGAACTCCGGTGTGTCCTCGTCAATGAATACGTACCCTGTCACGTGACTGAGTACGGCCACTGGGATTTCTTCGAGCAGGTGTCGCTTCACCAGAATGAACAGGGGGACGTCCAGGCCACGCTCGTGGACGAACCGCACAAACACCTCAACCTCGCTTTCGGGCTCCTTCAGGGACCATTCGACAATCACACAGCCGAAGCTGGCCTCGCTCCTGATTGCCGAGCGCGCCTCGGCTGTTGTGACGCTGCGCGTCGTTTTGTACCCAAGCCGGCCAAGTTCGTCGACGATGCGCTGCAGGCGTGACGAAGAAACCGTCGGCGGCACGGGCATCGCGCTGCAGATCAGAAAACCGAACATCTTGTCGTAGTCCATTCAACGCCTCCATTCCGAGATTGACCTCAAGCGCCTCGCGCCGTTGTGCGGAATTGGGTCAGCTGGCCAGTTAATCCTTCCTTGAGTAATGGAACCCTTCAGAGGTCCAGCCCGGTGGCTCGGAAGGAGGCCTTGGGCACAAGCGGCTGCTTCCGCGCGTGTGCCAGGGAGGTGAGCAAGGTGTCTTCCAGCGCAGTGAGCTTGTCCGGCCTGCAATTGGCTGGGTCTCATAGCTGGATCCGTGGGCTGAGGCGCCCATGAGCATCCGGTTCATGAGCTTTTCTCCCCCGCGGTCGGGCAGTTAACCGCGGGGGAGAACGTCTCGGCGCCTCCGTTCTTCCAACTCTGCGGGACTCCCATGGGGCCTCATTCCCGGGAAAACACCATCGTCCCACCACTTGGGCAAGGGTCAAAAAGCATAGTGAGGAGAATCGATATGCATTTCATCTTTGGACCGCCTTCTTTCCTGCCGTCTTCCAACTGGGCTTTTTCAGTTTCAAGAAGACCAGCGGCGGCAGCGCCAATACCGCCGTGCCGATCAGCATGATCGCAACATACAGCGGTCCTGACATGGGAATGCCCCCGATCGGCAGCATGCTAATGATGAATGTCAAACCCGTGGCCGCGAAGCCCAACCCGCCCACGATCCATACCCCCGGGATACCGCCCGGTATCTTGAACGCGCGGTGTACATTCGGCTGCGAGTAGCGCAACTTGATCAACGCGGCAAAGATGAACAAATACGCAATGCACAACAACGTCACGGTCAAAGCCGACATAATCCAGTATCCGGTGTTGACGCCAGGAATGAAAACGTATACCAGCGAGATGATCGTGCCGATCACGGCTTGCAGGATCAACACGCCCACCGGAGCGCCGTTCTTGTTGTGGCGCGAGAACAATGGCGGCATGTTGCCATCGATGGCAACGACACCCAACCCCATCGCGGGGCCGATCAACCACGCGGCCAACAGCGGTATGCCGCCCACCACCACGAGAATGGCCAGCGGATAGATCAGCCACGGCAAATTGTAGGCGGCCAGGAAGGCCTGAAAGGCTTGCATCAGCCCCGCGGACAGTTTGAGTTTATCCAGCGGCACGACGATGGCGACCGCCAGCGTACCGATCACCGTCACCACGAAAATGATCAGCGCGGACAACAGCGTGGCTTTCGGGTAATCTGTCTGTGGATTGCGCACTTCCAGGGCGTGAAAGCCCGCCATCTCCATGCCCGCAAACATCAGCACGATCGTCGCAAGGTAGGGGAGCGTATTGAGATTGATCGATGGCACGACGGCGCCCAGTGCGAAAGGCGGCAATTGGATCGGCTTGCCGGAGAACATGTACGCCAGGCCAAGCACGATGACCAAAGCCCCCGGAACAATCGTACCCACAACGACACCATACGATCCATAGCGGCTGGAGACTTTCGAACCCAACAGTGCAAGGCCCGTCGTGCCCCAGAACACGATCATCATCACCACGAACATATATAGGCCGTTTTTGAACAGATTCGGATTGATCGCAAAGGCCAGCGTCGAGGCGAGAAAGGCCAGGATCGTGGGAAACCACACCAGGTCATTCGACCATTCGCAGAAGACGGCGATGAAGCCGGACAAATCGCCGAAGGCTTCTTTCACCCAGGCGTATACACCGCCGCCCTTGGGCCAGCCGGTGGCAAGTTCAGCGCCCGCCATGCTCAGCGGGATCAAGAAGGTGATCGTGCCGATGAGGTACCACCCGATGGACGACCAGCCAAACTCGGCCATCGGCGGAAGGTTGCGCAGGCTCAACACGGCGGCGACGTTGATCATCGCCAGCACAAATACACCAAGTGGTTTGGCAATACTCTTTTTCTGGTTCATAGCCTCTTTTCTCCTTTCTTGGGGCCTCACGCCGTCCTCCCAACCTGCGGGGGAGGGATGCGGAGGCGAGGGCGTATGTTACTTCAGGCAGTACACATGATACGTTCCGTCCTTGTTTTCCACGCCGTGCGTTTCATGCCCGAAGCCGGGGAAGCGGCGATCCCACGCTTGCAGGGCGCGCAGATAACCCAAATAGGGGCCGCCCTCGCCGCCGACATTCTCGCCGGGCATCAACATGGGAATGCCGGGCGGATACGGCACGACGCCTGTTGCCACAATTCGATTCGCCATCTTGTCGACGCCCACCTGTTCGACCTCGTTGTGCACGAGTTTGGAATAGGTATCGGCGGGGGTCAGCACGGGAACGGGCAGTGTCGAGAAGGCCGCCTCCTGCACTTGCAATTGTTTCGTTTCTTTCATCTGCGCGAACATCTCATCGGCCAGATCGCGCAGGCCCATGCCGGCGTAGCGCTCGGGCGCGGCTGCGGCGGTGGCGATCAACACCTCGCTCAGCGGCGCGTTGGCGTCGTAATCTTCTTTGAAGTGCAGCAGGGCATTGATCAGCGTGCCGTACTTGCCTTTGGTCACGCCGAGCGAGAAGAGGAACAAGATCGTGAAGTCGGTGGTCTTCTCGGCCTCGATACCGCGCTGATCGAGGTAGGCTGTAACCAGCGTCGCGGGAATTCCCATCTTCTCGAACAAGCCGTTGTCCGCCAGGCCGGGCGTCACCACCGAAACTTTGATCGGATCGAGCATGCAGTAACCGTCTTCCAGATCCTTGAACCCGTGCCATGCCTCGCCGGGATGCAGCACCCAACAATCGGGATTGGTGACCAGCAGTTCATCGGGCGCATCAGCAAAGGCGATCTTCTTGCCTGTCGCCGGATCGGTTACCTCATCGGCATTCCAGGTTCTGAACATCCAATCGCCCTTCGTCATGGCGTCACGATGCGCACGGCACAATGCTTTGCGGAACGCCACAGCTTCCGCGATCGATTCGGTGGTGAGCGTGAGCCCGCCGACGCCATCCATCATCGCCGCCGAAACTTCGTTGGAGGTGATGATGGCATACTGCGGCGAGGTGCTGGCGTGCATCATGAACGCCTCGTTGAAGCGCGCGTGCTCCACGGGCTTGCGCCCGTCGCGCACGTTGATGAGTGAGGCTTGCGACAAGGCCGCCAGCAACTTGTGTGTGGATGTGGTCGCGAAGATCGTGGGCTTGTCCTTGGGATAGTCCTTTGGATTGCCATACATGCCGAAGCGGTTTTTGTAGATCGGGTTAAAGCGCGCATAGCCGTACCACGCCTCGTCAAAGTGAATGCGATCGACACTCTGGTCGAGTAAGTCCACCAAGCGCGGTACAAGGTAGGTTAAGCCGTCATAAGTGGAATTGGTGATGATCGCGTGGACGGCTTTCTGTGCTTTGTGCTTGGCGAGCGGATTGGCGGCGATGGAAGCCTTAACGGCTTTCGGTGTCAAGCGCTCGGGATGGATCGGACCAATGATGCCTAAGTGGTTGCGCGTGGGGAGCAGGTACGTTGGGATGGCGCCCGTCAATGTCAGCCCTTGTTCGATCGATTTATGGGCGTTGCGATCAGATAAAACATAATCGTCGCGGGTGAGGGACGACATCATGATCACCCGATTGGATGTGGATGTTCCGTTGGTGACTGTGTACGATCGGTGTGCCCCGAAGACAATGGCCGCATATTTCTCGCTCTCCCCGATCGGCCCGCTGTGATCCAATAGCGAACCCAGTTCGCCCACACTGATCGAGAGATCGGAACGCAGCAAGTTCTCGCCAAAATAGTCGTAGAAGACGCGTCCCACAGGCGACTTCAAGAAGGCCGTGCCGCCGGCGTGGCCAGGTGTGTGCCACGAATACTCATACACCTTGGCAAAGGCAATCAGAGCCTTGGTCAGCGGGGGCACGATGACGTCCCGGTAGCGGTGGATGGCGGCAACGACGCGCCCCGCGATGAAGAAGGCAGTGTCCTCCAGCAGCCAGATCAATTCGTCGGCTTCGCGCATCACATCATTGTTGATGGTGGGCGCATCGCCGCGCTTGGCGACCAAGAAGATCGGGATATGGGCATTGCGCTGGCGGATGAGAGCCAACAATGCCCGGGCTTTGTCGTGCGCCGCGTCGTCGTCGCCCAAGGTCCAGTCGAGCAGGATGGCTTCCAGTGAAGGGTCGGACAACACAACGGCCTGGCCATCGTCGTCTGATGTAGCTTCAATGACGGCGACATCGCGGTCGCGCAGTTCCTGCACGAGCGCGCGGGCTGCGCGGCCCCTGGCGGTCTGTGTTGCGAGTTCGTCGTCAACCATCAGTACTTTCATACTAATCAATTGTCCACCACGCGTCATGGGCTATCTCCTGATTGGGTTGGATTGGGTTCTGTAGGGATCTCATCAGCCTGTAGTGTTCACCGGAAGGAATCCTCCTTCGCTGAACTCAAGCTGCTAACACGTTGCCCTGTGGACGGCCGAGATATTGGCCGACAGATATATGAAGAATGCTGTCTGGGTTTTGATTAACTGAGGGGGGAATTGTAGACATGAGCGGATTACTATCCGCTTCTGCTTGGAGGGGGTCAGGGTTATTGCATTGGATCACTTTTTCTTCGCCCGCTGGGTGGGGGCTGCTGGCGAACTTCACTTGAATCAGGAGCCGGCCTTTGGGTTTATGGGGGAAGATCTTGGGAGCTGCCGTATTCGTGTTCCTGCGAGGCTTTGAAGGCATCGTGGCTGGCTTCAATACTCTCAGCCTACCGACTTCCGAGTGCTTTTGTTCTTCGACCTCTTGGGACGAATGCGCCAGCATTTTACTGCAAAATGGGTTGCGGTGAGTGATCCTTCCCGTCTCGAGATGCACTATACGAATCCTATCCTTGGGCGCCTCGAACGAGGGGCGGCAACGCCTGTGAGTCTTTCGGTGATAGATGAATTAGTGTGTTGGCCTTCTCGGCTGTGCCCTTCATGGCATGGCGGACACTTTTGTGATGCGAATGAGTGAGGCGCCTCGAGTGTGGAGGTAGATGCAACAGCCTAGTATTTTAGGATGAACGCTCGGCGGCGGCATCCGTCTGTTGGGCGGTGTTTTCCTCCCCCACTTGGGGGAGGTGCGGAGGAGGCTCTCTGGTGACCACCCGGTTGCGTGGCGCCGTGTTGCATCTTGCGCGTGGAAGGAGACGGCCAGTTTGGGCAGACAAAATGTTTGTCGACCTAAGCCACAGGGGGGCTTGTTGCCCTATATGTCTTCTACAGGGCCCAATTCATGGTGCGGTTCTTTTCTTGTTTTCCCGGAGCCAATGATAGAATTTCCTCGGTAGGAAGGGAGCGTGCGTATGGCTACAGGAACCAAGGTCCCTCATCATCCCAATCCGCCGCCGCTGGTCCGCATCTCGGGCACGCACCGCGAGATGGGACGCCAGATCGGTGAAGCCTGCCGCAAACAGGTCCAGCACAGCATCGAGAGTGTACGCAATCTGCTCGCCAGCTCGTATGATCAGGTCCAATTGACCTGGGAGGGGGCCCGGATCCAGGCCCACAAATACACCCCGTTCGCCCAGGAGTGCTACCCCCAGTATGAGGAGGAACTTACCGGCATCGCCGAGGGGGCCAATGTTGCCTTCGAGGATGTGGCCGTGGTCAACTGCATGGAAGCGCTGACGGAGGATGCCCTGCAGCTGACTCGCTGCACGAGCTTCGCGGTCGACCATGACCGTAGCGCGAACGGTCACGTCCTGCTGGCGCACAACGAGGATTGGGTACCGGAGGACGAGGATGACGTGTTCATCATCCACGCCACGCCCAAGAACGGGTGCCCTTTCCTAGCCATGACTTACGGCTGCCTGCTGCCCAACATCGGGTTCAATGCCTACGGCATCGCCCAGCTTTGCGATTCGGTCTTTCCCAACGATTCCCGCATCGGCACCCCGCGGGTCGTGGTCTCACGCGCCGTGCTGGCGAGCAAGAGGCCGGACCAAGCCATCCGCTCCATCCTTTCGGCCCAGCGCGCTGCCGGCTACAACCACCTGCTGGCCCACGAGAGCGGCGAACTGTACTCGGTGGAGGTTTCCGCCCATCATTTTGCCATCCTGTACGGAGAGGACGGGTATATCGTGCACACCAACCATTACCTGACGCCGGCCATGCAGGAGGTCGAGCGCAGCGAGGAAGATCTGATTGCCTCCCGCGTGCGCTACTTCCGCGCCCTGCGGCTGGTCAAACGCGAGGGCCAGCACACCCTCAAAACTCTGCAGGCCATCCAGCGCGACCATGTCAATTTCCCCAACGCGATCTGCAATCACGCCGTGGAGGACGACAACCCGCTGGCCCGGGAGAAGACCATCACTGCCATGGTGATCGACCTGACCGCCCGCGAGATGCACATCGCCTGGGGCAACCCGTGCGAGAACCCCTTCCACACGTATCATCTGGAGGCCTAGGGCAGGGACCAAGCAGAATAGAGCCGCCCCCGTCTAACAGGCGCCTTGATATCCGCGGCAGAACCGCGCCGTCAGGCGGCTAGGAGAAGACCCTTGTCATCGGGGGCTGGCCGTTGTCCGCCTTCGCTAAGGAAGCTCCTGTGGCGCGCCTCTCATTCACGACTCCCAGCTCCATCGACGGACCTATAGCTCGACAGTTTCAGCGTATCTACGCGTCTAGTTTCCGATTGCAGGAGAGGGTACCATTCGGTGCTATCGAGGCGGCACTTGCGTCGTGCAAGAGCACCCTAGTACTTGCCAAGCTCGAGTCCAGCGTACTAGGCTTCGCCCTTATCACGCCATTGCGTTCCACCCCAGCGGTGTTCCTTGACTATCTCGCGGTCCGCAATGACATTCGCGGACAGGGGATTGGGACAAAGCTCCTCCGAGCAACACTCCGAGAGGCACACCTCTATCCAGGAGCCTGCGGGCTCCTCCTTGAGGTCCGGCCCTTGGTCAGGCATCGGGAGAATATGCCGTCACAGAATATGAGGCGCTTGCTATTCTACGAGAGGAACGGGGCTGTCCAGCTTCCCGACGCGACCCCGTATGCGATGCCGAGCCTTGCAGGACCAGGTGCTGTCCCCATGCTCTTGATGTGGCTTCCTTTCGACCAGCAAGACAATCCCAGTCCGCCGGTACCACCTAGGAGGTACATCACCTCGATCTACAAGGAGGTGTATGGGAGATCACGCCGCGACCCTCTTCTGGCGAGAATCCTTGCCCGCTTACCTGCCCCTTGCGACTCGAGAGAAAGGAATGCACCATGACTTTAGTCAGATCTAGGTGGTTTAGGCTGTGCTGGCCGGAAACCCCGTCCGAGATTATCGGGGACTTCCGGCTCGCACATCGTTCCTGTAGTCGTGATGCAATCCGTTGAGGACTGGAACCGTGATGAGCCTTCCCCGTTTCGGGCAGTCTGGGTGGGACACGTTCCCCTCAGGAATCTTCTGCCGAATGCCCTGGTGGGGTCGTGCGCGATTGAAGTATTCGACGTATTCCTTGATCACTACATGAAGTTGGCTGTCCCCGACAAGCAGGATGTGATCGAGGCATTCTCTCGTGACGCTCTCTAGGAATCGTTCGCAGACAGCGTTGGCCTTTGGAGCATGGTTGGGCATCTTGAGGGCTTCGATGAAGCATACCTCAGCGACTCGAGCGCGTTCGTGGTCGCACTTGCTGCCCCGAACGCGAATCAGAAATCGCAGCGCTCTTCCAAAGAATGTAGCCTAGGGAAGTTGTTTTCCCTGTAGTGATCGAGAACCGCACCACAAGATGCCGTACGGTGGAAGAACCGGGCGAAACGTCATGGGCAAGCGTGTGTCGGTGGGCAATGGTTGGGGAGGGGGCGCGCCCAGGACTGGAACCTTGGACCCCCTGGTCACGAGTCCGGAAGGAAAGGGCCGAGACTCGAATGGATTTGGTCCCCCGTCCTCGTTGCGGCGGATGCACTCGAACGACCAGATTCCGGGCTAATGACTCGGGGGTCTGTGTCCTGCGTGCCTGCACGTGTTCGGTACGCAATCTGCAAGGTCGAGCAGGGAGATGCGATCCTATAATGACTGTCGACGAAAGGGCCTAATCCCGAAAGGAAGGAGGTGACAACATGTTCAGACGCATTCGCCAAAAGGGTCAGGGACTCGTAGAGTATGCGTTGATTCTTGTCCTTGTTGCGGTTGTTGTGATCGTGATCTTGTCCCTGCTCGGCCCGGCCATTGGTAACGTCTTTAGCAATATCGTAAATTCCATCTAGTTCGGTTTCGGAGATGTCTGGTCGTCCGGATGGGCTTCACCGATGGTGGGGCCCATTTGCTTGGCGGGGACCGGTTAACCAGATGTGAACAGTTCTGGCTCAGGGATTCAAACCCGGGCGGGCCCGCTGCATCTGGTGACTGGCACCCGGGCGTAGTTACGGCCGAGACTCGATGTATAGGGCGCCAATGTCTGAGTGGAACCTGCGCTAAGGCGTGAGGTCAGTCCTGTACAAATCAAGGGCCGCATCCTAGCAAGTCTGAGGTGGAAAACCACAGAGGTGAGGAGGCTCGAGCCCGGACAGGCTAGCAGCGCGGGAGAGTACGCCCTCTAGAGTTGAATGGGGGATCTCCAGGCTACCGACCCGACAATCCGAGGTCGGCATGGAATCTGACCCCTTATGGTTAGGAGAGGGACCAACGATCGAGCGGTTACGAGCCCGACGAGCTGGCAAACCACGTATCCACTTTGAATCTGGGGAATTTCGCTGGTGTTTGACGGTCTACAATCCCGTTGAATGAATCAAAACCGAGGCTCAAATGCCTCGGTTTTGCCTTAAGGTAGCGGGGGCTGGACTCGAACCAGCGACCTCCGGGTTATGAGCCCGACGAGCTGCCACTGCTCTACCCCGCAACGATTTATTCTTTCGAAGCGAGTGAATTTTATCTTCCTCAGTCCGTTCCGTCAAGGCATCAAATGCAATGGGATTTGTTGCAAGAATGCGGAGAGACAGGGGGTGATCCCGGCCCGTCCAAGGCTCGGTATTCCACGAAAAAGCTGTGGCCAAACCGATTGGGAGACGGCAAAGGGGCTAGCCAGGGAGTTGGCGGGCCGTCACTCTGGAAGCATTTGCGGCGTGTCTGGATGGGCGGCAGCTATGGTCACCCGTTGACTCCCGGTCTCGGTTGACTCCGGGGGATGCCGCAATGGCGCTCGGACGGTTGGCGCTCGTGATCCAAGCATGCGCTTCTTATCGACTGACGGGAGCCTCTTGGCTCATCAGCCGCAACGCAAGAAGTGCGACCCCGACCCAGCCAATGACGATTGAGAGTCTCTGAAAGAGGCCCGCCCGCCCGTTTGGGTTGGTGGAAGCAGCCAGATCGGCAGCAATGAAGAATAGGGTAACCAGGATCGCGGTCGCAATGGAATAGAAGAGCCAGGCCCGCTAGGCGGAATCTCCGGCGAACCGGCGGGCAAGCACGACGCAGGCTGCAACCAGCGAGGCGAAGGCGATGAGACTCAGGAGTATGTGCGGGAACCCGTGAAGAGTTGTGGTGATTGGCGCTCCCGGTGGGTAACCTGGAAGAGGATCAGGCCTGGACAGTCCGGCGCCGATGGGGCAGAGCCCAAATGCGCCCAGCAGGAGGGGTCCCCAAGTGGAGCTGTTGCCGTCGGGGAGCACTTGTCTGAGCCCGATGGCAACGCAGAGCACGAGCACCCTGCACCATGAAGTTGGTGACTTGCATTAACCCCTGAGGGGGCCCAGGCTGAGCGAGCTGACAAACTGGTGCCAGGTGCTGTAACTGGGGCGCGTGGCCCCTTCGATGAGGAAAACGACGATGAAGACCAGTGGGCCGACGGTGCCGCAGGCCAGCAGGAATCTCGGAGTGGGAGGCAGTTTCCCATTTCGTACTGGCGTTGTGGGCATTGTGCTGTTCTCCATTGAGACGAAGACGCTCTCACGAGCACTCGGAGTTTGCAAGCCTCGCGATACGATCTCATTGGGCGACCCATCTCAGCGCTGACTTTCCCCTATGATTCTGCTTGGGTCGGGTCCCCAAGTACCAAAGCGCCCTCCGAAGGCGGAGGGCGCCATTGGGAATGCGCTCGGCAAAAGGAGCAGACTGGAGCCCCTTCTCACCAATCCCTGGCCTTGCCGTGGACCGGTTGCTGATGTTGGGTCAAACCCCTGCGCAGAAGGCCAGGCCAACCGTCCCGGGGCCGGCGTGCGTTCCGACCACGGGGCTGACAATCGCCATGTAGCTCTCCACAGGGTGAAAGCGGGCCACGGCCTTCTCCAGGATGATGTTGGCCTCTTCTTCGGCCAGGACGTGGATAGCCGAAAGCCGGACAGGGGTCCGCCCGGCAATCCTCTCCTCGATGATGTCGAGCATCCGATCCAGAGCCTTGCCCTTGGCGCGAACCCGCTCGATCGGCTCAACCTGGCCCCCCCGAATTTCCAGGATCGGCTTCAGGTTCAAAGCCGAGCCCAGATAGCGAGCGGCGGCTCCAATCCGTCCACCCCGCTGGAGGAATTCGAGCGTGTCCACCGTAAACGCGACGCCGGTGTGACTGATGGTTTGTCTGGCCACCTCCGCCGCTTCCCTCAAGTTGGCTCCCTTCTCAACCGCACGGGCCGCGGCCAGAATCTGGAAGCCCATGGCCATCGAGGTCGTGGTGGAATCAATCACCTCGATCTTTTCTTTCCCGAGCTCCTCGCTGGCCAAGTCGGCAGAAGCCAAGGTCCCGGAGAGTTTGCTACTGATGAAGATGCCCAGGACCTCGTCCCCTGCGTCGAGGATCGGGCCAAAGATATCCAGCATGGTTTTTGGGGTCACCTGACCGGTGGAGGGCATCAGCTTGGCCGTCTTGAGGCGTCTGTAGAACTCGTCGGGGAGAATGTCCACGCCGTCCAGAAAGGTTTCGTTCCCCCAGATCAGCACTTGCGGAGCTACGCGGATCTTGTATCGGTCGATCAATTCCTTCGGCATGTAGGCGGTGCTGTCGGTGACCAGGACGACTTTAGCCATGGCAAATCGGGGCCTCCGGGGTAAGACTTGTGCCTCTAGGTACAAGAGGTAAAACACTACCTCCCTGTGCCGGATGCGATCCGGGCAGGGTCCGCACGAAGCGGGAAACTTGGTCTTTCGGGGGGAATCATCTTCTCATGGTGCCTCGGAAGGGCCGTTCTGCCAATTCGGATGTTGACCGCTCAGGCACGGAAAGAGTAGAATGACAATGTGGATACAATCCCTCCGACAAGCCGTCTTCTTTTTCGCGGGAAGCAGCACGAAGTGCCAGCTGGAATGACCGTGCGCGATGCCATCCGGCGCCTGGGGCTCCCGCCGGAGGCGATCCTGGCCACACGAAACGGTGAACTCATAACCGATGACGTGATCTTGCGACCGGGGGAGGAAATTCGCCTTGTTGCTGTGATATCGGGCGGGTAATATCGCTGGGGAGGAGGCAAGCCATGGTCATCCCGGATTGGGCAATGCTCGTTCTGGCGTATTTGATGGGCTCCTTTCCGTCCGCATGGATCATGGGACGCCGCCAGGGAGTCAATCTGCGCGCGACAGGAGACGGAAACCTCGGGGCCAAGAACGCCTTCCTGTCGCTCGGCCCCGTGCCCGGTATCCTGGTGGGGGTCGTGGATGCGTTTAAGGGGGCGGCGGCGGTCCACCTGGCCCAGCTGTTTACCCCTGACCCGCTTGTCCCCTACCTGGCGGGACTTGCGGTTGCACTCGGGCATGACTATTCCATATATATCCGCTTTCAGGGCGGACAGGGAATGGCTGCAATCCTGGGGGCTCTGCTGATGGTGCAGCCTTGGGTGACGCTGCTCGGCGTTGCCATCGCGGGGGTGGTCCTGTTGATATCATCAAACTGGGATCTCTCCTGGGTTCTGGGGATGGGATCGCTGGAAGCGGTTGGCCTTTACCTTCACTGGCCCCTGTGGCAAGCCGTGATGGTCGCCCTGATTTTCCTGACGATTGCTGTGAGGAAGGTTGTGGATTCTCCGTTGCGGGCGAGAATCCGTGGGGGGGAAGGATGAAGTGCCGTAAGTGCGGTGAGCGGGCCGTCATGAACATGCGCCAGCACAAGCTGGCGCTTTGCAAAGAGCACTACCTGGAATGGCTCCCCGAGCAGGTGGACCGCGCGATAGAGAAATACGGGATGTTCGGGCGCGAAGCCAAAATCCTGGTCGCTGTGAGCGGCGGTAAGGATTCGCTCTCGCTGTGGGATATCCTCCATCGCCTGGGATACCAGACCGAGGGCCTGTACATCGGGCTAGGCATCGACGGCGGCGTGGACTACTCGGAAACCTCGCGCCGGATGTGCGAGAAGTTTGCCGGCGCGCACGGCGTCACCCTGAGAGTCGAGGGCATTGAGGGATTGTACGGGGCTACGATTCCGGAGGCTGCGACGATCTCTAACCGGGGCCGGGGGAGGGCCTGCTCAGTATGCGGGATGGTCAAGCGCCATGTGATGAATCGGGTGGCACGCGACGGCGGCTTTGATGTCCTCGTGACAGGCCATAACCTCGACGATGAGGTCGCGGTTCTGATGCAGAACACGCTGCATTGGGCGGGGGGGTACCTGGTCCGCCAGGCCCCGGTGCTTCCCGCCTCTCACCCGGGCTTGGCGCGGAAAGCCAAGCCATTTTGCCGCACCTACGAGCGCGAGACCGCCGCCTATGCCCTCCTGCAGGGCATCGAATACATCTATGATGAATGCGTCTATGCGTTCGGATCGACAACCCTGTATTACAAGGACGTCCTCAACGAGATGGAGGCCAAGCGGCCCGGCACCAAGCTGCAGTTCTACCTGTCGTTCCTGGAAGCAAAGGAGGGCGGGCTCTTCGCCCTCCAGCCGGAACCCGAAGCACTGAATGCCTGTGAGAGCTGCGGGCAGCCAACCTCTGCGCCGGGGAAGTGCTCGTTCTGCCGGCTGTGGGACAAAGTGCACGAAGTGAAGGAGGCCGCTCGACCCGGGCAGCCTGAGCCCGGCTGAGTGGCCTGGAGGCGAAAGAGGCGATGTCAACCCAGCCCTTGGATCTGGACGGCCTGACCCTGCTCGGCCGGGATGCCAAGCCGAGCAAGAAACTGGAAACCTTTCCCAACCGCGGTCCGGCTGGCCGCTTCTACACCGTCTCTCTTGCCACTGATGAGTTCACCTGCGTTTGTCCGGCCACCGGCCAGCCGGACTTTGCGCGGATCACGGTGCGCTACGTCCCCGATCAGCGCATCGTCGAATCGAAGTCCCTCAAGCTGTATTTCTGGTCCTACCGCAACGAGGGGGTCTTCCACGAGCATGTGGTCAACCAGATCCTGGACGACCTGCAGGCCGCTCTGGACGCGCACTGGATCGAGGTCGTCGGCTCCTTTCATGTACGGGGGGGGATCGCCATCACGGTAACTGCCTCGGCGGAGAAAACGCCCGGAGCGAGGCCCACTGCTTAGATGGCTTTCCCAGGCATTCGGCAGCCGTCCTTCGTGGGAGGCTTGTCCTGCAGATAGCGGGCAAGCCCCTTCCAACCCCTTTTCTAGCGCAGGTACACTTTGATCTTCACCCAACAGGTTCCGAGCTACCGCTGGTTTCCCGTCGTGATGGCCGCCTTCGTCACCACGCTGATCATTTCCAATATCATTGCGGTCAAGCTGGTGGGGGTTGGTCCGGTCGCGCTGCCGGCCGCGGTGATCCTATTCCCCATCACCTACCTCTTCGGGGACGTGCTCACCGAGGTCTACGGATATGCTCGCGCCCGGCTCGTGATCTGGACCGGGTTCGGCTGCAACCTTCTGGCCGTGATTGCCATCTGGGTTGCTGGGCTCCTGCCCCCGGCCCCGTTTTGGACGGCTTCCCTTTACGGCGGACCCGCGGGGGCGCAGCAGGCATATCAGGCGATTCTGGGGTTCACACCGCGGCTTCTGGCCGCCTCTTTCGCGGCCTACCTAGTGGGAGAGTTTCTCAATTCCTTTGTGCTCGCGAAAATGAAGGTGGCCACGAAAGGGCGCTGGTTGTGGACTCGCACGATCGGCTCGACCCTGGTGGGGGAGGGGGCGGACTCGCTGATTTTCATCACCGCGGCCTACGCGGGAATCCTGCCGACATCGGCCTTGGGCACGACGATCCTGTCCCAATGGCTGGTGAAAAGCGCCTACGAGGCGATCGCAACCCCGCTTACGTACCTCGTGGTCAATGCCCTGAAGCGGGCTGAGGGTGTGGATCATTTCGACCGCGGCACGAACTTCAGCCCAATCGTACTGTAACCGGAGCCGGTCCGAAGAGGTTTCGAGCCCCGGAGTCCAACGGGGGAAACCAGGGCGAGGCGGCAAATATGGCGCTTCGCTTGTTGCCAGGGCGATCCTGCCGAGTCAATCCCTTCTTCATTTGTTCCCACGCGATTGCCGGTGGATTGCGCAAAGCCGATGCGATCCTGGGCAGGTTGCAGGTCACCAGTGCAATCTGCAGATTACGGATGCCGCGACTGCTACCGCGTTGCTCGAGAAGGAAAATGCCGCCAACTAGCTCCCGAGGGAAGGTCGGGACGCAACCAGAAGCCCGAACCAGGGGGGAGTCCGCCCTCAACTAGGTTGGGAAAGGGTAATGGCCTCCTCAGGCGCAGGCATGGACCGAGTGGCTGGGTTGCGGGGTGAGCCGGTGGGGGATGCCCTTGCGCAGAGGAGCCGGCCGTAGCCCCGTAGAGGACTCGGGGATGGCAGAAGCTCTTCGGCGCCGAGGGGGGGTTCTGAATTCCAATGCACTCCCGACGAGGCTGCGCCGGGGCCGGTCACTTCTTGTCGTTGGTCCCCGCCGGGATCCGGTGGGTCGGCCGGTCCGGGTAAAGCTGGGCCCGAAAGAGTAGAGACACCCGCCGTGAATTGGTCATCCTGCGGATCCGCTGAATTCCATCAATGATCGGACATGGCGAATGGCAAACGTGACAATCGTCGGGGCAGGATTGATGGGAACCGCCATGGCTTGGCCGCTTTCGGACAAAGGGCATCATGTTCGCCTGGTGGGTACGCATTTGGACGCGGAAACCATCTCGGGCTGTAAGAAGAATCGCTTTCATCCGCGTCTCAATCGCGAGCTCCCGCGTAATGTGGATTCGTACTACGTCGAGGAAATCGCGGCGGCATTGGAAGAAACCGACCTGATTGTCAGTGGGGTGAACTCATTGGGAGTCCATTGGATCGGCAGGACCCTGGCCCCTCACTTGCGCCCGGAGCAGGTAATTCTTGCGGTCACGAAGGGGTTGGAGGCAACGCCCCAGGGGGACTTGGCGATCCTGCCGGATGTGCTGGCGGGTGAGTTGCCGCCGGAGATTCGGGATCAAGTCCAGTACGCCGCTGTGGGTGGTCCCTGTATCGCCGGTGAACTCGCTGGACGTCGCCAGACTTGTGTCGTCTTTGGATCCCGGGATCAGGATTGTGTTGAGAAACTCGCCCAGGTTTTTCGCACACCCTATTATCACGTCTGGACGACCCAGGATCTTGTCGGATTGGAATATAGCGCTGCGTTGAAGAATGTGTACACGCTAGGCCTGGGGCTGGTCGCCGGCATGTTGGAGAAGACCGGCGGCCCCGATTCCGCGAGCGCATTCATGCACAATGCCGCTGCCGCCGTTTTCGCCCAGGGATGTACCGAAATCGAGCGACTGCTGGGAGTCGTCGGCGCCTCGACGTTCTTCTCGTCGGGCCTGCCTGGGGCAGGGGACTTGTATGTGACCGGCGCCGGCGGACGGACGGTCCGGCTGGGCCAATTGTTGGGGAAAGGGCAGTCGTACGCTGAAGCGCGTCAGATCATGGCAGACGAAACGCTGGAGTCCGTCGAAGCTGTCCGGGCCTTGAGCATCGTGTTGCCGAAGATGGTTCAGCGCAACGGGTTGGAGCCAGACGAGCTGCCGCTGATGCGTGCGCTGATTGATATCGTCATCTACGGCAAGCCGGCCGTGATCCCGTTTGAATCGTTCTTCCGCAACATGCGCACGGCCTGATTTCTCTGCCAAGGATGAGGACTCGGCGAGATGCGGGGATCGCGTCGTGAGGTTGGGCTCAGGCCGGGAAGGGGTTGGCAATTCCCGTCGGAGATTCGGCCGGGGCCGACCAAAGGCCAGGATCGGAATGACGTCCAGCGGGGAAGGTTGGAGCGATCGACGGGTTTGGCACGGGGACTACGGGACGGAGGCAATCGCTGGGCCTGGCGGGATTCGGTTTTCGGAACCCGGGATTTCTTCCCGCCGGTTGCCATAACAGAAGACAAGATGCCTTCGATTTCCCCGATTGGTTCACCGGGCAAATGGTTCAAGGGTAGCTTGCATACCCAAACAACCGAGTCAGACGGGAAGCTCACGCCGGCTGAGAATATGCAGTGGCACACGGAGCATGACTACGATTTTGTCGGGATCACCGATCGCAATGTGGTTACGATCCCGCAGGGCTTCCTGAGCCCGACGCCTCTCCTGGCCATTTTTCCAGCGTTGAAATCTCGGCGCAGCGCGGCACAGTGGACTATCAGGTGATCAGCGTTGGGGTGGATTCACTACCCTCCCGCCGGGCAGGTATCCCCACGAACTGTGCGGCGTGCCGGGCGGCGCCGAGTGAGCGATCCGCTCAATCAGAGCCTCGCTTGGAATCGGCACAGTGGCTGTCACCTGCCCCAGAGCTTCTTGTGACGGAATTCGGTGTTTGAGGCTTCGATCATTCTGCTCGTCACGGGCCTGGTGCAGGCACTGCGCCCAACGGTCGAAAAGAACTTCGCGTCGGGTCACATCCCCTTGGCGCGGCCGTTTTTAAGGCTCTTGGTGCGGCTTGATGAGCCGGACCGGGGCGAAGCCGACTGACCCTTTAGGTCGGCGTCGTTGTTTCCGCGATTCGGGGTTTCCATGGCAAGATGAAAAGGGAGAGGCTGACCAGATGAAACCTGCCAAGGTAATGAAAGCCATGGTGCTCCAAGCTCCGCGCGCACGCCTGGAAAAGGAGGAAATCCCCGTCCCGCGCCCTGGGCGCGGTCAAGTCCTGATTCGGGTCCGGGCCTGCGGCGTTTGCCGGACGGACCTGCACATCATCGAGGGAGAGCTGGCATTCCCCAAGCTGCCCCTCGTCCTCGGCCACGAGATCGTCGGAACCGTGGTTGGGATCGGGGAACAAGTCCAGACTTTGTCCATGGGCGAGCGGGTTGGGGTTCCCTGGCTTGGCTGGACCTGTGGGGAGTGCCGATACTGCCGGAGAGGGCAGGAGAACTTGTGCGAGCGAGCGCGCTTCACCGGATACACCCTTCCGGGAGGCTATGCCGAATACACGCTAGCCGACGCGCGCTACTGCTTCCACCTGCCGAAGGAGTATTCTGACCTTCAAGCCGCGCCGCTCCTGTGCGCAGGCCTGATCGGCTACCGCTCCTACCGCATGGTCGGCGAGGGCGTCGAGCGCCTGGGGATGTACGGGTTTGGCGCCGCGGCGCACATCATCGCACAGATCGCCGTGCACCAGGGCAAGCAGGTCTATGCCTTCACCAGCCCCGGGGACGCCGAAGCCCAACGCTTTGCGAAGGAGCTGGGCGCGGTTTGGGCAGGGGATTCGACCGGCCTGCCGCCAGACGAGCTCGATGCGGCGATCATCTTTGCGCCCGTGGGGCCCCTGGTCCCTGCAGCGCTGAGGGCGACGGCCAAAGGAGGCGTTGTGGTTTGCGGGGGGATCCACATGAGCGACATCCCCTCCTTCCCTTATGACATCCTGTGGGGGGAGAGGGTCGTGCGCTCGGTAGCGAACCTCAGCCGGCGGGACGGGGTGGAACTGCTGGAACTCGCACCCCGGGCGGCGGTGCATACGGAAGTTGAGGTTTTTCCCTTGGAGGAGGCCAATGAGGCGCTCGCGCGGCTGAGGGAGGGGAAGGTGAGGGGGGCGGCGGTTCTCAGCCTGGGTCCAGAGTAACCCTCGCGGCGCACGCCGCAAGCACGCTTAGAGGGCACGAGGACGAACTTGTTCCCGGCCTTGCCTCGCGGGAATCGCCTTTCCTGGTCTTGCCTTTCAGGCTTCTAGCAGCATCTTCATCCCCTCGAGCACCGTTTTCCAATTCTGCGCCGAATGGTTGGCCTCTTCTTGCGTGGAATTGTTGTCCTGGGTGAGCGTTAGCCGGGTGGTGTTGCCTCCAGGGAACAGTTCATGGCGAAGCGTCTTGTAGTTCTCCGGGAGGTCGGGCAGGCCGGAGAGCGAGCTCCAGAAGGTGGACACCAGGAGCCGTCCCGGTTCATTCCGCAGGACTCGGCCCTTGTCCTCGTAAGGCTTTCCCTGCCATAGGCCCCGATAGATTATTGGGCTGCCCACCTTCCAGTCGCTGGTCACGTCTGTCCCGAACAGATACTGCTTGATGAGTATGGGATTGGTAAGCGCTTCCCAGACCCTGGAAGCCGGAGCACGAATCGTAACGGTCACATTTGTGGTCAGGGTATCGGACATGGTTACATCGCCGTGTTCTTCTCGGATGGAATGCACGGATTGAGGCTTTCAAGTGGGACCTGTTGCGGGCTTCGTGGGAGAGGAAGGCGGTGAGGCGGCCCTTTGGCAGCCTCACCGTGAATTCTGCTTCGCCCGCTCTGCTTATTTCTTCATCTTCTGGTCGATCAACCGAACCATCTGTGCCATCTGCTCTGGTGAGGACATCGAGGCGAGTTCTTTGGCGTGAACGCTGCGAGCATGATCCATGGCCTTGCGCTTGACTTCCTCGACCGTGCTTCCACGGATCACCGCGTCGCAATTCATCCCAAGATCTCGGCAAGCCAGTTCAGCCATTCAACCCTCCCTTGCTGAGCGAATAAACGACGGTGGGCCCCTGGCCACAGGCTTTCGGGGCTGTTGCCCTTGGCCCATAATGCGACAATTCTACTCCACTATTCTTTCCCTTGCAACCCCGGGTCTGCTAATCTTGTGAGCCGGATCAGGAGGCTTCTCCCACCGAGGGAAATGTGCGGCGCTCTGGCCGGGAGAAGTAGCAGACGTGGTAAGTTGCTGGCAGGGCATGACCCAATGCGAAGCTGGTACTGCCGAAGGACGGCAGCTCTCTCCCATAATCTGCCAGGAAGCGCCGGGACCCTGCATCAATGCGGTTCGAGGCGGATTCCGAGGCAAAGCCCCCAGAGTCGATCAAGGATGTCTTGCAAGCCTACGGCTGCATTCTTGCGTGAACCCGTCAGCGTGAGGAGGGATTGTCGCCGGCCTGCATCTCAGGTTCTTCAATCCGGGAACGTCACCTGCTAAGCGGCCCGAAACCGACGCCGGCGCAAGACTGCACGCCCTTGACCGGGTACCGGGTTGGACCGGGATCCATTGCCATATCGGCCGGAGGAGAAGAATTCTCGGACGGCGACAAAGCACGTTCCCGCCGGGTTAGTACAATCCGTCCCTCTGGCCAGATCGTGGCCCGGAATCGTGCGACAATCGGGCCCCCCGCGGGCTGGAGCGGGCCGTGGCCGGTCGTGCTAAATGGAGCGGTGGCAAATCTTCAGCACTAAAGGACGTTGGCTCAGGCTTCTGCCGATGTGAAGGCCGCACCAGATCGAGACTGCCGCCACGGAGTAGCGCTTACAGGTGCGAATGGGTTGCCCGCCTGAGAGAATCCAGGCTGCCACGGACACGAAGCCTGCGAAGGCTGTATGGTTGGGGGGGGCGGTGAGGCCGCCCAGTACCAGTGACCGGCGAGCCCGATCCCTCCCCGGCGTTGGAGAGGAGCCGCAGCAAGAAGGAGGCACGAATGAAGTTTGATCGATTCAGCGCGGCGCTACTTATAATGCGCCCTGACACGCCAAGGCTGGATCAGGGGGATGAAGATGCGCTCCAGGATGCGCACCTGGCCTTCCTGGCCGACCTGCATCGTGCCGGGCATCTGCTGGCTGCCGGTCCGTTGCTCGGCCCGCCAGAACGGGAACTCCGTGGCCTTTCCATCCTGGATGTCGATGCGGACCGTGCTCTGGCGCTGACGCAGCAGGATCCGGCGGTCAAGGCAGGCCGATTCGAGGTCAGAGTGTTCCCCTGGATGGTTCCAGCGGGGGCCATGGCCTTCTCTCCCACACTCTTCCCGCGCTCGATGGAAGAGGCGAACTCCGGATAGGCGGCCCGTTTCCTCATCGGGTCCGCCTGCGGTGCTTCTTCGGCCCGAGCCGGAAGCGACGGGCGCATGACGGCGGGCATTCTCTGCCCTCCGGGGACCGTGGGGCGATGAGCCTCTGGCGGCCTGCATCCTTCACTCCGTCCCGCGATGGGTCGGAATGTTCACTTCACCAAGGGCAAGTGGGTTCCTGCCCTGGAAGACCGTGCTAGGTACCGGTCGTGCATTGCTGGAAAGAATTCGAGAATCGCGGAGGGAAGATCATGATCATCGGGGCTCACAGCATCCTCTACAGCCGCAAAGCCGAGGCAGACCGCGAGTTCCTCTCGCACGTTATCGGATTGCCGAGTGTCGACGTGGGGGGCGGGTGGCTGATCTTCGGGTTGCCGCCCTCGGAAGTGGCTGTCCACCCCTCCCGGCGGAGCGGCCGTCACGAGTTTTACCTGCTCTGCGACAAGATCGAGGATTTCATCCTGGACATGAAGAAGCAAAAGGTTCGATGCAGCCGGGCGCAGCAGCTGACGTGGGGCTACTTGACTCATATCACATTGCCCGGGGGCGGGAAGCTCGGTGTGTACCAGCCGCTCCACAAGAGGCCAAAGTCCCCTAGGACCGGACGTCGAAATCGGAGCAGTAAGTCAGGAAGGAAGTGAGGTCAGGGGAGCGCCAAGGGAAACAGGGAAGACCCTGCTCGTCCTTGCTTGGCAGGCAATTACGTAAGAATCGCAGGAACCGACGACGGCGAGTTCAGCCTGGCCCTATGGCGAGCACCTGCCAGACTTGTCCCCGGGCCGCCTTCCGCGCCTATCCTTCTTCTTCAGCTAGGACGTTCCCTTGGACTTGGCCGAATGGATGGCAGACGGGCTTGCGTTCAGCTGGTCGAGCAAGGCCAGAACCTCTGCGTTCTCCGGGATATCGGACATCGAATGGCCGTAGTGCACGAACCGGGTCATGCCGGATTTGTCCACAATCACCTGAGCCGGCATGCGTCCCAGCTTGAACAAGTTCACTTCCTGACCGTACAACTGCAGGACGCTGGCTTTCGGGTCGGGGAGGCCAACAAAGGGCAGTTGATTCTCCTTCCAGAAGGCCGCGAAGGCTTTGGCATCATCCGGGCCTACAACAATCACCTGGGCCTGCCGGTTTACTAACTCCTGATAGTCCTGGCGCAACTGCGCCATGTGCCGGCGGCAGAACGGTCAGCCAAACCCCCGATTAAACACAAGCAGGACGTTCTGTTTTCCACGGAAGTCTGACAGCTGCACGGTCTGACCCTGATAGTCCTGCAGGGTGAAATTTGGCGCGGGAGTGTCCAATGTGACCAAAGCCATGGTCCACCTCTGTTTCGATTTGCAGCCCAATGCAGCCGAAGCTGCTCCTGAGAAGGGCCGCCGCCAAGGGACAGCTTGCACTTGAAAGGTGCGCGGATTGCCCCGAACACGGCCCAGACGCGGGCCAGCCAAGGCGGCAACCGGCAGGCCCTGGGAGCATCGCCACCGCATGATCCGCATCGCGGCGACCGGCCTTCATTATAAATGCGGTCGCCAGCGAGGGGGGCGGTGCCGCTACCCTGTGCCCGGCTCCATCGGGACCGACCAGCTCGGCCCGACAGATCCTGGAGAACCGCCCCAGGGTTTCCGGAAAGAAGGGCCAGGCTGTCTGAACCGCCCCCTAAGGCAGAGCCCAAGCATCATCGCTCCCTGGTTCTTGGGCCCCCGGCTGGGACTTGACATGCCCAACCCCTTCGCAGGACCTTGTGAGCGGTGGGACAGCCCAACTCCCAACAGGCTGTTGGTTTTGAGACAAAGCAATCCTGTTTCGTAAGGTCGGGCTTTTTGAATGGGTGCCATGCTCGGGGGAGTGGACCTTCGGCCTGGCACCCCGGTTGAGGCAGAGGGGTTTGGTCCGGACCCACTAGCCCACTCCTGCAAGGGCCAGCCTCATCCTCGGACGCAGAGGCGCTATCTTTTCCTACAGGGTGGCCCAATTGGCAAGCCACTGGTGGGCGAGCATGTCGGCCTCCATGTCTTCTCCCGGGTCCTTGTGTTCCCATCCCTTTTGATGCCCGAGCATATGGTGGGCGCACTCGCGCAGGATGATCTCGGTCTGCTTGGTGGGATTGCTCCTGTATTTGGCAAAGAAGTCGGATTCGAATCCGATCACCGATCTCCCGGCCAGAACGGAACCCGGGAGGTAGACCCCTTCCAGGCTGATCCGCAGGAAAAAGCATTCTGCCGCCACCTTGTCCGCGACATCGCGAGGCACGAGGCCCAGCGCCCCGGCCGCGGCGCGACCAACCTCATAGTCGTTCCCGTCCACCATTCCAAGGAGCTCATCATAGCTATAGTGATTCTCGGGCATACCGCCTCCTTGCCCAGGGCCTCCCACGCCGGGTCAGCCGCTGGCCTTCCTACCTCAGAACTGACGGCGGAGATCTACATCGCCGCCAACCCTAAACCCCCGGAGCCTGAAATTGGGCTCAACTGTATTCCCGGCGGGCATGGTTCCTATTCCTCATTACAACCACTATTCTAGATCGTCTCACGCCTCGTAAGATGCTATCACGGAACAGCAACCGATATGCCTAACTATGGGCTATCTTTCACCAAGCGCAAGCCTCAGCTTCACCGGTTTGTCACCATCCCGCGGGGCGAGTGGCCGCCGGGGATCCGTCGCCCTTGCTTCGGCACAAGCAAGGCCGTTAAAGCCTTCACAATCCAAGATTCAAGCGCGCGCCTCCACGATTGCCGTGCCCGGGATCCAGTCCCGTCTTCTTCTGCTTGATGGTCCCAAGTCGGAATCGCCCGAATGGAGAGGCCGGGGGATCGGGCACTTTGCCGACTTGGCCGCTCGGTGTCATAATAGCCAGTGCTGGAGTGACCCCGGATGTTCGCACCGGGGTCGCGTTTCGCTCCAAACAAGGCAACGAGTTTGAGTCATGGCGCGCTGGTCGCGTAGCCCCGCCGGGGCGTGAGCGATCGAGCCCATAGTTTTGGCCGAAGGCCTTCGGATCAAGTCTGGCGTACTCACGCATCCCAGGTGTGTGAGCTTTCCCAAGCGGACAGGGTTGTTGCACGCACCGCTGGCCGAGACACAAGGATGGTCTCAGGTTGGACACGGGCCCGCAGTCATGAAAGGGACCTGCGCCCTCCGCCACTCTCAAGGGCGCTGCCATGTGTGAAGATGCATTCCTCGCAGCTTGACCACACAGCGATCCTTCACCGCGTTGCCCCGATTGGGATACTGCTTCTTTTCATCTTGGCCACCTTTTGGCAGTACAGCCCCGCCCAGGCCCAGGGCCCCTATTTTTCGGCCCAAATGAACAAGAGTTTTTCCCCGATCTCCATTCCGGCCGGGGGGATCTCGACCCTCAGCGTCTCGATCTACAACCCCAACCCGTTCTCTTTGACCCTTTCGGCGGTTCCGCCGGCATGGATTGATACCCTGCCGGCCGGCATGAGCTTCGCCAGTTCCCTCAACGTCACCAACTCCTGCGGCGGAAGCGTGAGCGCGGTGGGCAGCACGCTTTCCCTTTCTGGCGGGACAGTTCCCGCGCAGAGCGGCACGACCCCGGGATCGTGCACGGTGACGGTGGATGTCACCTCTACCACCGCCGGCAATCTGGTCAACACGATCCCGGCCGGCACGCTGAAGGCCACGGATCCCTCCCAAACGATCGAGGTATCCAATTCGACCCCGGCGAGCGCGACCCTGGAGGTCAATGCGGTTCTTCCACCCTCCCTGAGCAAGACCTTTGCGCCAAACACGGTTTGGATCGGCCAGCCCAGCACCTTGACCATCCAGATCACGAACAACGATGGTAACTACCAGCTGACGGGCGTGGCCTTCGCGGATTCCCTGCCAACTGGGCTGCAGGTCGCCTCGCCAGCCGGCGCCAGCAACTCGGGCTGCGGCAGCACGGCCGTCTTTTCCCCGAACCCGGGCGATACCGCCCTGAACTTCAGCGGCGGAATCATTGCGGTTGCCGGATCATGCACCCTCAAGGTCCAGGTGACCTCCAGCACTCCGGGAATCTACACCGACACGATTCCGGCCAATGCCATTCAGACCCATCAGGACGTGACCAACGGCGCGGCGGCTCTGGCAACTCTCAATGTGCAATCGATCGGGGTCACGAAAGCGTTCTCGCCCGTTGCCTTCCAGCAGGGCGGCAGCAGCCAGGTGACCATCACGCTCAGCAACCCCACCCCTTCAGCTTATACCGGGGTCTCCTTCACCGACAGCCTGCCCTCCGGACTGAGCGTAGTGTCCCCTGCGCCCACGACCACCTGCGGCGGAAGCCTCGCAAACACCAGTTCGTCGGTCAGCCTCAGCGGTGGGACCGTCCCGGACGGCTCGGTGTCCACGCCCGGCACCTGTCAGGTGCATTTAAAGATTGCCTCATCCATCCCTGGAACGTACACGGACAGCATCCCGGTCGGCGGGGTGACCACGAGTCAGGGGGCCAGCAACGTGCTTGCGGGGACGGCCAACCTGACCGTGTACGCAACCGGCTTGGGTCTGAGCGGGAGCAAGGGGTTCACTCCGTCCTCGATCCCTGTGGGTGGCATTTCGCGGCTGACCATCACGATCACCGCACCGGCCGACACCCACCTCACGAACCTTTCCCTCACCGATGCCTTGCCTTCCGGGGTTCAGGTGGCAGGAACCCCGAGCCCGGCTACAACGAATTGCGGCAGCTCGCCGCCCCCGACGTTCACTCCTCAGCCGGGTGACACCTCTCTGACCTTCACGGGAGGCGTGGTCGCGCAGGGCGGGACCTGCACCCTGGGGGTCGATGTCACCAGCAGCACGCCGGGAACGGTCACGGACACCATTTCCCCCGTGAACATATCCGATACCGAGGTGCGCGACTTGGCGGGGAACCTCACCGCCAATCTGAATGTCAGCGGCCTCTCGGTCAGCAAGGCGTTCTATCCCCCGGTGGTTGGACCCAACGGGGTCTCCACCCTGACGGTCTCGCTGACCAACACCAATACCAGCCAGCTGGACAGCGTCTCGTTTTCTGACACCCTACCGAGCGGGGTCGCGGTCGCCTCGACACCGAACGTGCGCACGACCTGCCCCAACGCAACCATCACCGCAAATTCCGGAAGCCAATTGATCGGGATGAGCGGGGGGATCCTGCCGGCAGATGTTTCTGGCGTCCCGGGCCTATGCACAGTGAGCGTCGATGTGATCGGGCAGGGGGTACCCGGGGCGTACTGGAACTACATCCCGAGCGGGAATGTCTCCGGGACAATCCACGGCACCTCGCTGTTGGTGTCCAATCCGGACGGGGCGGGGGCCTACCTGACCATCGAATCGGTCCAGATCAATGTGGTCAAGGGCTTTAGCCCCCAGACGGTCTTTGCCGCCTCGGCTTCCACGCTGACCGTCCTGCTGTCCAATCCAAACAACGCGGTCCTCACTGGCATCCAGTTTACGGACCCCATGCTGGGGACAGGCGGCGGGATGATCGTCGCCAATCCGCCCTCTCCCTCCGTGGGGACCTGCGGCGGGACGCTGAGCGCAACCCCAGGGGCCACACTCTTCTCCTTCAGTGGAGGCAGCCTGGCAGCCTACGCGAGCTGCACACTGACGCTCAATATCACCATGACCGTGAGCGCCAACCTGACCAACACCATTGCCGCAGGGGCGGTCAAGTCAGAAAACGGAGCCATCAACAGCGAGGCCACCTCGGCCTCGCTGACCAACCTTCCCGGGGCCTCCGTCACCAAGCTCTTCCTCCAGAACCCGATCTCAGCGGGCTCGGGGAACACCTCGAACTTGCAGATCACGATCCAGAACACAGGGAGCACGGAGCTGGATGGAATGGGAATGACCGACGACTTCCCGTCGGGGATGACCGTGGCCACGGATGTCTCCACCTCTCAGTGCGGGGGCACGGTAACGGGCCCGACGGGGGCCGGCTCGATCACCCTGGCGGGCGGGTCGCTCGCCTCAGGTTCCTCTTGCACGATCCAGGTCGAGGTGACAGCTCCGGTGGCTGGGAGCTACCAGGATTGCATCGCCGCGGGCGCGCTGCAGGACACGGAAGGCGCGACCAACCAGAAGGCCTGCGATACGCTTGTGGTGAATCCGGTCCTGGCTCCGCCGTCCATCGGCAAGGACTTTTCGCCCAACCCGATCGCGGCGGGCGGAACCTCCGTCCTGACGTTTACGATCACGAATCCGAATCCGGACACCGCATTGACCGGGGTCGGTTTTTCAGACGATTTCCCCGCCGGTCTGACGGTCGCCAGCGTGCCCGATATGGCGCAGTGCGGCGGTTCCGTGACCAGTACGCCCGACTCGGCCTCGGTGACCTTGGCGGGAGGGACGATCGGTGCGGGCCAGAGCTGCACGGTCGTTGTCAGTGTGACCGCACCTTCCGGGGGGGCCTACACGAATACGAGCGGCCAAGTCAGCTCAACGAACGGCGGGCCTGGGAACACCGCGACGGACACGCTGGACGTGCTGGGGCCTCCGCAGATCGGAAAGGCCTTCAACCCCAATTCCATATCCGCCGGCGGAACCTCCCTGCTGACATTTACGATTATGAATCCTTCGGCGAATCCGCTCGCCTTGTCGGGGGTTGGCTTCACGGATGAGCTTCCGGCCGGCGTGACGGTTGCCTCGCCGCCTGCCTCGCCACAGTGCGCCGGAACGGTGACCAACACGTCGGACTCAATAACCCTGTCCGGCGGGACGATCGCGGTCAACAGTTCCTGCACGGTTCAGGTGACGGTGACGGCCGCGTTCGGCGGGACCTACGTGAACACAAGCGGCGCGGTTGCCTCCGCCAACGGGGGAACCGGGAATACGGCAACCGACACGCTGTACGTGGCGGGGGCGGGGCTGACGCTCCAGAAGACGATCTCCACCCCGACCTATCAGCACGCCGATGACACGCTCAGCTACACCTACACGCTAACGAACACGGGAGACCGGACTCTCTACGGCCCGTTCGAGGTGCAGGATAACCTGATTGGAGTCTTCGGATGCGGGGCCGCGACCTACCTTGACGTCAACACCCAGACCAGCTGCACTGCAAGCTACACGGTGAAACCGGGGGATGTCGCCGCGGGGTCAGTCCAGAACACGGCGACGGCGACGGGCTGGGGGACCCAGTCACAAACCAGCCCGGTGACATCCAATCCGAGCAGCGCGACGGCCTACCTCGAGGCGCTGACCTTGACCAAGCACACTTCGACGGTGGGCTACCAGACTGCAGGGAATACGATCAGCTACAGCTACACGCTTACGAACACGGGGCCGGTGACTCTCTATTGGCCGTTCTATGTCTCGGACGACCATATCAACAATGAGGCCCAGTTCACGTGCAGCTCGGCCACGATTCTTGCCCCCTACGCCAACATCAGCTGCGATGCTCCGTCGTTGTACACCGTCCTTCCTGGCGATGTGACCAAGGGGTCGGTGACCAACACTGCGACCGCGACGGCCCAGGACGCTCCCGCCGGAGGGCGCACCGTGACCTCCCCGCCCAGCTCCGTGACGGTCTACAAGATCGTCGCCCCGTCCATCCGGAAGGCCTTCTCACCCAACCCGATTGCGGTGGGACAGAGTTCGATCCTGACCTTCACGATCACGGGCCCCTCGACCAACAAAGTTGCGCTCACGGGGGTCGGATTCACGGACGCCTTTCCCGCCGGGCTGATGGTCACCACCGCGCCCAGTTCCCTGCAGTGCGGCGGGTCGGTCACCAGCACCAGCACTTCGATCACGCTGCATTCTGGGACGGTGGTGCCGGGCGGCACGTGCACGGTAACCGTCAGCGTGACGGCCGGGTCGGGGGGAAGCTACCAGAACACGAGCGGTCCCGTCACCTCGTCGAACGGCGGGACAGGCAACACGGCCAGCGACACGCTGACGGTCGTGGCGCCTCCGACGATCGGCAAGTCCTTCGCGCCGGGCGCGATCGTACTTGGCGGGAAGAGCACCCTGACCTTCGCCCTCACCGCGCCGGCCGGGAATACCGTGCCCTTAGCGGGCGTTACCTTCACCGATGATCTCCCCACTAATCTGGTCGTCTCTACCCCGCCGAGCGGCATCACAGCGGACTGTGGCACCCCAACCTTTTCGCCCGCCGCGGGCGCCACGACCCTTTCTTTCACCAGCGGTACGATCCAGGCGGGTGGCACCTGCACGGTCACGGTAAGTGTCACTGCGCTGGCGGCTGGCACCTACAACAACGCCACCGGAGCGGTGAGGTCTTCGAACGGCGGAACGGGCGCCCCGTCGAATATTGCCACGCTGACGGTCAACCCATCGGCGGACTTGTCGATCACCAAGAACGATGGCCTGACGGGGGTAAACCGCGGCGCAACTGTGACGTATGTCATTGTGGTCCGCAATGCGGGGCCGAGCACTGTGGTCGGAGCCTCGGTCACGGACACCGTGCCGTCCTCGCTGCTGGGCGCCACCTGGACCTGTGTCGCCGATCCCGGCGCGAGCTGCACCTCCAGCGGTTCCGGAAACATTAACGATACGGTGACCATTCCCGTCGGCAAGAAGGTCATTTACCGGCTCACCGCGACTGTCTCAAGTACCGCCGCTACCCTGATCGTCAATACGGCTTCGGTCTTGCCGCCCTCCGGCGTGACCGACTCGAATCTCTCTAACAACAGCGCGACGGACACGGACTATCTTAACCGCTCGCCCAACGCCTGTGAGATCAGCGGGATTGTCTTTTACGACGCCAACACCAACGGGGTGTTCGACAGCGGTGACGCGGTCCTTTCGGGCGTGACCATCACGCTCTTGGATCAATACGGCCATGTACTGACGGCTACAGCGACGGGCTCCGGCGGCAACTACAGCTTCGATAACCTGCTGCCCGGCACGTATACAGTGGTGCAGACCAATCCGGCGGGCTATCCTATCAATACAACCCTGGACCACGTCAGCGTCGTTCTCGCTCCGGGGACCAGCGCCGTGGTAGACTTCGGCGACCAGAAGAGCACGGGGGCGGCAATCAGCGACCCGGCGGTGACCAAGTATGCCAGCCCCACCGTCGCCCGAATTGGCGACACGGTGACCTACACCATTACCGTGGGAAACAATGGGGCCACGGACGCGAGCAACGTGAATCTCTCCGACACCCTGCCGTCTTTCCTGGATGTGGTCAGCATCACCATTTTGCCCAATCCGAGCCTCCCTGTTACGATTGCCGGGAACACCTTTACTATCCAATTTGGCACGGTGACACCCACTGACTACTACACCGTGATCGTCGTGACCAAAGTCAACGGGTCGGCTCATCCGCCCGGAGGGGTCAACACGGCTTCGATCACCACTACCTCCCCGGGCGACCTGCTCTTCAACGACTCGGCCTCCGCCTATCTGACGATCGTCGCACACCGGGTCCTCCCCGCGACCGGTTTTGCGCCCGGAAGGGTCACCGTTCTGCCTGCCCAGGCGGATGCCGGGCAGAAGGCGAACTCAGGGATGACGATTGAAATCCCGACTCTGGGCCTGAACACGGCGGTGGTCGGTGTCCCCGAGTCAGGCGACAGCTGGGATATCACCTGGCTGGGCAACGATGTGGGCTACTTGGAGGGGACGGCTTTCCCCACCTGGTCCGGCAACAGTGTGCTCACCGGCCATGTCTATGGCGCCAACGGCCTGCCCGGTCCCTTTGTCAATTTGAAGTCCCTGAAATGGGGTGACCAGCTGATCATCCTCTTCGGCGCGCAGCGGTATATTTATGAGGTCCAGACCAACAAGGTCGTCGCGCCGGACGACACGTCCGCCTTCGGGCACAAGGATTTGCCCTGGCTGACCTTGGTTACGTGCAAGGACTACAACCCGCTGACCAATACGTACGCTCATCGGGTGGCTGTGGGTGCTGTGTTGGTCAAGATCGAATCGGATCCGGCCACGGCCTCGCCAGGGGCGGCGCTGCCCGGGCCTTGAAGGTAACCTTGCAGTCCGTCTGAAAACTGACGCCCGAATATGGCATGGCGTGAAGGGCGCGGTTTCCCCCAGAAGCGCAGAGGCATGAGGTAAGAGGACCCTGTGTGCGGGCGCGTTGCAAAGGCGCAGGTGTCCTCGGCGCTTCGGGGCGCCCGAGGTCAGCGGAGAGCGCCTTGTCCTGGCGTTACACCAACCCGGGCCTCATTCTTCGTTTGTTCCCCGTTGAGCGTCTCAGGCCAGGCCAGAGGAGATCCTCGCCTGTTCTTCGCGGAGATTCGCACATCTCTGAAATGTTTCCTGAGGCAGCACTTAAATCAGGAAGCCGGGTTTGAGGATTGGGCTTTCCGGGATATCATAGCGGTTGAAGCAGATTGGATTCCTCTCCCGGCAACCTGGGCTCTCTTCGCCAATCAGTGCTGGGCTTTTCTACGATGGGATCAACAAGCCAGCGATACAAGGCTCCTCCATTCTTGGGATCCGAATCCCGCCTTGCTCACGTCCCCATATCCTCCAGCTCCTTTTTCACGGTAATTTCCTTTCGCGGGGAGGAGGTGATGCCAAGCCCCCAGGTGCTATTGCGCCAGTCCAGGCGCTACCGGTCGGGCCCGCGGCCGAACATCACCAAGAAGCTGGAAGAGGCGCAGCGGATTGCCTTGCCTCTTCTGAAGCCGAGGGCGGTTTGGGCCCTCAAGCGGCTGGAGCCGGCGTCTGGCGAAATCCCGATCGGGCTGCCGCAAGAACTGTCCTCGCGGCTGACGCTCCATTTTGGGGTGGTGTGCACTATCGGCGAGGCGCTGGAGAGCTGCTCGCGCGATACTTTTCGCCGCCAGCAGTTTACGCTCGGCTATTTCCTCGACAAGATCGGCACGTTTGCCGTCTCCCTCCTGGCCCAGCAGACCGCGAACCTCTTGTGCAAGGAGCACGGAGCCGTGCGGTGGGCCCCGGGGGATCAGGCCGAGGATCAATCGTTCCAGACCCAGGAGGACCTGTTTCGCTGGGTGCCAGCCGGGCAGATCGCGGTTAGGCTGACGGCGCAACGGGTGATGGTTCCGGTCAAGTCCCTCTCCTTCAATCTCTATGCCGGGCCTGAGTTGCACGGCGTGGAATGCCTGATTGCCTGCAGTCACTGCGTGTGGGACGGAGCGTGTGACAAACAACGTGAGGCCACGCGCCTAGAAGGACGCTAGCGGCCATGGAAGGGGATCGGCGGGAAGAAAGTGATCTTCCCGGGAGGTTCCTCAGCCTCCTGGAACAGGCCGGTGTTGGACGCCGGGAGCTCCGGCGTAAGGGAGAAATGCTTTTCTGGCAGGGGGATCCGGTGGATGAGGTCTATGTGGTCTCCTCCGGAGCGGTAAAGATCTTCTCCGTATCCCCGGAAGGCAAGTCCTACACCTTTGGCTTCGCCGGTCCGGGGGACCTTCTGGGCGCGTCCGAATTCCTGCTGGCCAAAGAGTACGATGCGATGGCGGAGGCCAGCGAGGACAGCGACGTGATCGCGATTGCGGCGATCGATTTCCAGAAGCTGGTTTCCCAGAACCCGGTGCTCGCGCAGATGGTGATGCGCAAGCTGGCCCAACGGGTCCAGACCATGACCAGCCAGGTCAAGGAGCTGGGCTTTCTGGACGTCCAGCAGCGCTTGAAGCAACGGCTGAGGGATCTGGCGGAGGAGTATGGGATCCCCGCGGGCAACGGGATCCGCATCGACCTGAATATCACCCACGAGGAGATCGGGGAGCTGGTGGCAGCCAACCGGGCGACGATCACCTCGTACTTGAACGAATTCAAGCGCCGCGGATATCTCTGGAGAGACGGCCGCTCGATGGTCATCATCTCCCCGGAACACATGGAAATCCTGGATCATCTCAACCGGGCGGTGGTCGAGGGAGACGAGGATGAAGTCGCCTCCTGCGCCCAAGAGGCGATCTCGGAGCACGTGGATCCGGTGCGGGCTTTTGACGCGCTGGCCAGCGGGATGCGGGAAATCGACCGCCTGTTCATCCACAAGGAAATGGATGTTTCGGACATTGTCCTTTCCGCCTATGCGATGAAAAGGGGTTTGACCTGCCTGAAGGAGGCCGTGCAGTTTTCGGGAGCCGGCCCGGGGAACCTGGGAACGGTGGTGATTGGAACGGTGTTCGGGGACATCCACGATATCGGCCACACGATGGTGGCCATGCTCCTTACCGCCCGCGGGTTCCATGTCATTGATCTGGGGATCAATGTATCCAAAGAACAATTCATTGCCGCGGCGAAGGAATACCACCCCGATATCCTGGCGATGTCTTCTCTGATGAGCACGACGGCGTTGGAACAGCAGGTGGTCATCGAGGCTCTTAAGGCCGAAGGCTTGAACACGGAGATCATGGTCCTCATCGGTGGCAGCGCGGTCACCCAGAAGTACGGCCAGGAGATTGGGGCGACCGGTTTTGCTCCCAACGCCCAGCGAGCCGTGGAACTGGCGTATCGCCTGATCCGCAAGCAGCGGGAGAAAGATCGGGTGAGACCGCACCGGTCGCAGGCCGCCTGACGAGCGTTGGGACCTCTCTGGAGGGCCCCGCACAGGAGGGCCTCAAAGAGTCTCGCCGGGCCGTGTCGGTCAGGAATCCTGGCGGCCTTGCCAGCCGGACGGGCGCGGTCCTCACCCAATGGGGGAGACTGAGGTTCGGTGGTAACGACAAGGGGACAAGCGAACGCCGCAGACGGCGTGCTCTGCGGCGTTCGCATTCCGGGTCCGGGTTGAAGGCCGATCGGGCAGCAGCGGGCTTCCGAATCGTTTCCCGGGCGCCGCTCACCTCTTGCCTGGCGTCGAGAATGCGGTCGCGGAAAGCGTTCTACCCACCGGCTTCCGGTCGGCCGCCCGGCTGGAGCCTTGCTCCTTCTTCCCGGTAGAACTGCATATAGCGCCGAGACTTGCGATCGCGGCCCAGGAAGATATCGGCGGTCCGCAGGGCAAAACGCAGTTCGGGCTTGGTCGGATCCGTGATGGGTATATTCATGCCCAGCAGCGAGGCGGCGGTCAGGAAGCTGGCATTCAGCAACGAACGGGCCGGCATGCCGAAGCTGACATTGCTCGCTCCGCCGGTGATACTGTTTTGAGGAAATTCCTCGCGCAGGCGCCGGATGGTTTCCAGGACGATCCGCGCCGCCTGGTCGTCCGCCCCCACGGTGAGCACCAGAGGGTCAAAGAGGACGTTTTCTTCCTTGATCCCCGCGCGCACGGCCGCCTCCAAAACCTGATGGGCGACTCTCAGGCGCCCTTCTGCGCTGGAAGGGATTCCTTCGGCGCCCATGCAGAGAGCGATGACTGGAACACCGTGTTCGGCCACGATCGGCAGGTTCTCCGCCAGGATCTTTTTCTCCCCGCCGATCGAGTTGACGAGGGGCCGTCCCGGGCAGATGGCCAGGGCGGCCTCCAGCGCGGTAGGAAGGCGGGTGTCCACCGAGAGCGGAACCCGGACCGCCTCCCCCACCGCGCGTACAACCTCCGGCAGCGCTTTTTCCTCGTCCACCCCCTTGCCGCCGACATTGACGTCCACCACATCCGCCCCGGCTTCGACCTGCCGCCGGGCTTCCCCGGCCGCATACTCCCAATTCCGGTCAAGCAAGGCCTGAAGCAGGCGGCTGCGGCCGCTGGGATTGATGCGTTCGCCAATGATGCGGCTCGGCCCAGAGGGGTCGAGGGTGATCGGATCGCCTGTCCCCTGCAAGTCGGTCGTCATTTCGCCTTCGCCTACTTCTTTTCCCTGGCCTTGGAGATCACCTCCGCTTCCGGCTGTCCTTTCAGCCACTCATCGAACGGCTGAGGGCTGGGCAGCTGGAACTTGACTGAGGACAAATCGGCAGGGATGGGATACTTGCCCAGCGTATGGGTGGCCTGGAGAGCGGTGTGTACATTCAGCGGCGGGGTGTCGGCGGGAACATTGCCAATGAAGAGGACCAAGCGACCATCGCGCCCGAGCAGGTCAATCCACTCGCGGACTTTGGCGACAATTTGATCCGGGGAGCTGTCGCGTGTGAAGCGTCCGTTGAGCGAGGGCATAATGGGCACGGGATGCCCCCCCTTGCCCGCCTGGATGGCATATTCCTTCAGCCAGGCCATGTTCCAATCCTGGGTGCGGCCCATGCCGCCGAACGCGACTTTGAACGGGAAGGTCTTGGCCGCGACCGCCCAGCACTTGAACATGATGGCCTTGTCGAACTTGGCGGGGTCCTCCTCGCAGTAGTCCCCGGCAGCCGTTCCTGCGGCCGCCGTCATCCCCAGCTCCTTCTTGCAGCGCGCACGGAGGCGCTGAGCATAGGGCACGACCCATTCGTCTACCAGTTCGGGGGTGAGATCGGGGAAGGCGGCCCAGGCGTCGGCGCCCGAGGCGTTCTTTACCCCGGCTTTGGCATAGGCCTGCATGAAGGGGAAGAGGACCTGCTCATCGGCCCAATCAAACAACGCCTTGGTGAATCCCTTGTCCCGCTTCATAGCCCGCACCGCCCGGGGATACCCCATAGCCTGGCAGATCAGGCTCCAGTGCGAGCAGAAGAAGCCTCCCGCAAAGGGGCCGGGCGCCTTCTTCAAGAAGAGCTGGCCCGTTTCGATGGCCATTGGGATGCGGCCCTTGGAGGGGTCCAGCGACCCGACCTTGTCCAGATCCGCGGCGGTGGAGATCAGCGGGTGGCTGACGTCCACGGTCGGCATGGCCCGGTCGCTGTAGATCATCTTGGCGCCCAGCGCCTCGACCTCGAAGTTGTAGGCATCGGCGATCACTGTGTCGGAGTCGAACCCGTACCAGCGGTCGACTGCCAGGTGGACATCGACCAGCAGCTCGGCGTCCCAGTAGTACTTGCGGGCCGGGACCTTGGCGACCGTCATGGCGTGGTCGTGAATCTGCGGCCCCATGAACGGGACGACGTCGGCATGGCCGCCGGATATGGCGGCAACGACTCGCGCCAGTCCGCTGGGGTGGCCGAAGCGTAGGCCCTTGCTGTACAACAGGCCGTGCATCATTTCCAGGGTTGAGTTGGCCATGGTTCACGCTCCTACGAGTTTGAGAGCTTGGGACATTGCCGTCAGGGCGTCTTTGCCCCAGGCGTCGGCGCCGATCTCGTC
>Ga0187865_1000758_pt1 | contig 42321 bp, 44 predicted proteins | sample June2016WEW_11_1_2_FD_132989 | JGI IMG/M metagenome (GOLD analysis project Ga0187865, IMG submission 132989) | Peatland microbial communities from SPRUCE experiment site at the Marcell Experimental Forest, Minnesota, USA - June2016WEW_11_100 | ecosystem: Environmental > Terrestrial > Soil >...
AGCCAGACGGCCCCCCGCGACGCTGCCTCGATCGGCTCTCCAATCGGCTGACCAAGATCCTCTCCGAAACCCGCAAACTCAACCCCGCAGGATAACGAGCACAGATTGGCCGGATAAGGGCGTTTCTCGTCAACTTGACGCCGCAGCCCAAGTTCCGGTTGGCGCGTCAGTCGTCCGCAATTCGAGCTAATATTGAGCCATGAAATTCTGGAGCGTGGTTCTCCTGGCAGCGGTGTTGCCCTTGCTCGCCGGGCCGCAGCTTTCGGAGAGGGATCTACGCAGCCTCTACGAGCGCCGCAACGCTGAAGTGCAGCAACTCTGGCCCAAGAAAGAATGGGTCAAGGCCGCCGGCATCCTCGAAGAAATGAGCGCGAATTTCGAGTTGATGCAGATCCCCGAGATAGAGATGGACGTCCGCTACAACCTTGCTTGTGCCTATTCGCTATTGAACCAGAAGGAGAAGGCTCTCGCCACACTGCGCGCCCTCACGGCGTCCCGGCCGATGAATCCCGAACAGATCGAAAGCGATTCGGATTTCGCGAACATACGCAACGAACCCACCTACAAGGAATTGCTCGCCTCGGTCCGCAAGGTGTGGCAGGTCAAGGATCGCTTCTGGAACTCACCGGCGATGACAACACCTTACCAGGAGAATATTACCGAGGACGAGAAGATCGCCGGTCTGACGCGGTTTTGGGCCGAAGCCAAATATAATTTCGCATGGTTCGAAAAAGTCCCGGACTTAGATTGGGACGCGACGTACATCGAGTATCTGCCCAAGGTGCGGGCCTCCCGGAGCACGTTTGAGTATTACCGGCTTCTGATGCAGTTCGCGGCGCTGCTGAAGGACGCGCACACCGGCGTGTGGGGGCCGGGCGAAGTGCAGCAGCAAATGAGCGCCTGGCCGCCTCTCACACTAAACCTTGTCGAGGGGCGCATTTTTGTGGCAAGAGTCATGGACGACGCACTCTCGGCGGCGCACGTACGTCGGGGCGTGGAACTGGTAGTTGTGGACGGGTTGCCTGTGCGTGAATATGCGGCGCGGTTTGTGAGGCCCTATCAGGCTGCATCTTCGCCCCAGGACCTGAACCGGCGAAGCCTCCAGTACAGCCTGTTGGGTGGCGCCTCGGGGACGACGGTGCGATTACAGTTCCAGGACGAATCCGGAGAGACCATCGACGTATCCACGGCGCGGCTCAGCGACGCCGAGTGGAACAGGCGCAACACCGCGCCAAAACGGAAGCAATTCGAATCCGAAATGCGCGATGGCAATATCGCGATTGTTGCACTGAATAGCTTCGGCAGCCAGGACATCGTTTCTGATTTCGAAAAGGCTTGGCCGGAGCTCAGGAAGGCTTCCGCTCTCATCCTCGATGTGCGGAGGAATGGCGGTGGCAACAGCGGCAATGGCACCTCGATCTTGAGCTACCTTACAGCCAAAGGCGGCCCGGGCGAAGCTGTCAAGACGCGCCTGTATCGTCCGGCGTATCGCGCCTGGGGCACAATCGAGGAATGGTCGCCCGAACAGAAGTGGGACGTGGGCAGCCGCGGCGACGACATCTTCCGAGGGCCCATTGTGTTGCTGATCGGCCCGGCCACGTTTTCTGCGGCGGAGGACTTCGCCGCCTCGTTCGACATGCTGAAGGTAGGTACGATCATGGGAGAACCGAGTGGGGGCAGTACCGGCCAGCCACTCTCTTTCCGCTTGCCCGGAGGCGGCGGTGGCCGTGTCTGCACACTCCAGACCCGATATGCTGATGGTCGCGACTTTGTCGGTACCGGCATACAGCCGCACATTCGCGTCGTGCCCACCGTGGCCGATTTCCGGCTCGGCAAGGACACGGTTCTCGAGGCCGCACTGGCATATCTCCGCCAAGAGCACCGGATCGCAAAGGCCCCATAGCCCTCGAGGGTTCCACCTGCCACGGCATTCACTTACGTGTTTTCTTCCCGCCGAGTCTGGTGGTTCCGGCCGGATTGTCGGCGCCGGGAACCGAATCCACCCGTCCGTGTAGTCCCCATCTCGGACCCTGACCCCGCTCACCACCGGCTCCTATTCGGGGTTACCCTGCCCGCCGCCTACGACAAGTCTTCGGGCTGCAGCCCGGTCTATCTGGCCATCCGCGCGAGGAGCCCGGGGCCGACTTCCTCGTCGTCATGGAATACAAACGTGTAGTTGGGCCACTCGGCCCGTTTGAGACGGCGGTGGGATCCCTTTTGCCAAGCGATCTCCCACCCGATGCGCAGCAAAGCAGCCAGCAGTCGCTTCGCCTTGACCGATCGCCAGCGGCTCATGCCACCGAAAAGACCCTGGTAAGCGGTTCCGGTATCTCTTCACCGTGTTCCATGCAATCGGCGGCAGCGCGCAGTGCAAGTGCCCGCACAGCGGCAATAGCCAACTCCCGAGTTTCGCCGTACGCCATCACCCCCGGCATGGACTCGATATCGGCCCACCAGCGCCCGTCCTCCTCCCGCCCGACCACAATCGGAATGGACTCTAGCGTGATTCTCTCCATCGCGATCCCTCCTCCACATTGTAGTGCTGGACACTTTACGGCATCCCCCTCACCGTGATCCCCACCAACGCCAGCGTCAGGCCGATCATGACCACCACGGCGATCCAGGAAACCTGGTTGAACCAGCGCGGGTTGACCCACTCGCCCATGAGGTCCTGCCGGTTGATGAGGCGGATCATGAAGATCAGGACGAAAGGCAGCAGCACGCCGTTCAGAACCTGCGAGAGCAGAATCATGCGCACCAGCGGGAAGCCCGGAATGAGAACCACGCCGGCGCCCACCACGATCAGCAGCGTGTAGAGGAAATAGAAGACCGGGGCTTCGCGCATCCGCTTGTTTACCCCCGCCTCAAAACCCAGCCCCTCGCACACCGAGTAGGCCGTGGAGAGCGGCAGAACACAGGCCGCGAAAATCGACGCATTGAGCAAGCCCGCGCTGAACAGCAGGAAGGCGTATTCGCCGAAGGGCCGCAGCCCCAGCGCCGCCTCCGAAGCGTCCTGGATGTCGCGAGGCCGCAAGCTGTAGATGGCGCCGGCGCAAGCCACAATTATGAAAAACGCCACCACGTCCGTCATGATGCAACCGACGATGACCTCGATGCGCGACTTGGCATACTCTTTGGCCGTGACGCCCTTCTCCACCACCGCCGATTGCAGGTAGAACTGCATCCAGGGGGCGATGGTAGTGCCCACCATCCCAATCAGCATGTAGATGTAATCCTTATCCAGCATCAGCATGGGCTTCACGCTGTAGATGGCGGCTTCTTTCCAGTCGGGCTTCACCAGGAAGCCCGAGATGATGTACGTGACATAAATGATGCAGCCAAACAAGAAGATCTTCTCGACGCTCTTGTAGTTGCCTTTCACCACCAGGAACCACACCGCCACGGCCGCGATCGGCACCGAGATGTAGCGGCTGACGTGAAACAACTCGAGCGAGCTGGCGACGCCCGCGAACTCCGCCATCACGTTGGTCATGTTGGCCAGCACCAGCAGGGTCATCATGAGGAACGTCATGCGCAGGCCGAACTCTTCGCGGATCAAGTCCGAGAGGCCCTTGCCCGTGACCGCGCCCATGCGCGAGCACATCTCCTGGGTGATGATGAGAACCAGGGTGATGGGCAGGAGCGTCCACAGGGGAAGATAGCCGAAGCGCGCGCCGGCGGCCGAATAGGTGAAGATGCCGCCCGAATCGTTATCGACGTTGGCGGTGATGAACCCCGGCCCGACCACCGCGAAGAAAACCAGTATGTGATAGCGGAAGCGGCTCAAGAGTTTCCGCATCCGTCACTTCTGCCTTAACACGGAAATGATGTCATCGGCCGTGACGACGCCGGCCAGTTTGCCTTCTTCGTCCACCACGGGCAAAGTCAGCAGGTTGTACTTGTCGAAAAGCTCCGTGACGCGGTTCTGCTTCTCATCCACGGTCACCTGTATGAGCGTCTCGGAAGCCAGCTCCTTGAGCCTGGCATCGCTCGAAGCGATGAACAGCCGCGCCAGCGGAATGGCGGCCGTCAGCCGCTCCTCGGCATCGATCAGGAACAGCGTATTCAAGCTTTCCAGCAGGTCGGTGTTGCCCTTGAGCGCGGCCACCGCGTCCGCCGCCGTGGCGTTGTCGTGCAGCGCCACGTACTCGGTGTTCATCATGCCGCCGGCCGTGTCTTCCTCGAATTCGAGCAACTCCTGGACCTCGGTTTTCTCGGCCGAGTCCATTTCGTCCATGATCTCCTCGGAAGTCCCTTCCTCCAGTTCGGAAAGGATGTCGGCGGCTTCGTCCGGCGCCATCTCTTCGACGATGTCCGCGGCTTTCTCCGGCTCGAGAGCTTCCAGAATGCTGGCCTGCATCTTGGGATCGACCTCCGACAGCGCGTCAGCGGCCGCTTCGCTGTCGATGGTTTCGAAGATGGCCCCGCGTTCGGCGGGGCTCAACTCCTCGACGATATCCGCCAGGTCGGCCGGGTGCATCTGCTCCAGCTTCTGGTAGGAGATGTTCAGCCGCAGCCGCCGCAGCGGGTCGGTTTCCACCACGTTGCAAAGGTCCCACAGAATGGAATTGGGCGGAATGGGCCGCTGCAGCCGGCGAATCCACCGGGGCGAAACCAGACCCTGGCACAGCCGCCGAAAAATGCTGCGGAGGCCGATGTCCACCTCCAGAACCGTGAGCGTGTCGCGGACGCCGTCATTTTGGATTCCCATGGTGACGTCGGTCACGCGCACCACCTTCCGGCCGGTCACGTCGATGATTTGCTGGTCCAGCAGGTCGCGCCCGATGCGCAGCATGTATTCGTCGTCATGATACGGGGTGAGCTGCTCGTCGGTCAGTACGATGCCCTTGCCCAGGACGATGGAGCGGATCTGGTCGTAGCGGATAGTCAGCCAGGTATAGCCGCCGCCCACCAGCACGCGGTCGATGCGGGAAGAGCTGACCATGGGAACCAGGGCGGCGTCTTTCACCCGGCCGATGCGCCGGCCCCGCACGTCGAGCACCGGCATCGACACCAGTTCCGTGAAGAACAGGAGGTTGTCCGCCACTGGAAACGTCCCCATCCGAGACCAATATGGCGCATCCGTCCGTGAACCCGCAAGCGCCTCGCGTTACCATGTGACTATTCCATGTCTTCCGACAATTCCCATCTGCGGACCCTGGAAGCCGAGAGCATCTACATTCTCCGCGAAGTGGCCGCCGAGTTTGCGCGGCCGGCCCTCTTGTACTCCATCGGCAAGGACTCCTCCGTGCTGCTGCGGCTGGCGCAGAAGGCCTTCCATCCCGCCCGGCCTCCATTCCCGCTGCTGCACGTGGATACGACCTTCAAGTTCCGCGAAATGATCGAATTCCGCGACCGCACGGCGCGCGAGGCCGGTCTCGAGTTGATCGTCCACACCCATTCCGCCGCCGCCGAAGGCGCCAACCCGTTCCGCCTGGGGACGCAGAAGTGCTGCCAGCTTCTGAAGACGCGCGCTCTGCTGGACGCCATCGCGCGGCATGGAATCGACGCGGCCATCGGCGGCGCGCGGCGCGAAGAGGAAAAATCGCGCGCCAAGGAACGGGTTTACTCCTTCCGCGACGCCTACGGCCAGTGGGACCCCAAAGACCAGCGTCCGGAGCTGTGGAACCTGTATAACGGCCGCATCGACAAGGGCGAGAGTATTCGCGCCTTCCCGCTTTCCAACTGGACCGAGCTGGACGTGTGGGAGTACATCGCGCTGGAACAAATCCCCGTGGTGCCCCTCTACTTCGCCAGGCCGCGCCGCATGTTGCTGCGCGGCGAGATGCTCATCCCGCTGGATTACGACGTGCCGCCCGCGCCCGGCGACCGCATCGAGACCGTGCTGTGCCGCATGCGCTCGCTGGGATGCACCTACTGCACCGGGGCCATCCGCTCGGCCGCGGATACGCTGCCCAAGATCATCGAAGAGCTGCGCGGCTTCCGGCGCTCGGAGCGCGAGAACCGTGTCATCGACCACGACCAGGAAGGCTCCATGGAGCTGAAGAAGCGCGAGGGGTACTTCTAATGAAAGACCTGCTTCGCTTCACCACCGCCGGCAGCGTGGACGATGGCAAATCCACGCTCATCGGCCGCCTGCTGCACGATACCCGCGGGGTCTACGAAGACCAGCTCGAATCCGTGCGCAAAGCCAGCCGGGACAGCAACGCCGAGGGGTTCGACCTGGCGCTGATCACCGACGGGCTGCGCGCCGAGCGGGAACAGGCCATCACCATCGACGTGGCCTACCGCTATTTCCAGACGCCGCGCCGCAAGTTCATCATCGCCGACACGCCCGGGCACGAGCAGTACACGCGCAATATGGCCACCGGGGCATCCACGGCCAGCCTGGCGGTGATTCTGCTGGATGCCCGTCACGGCGTGCTGCCGCAATCGCGCCGCCATGCCTATATCGCCGCGCTGCTGGGCATCCGCAAGCTGGCGGTGGCCGTGAACAAGATGGACCTGGTGGATTTCCGGCGCGACGTGTTCGAGCGCATCCGCGACGAATTTGGCGCCGTGGCGGCCAAGCTGGACGTGGAACCACCGTTCTTCGTCCCGGTGAGCGCGCGCGATGGCGATAACGTGGCGCGCCGCGGTGCGCGCACGCCGTGGTACGAAGGCCCCAGTCTGCTCGAATACCTGGAGACGGTGGAGGTGGAACCCGCGGGGAGCGCCGGCCCGCTGCGTTTCCCGGTGCAGTTGGCGATTCGGCCGCACCTGGATTTTCGCGGCTACGCCGGGCAGATCGCCTCCGGCAGCCTCCGCGTGGGAGATCGCGTGCTGGCGCTGCCCTCGGGCCTCGAAACGCGGGTCGCATCGCTGGCGGGCCAGGAAGCCTGCCCGACTGTTTGCCTCGCCGACCAGATCGACATCAGCCGCGGCGACATGCTGGTGGACCCCGCCGCGCCGCCCGCCGTGGGCTGCGAGTTTGCCGCAACCCTGATCTGGATGGCCGCCGAGCCAATGCGCCCGGAGAGCGCCTACCTGCTGAAGCACACCACGCGGCAGGTTTGCGCCGATGTGCGGAGCGTCCGCCGGGTGATGGACATGCGGACGCTGGACTTCGGGCCGGCAGCGGAACTCAAGCTGAACGACATCGCCGAGGTGGAAATCGAAACCCATCATCCGATCTTTTTCGATCCCTATCGCAAGAACCGCGCCACCGGCAGCTTCATCCTCATCGACATGACCTCCAACCGCACCGTGGCCGCCGGCATGATCCAGGGGCCAGACACCCGCGTGGGGCCAGACACCCGCGTCCCAAGGCGCAGCCTTTTTGCGCCGCCGCGGACGCTGGTGTCTGTCCCCGAATTTGTCCCCGAATCTCTCGCGCAGCCTCACCGTGGCCTCACGGTGTGGTTCACGGGCCTCAGCGCATCGGGCAAGACCACGCTCTGCCGCGCCGTGCATGAGCGCCTCGCCGCCCGCGGATGCCGGCTGGAACTGCTGGATGGCGACACCGTGCGCAAGCACCTCAGCAAGGGCCTGGGCTTCTCGCGCGAGGACCGCAACGAGAACATCCGCCGCATCGGCTTCGTAGCGGGCCTGCTGACGCGCAATGGCGTGATCGCGCTGGCGGCGGCCATCTCGCCCTACCGCGCGGTGCGGGACGAGGTGCGCGCCTCCATCGGCGATTTCGTCGAAGTCTACGTCAACGCCCCTCTGGAGGTCTGCGAGTCGCGCGATCCCAAGGGCCTGTACCGTCAGGCGCGGGCCGGACACCTCCCCGCATTCACCGGAATCGACGATCCGTATGAGCCCCCGTTGCACCCCGAAGTGGAGTGCCGGACCGACCGCGAGACCCTGGAAGAATGCATCGCGAAAGTGCTGGCCGCCATCGACCGGGCCCTGGAGCGGTAGACCAGGGAAAAGGGGACAGACGCATTTCCTGCCAAACCCGCAAAATGCGTCTGTCCCCTTTCCCTTTCCCCTACATGAGCGTATAGTCGCCCCATGTCGGACTTGTAGGGTATGTTTGCGCCAGGCGTCGGAGGTTGGTCGCCCTCCAGGGGGATCGTTCACGCGCGTTTGCGAGTTTCAGCTCGTGCTGCAATCGCGACCAGCGCCCGCAGCGCATCATTCACCGACTTTGAATCTGGAAAAGCCTCGGCCAACTCCGGGTCAAGGAGCACCACGTTGGTTCCGCGGCGGTATCTGTCTACGTACTTGCCCCGAACACCACCGGAAAAGTCGTACTCCGCTCTCATCTCACGGGTACCGCGCCTAGAGGGAGGTTTCTTCCTAGTTGCGTCTCTCATGCTTCGTCGCCGAGCGTGCGCTGATCAGGCGGATCCGCTCTCCCCTAATAGTATGAACCACAATCAGCAGACTTCGCTTGCTGGACATTCCGACGATGACGAAGCGCTCTTCGTCGATGGCATGATCCGGCTCTGGGATCGTGATCGAAAGGGGGTCGTCGAAGACGGTGCTCGCCTCCGCAAATCCGACGCCGTGCTTTCGCCGATTCGCTGAATCCTTTCCTCGATCCCACTCGAAAGCGATTCCACACATCTCCCGTTGAGTTTAGCGAATCGGGAGCCGCCCCGGTGGGCGCGGAATCCCCGCCCCTTCTCCTTCACATCGCCCTCAGCCAACGTACTCTCTCTTTCCACACCCACACCAGCGCCACACCGATCAGGATGAGCGCGGTGGTCAGGCCCACCCAGATGCCGGGCACGCCCCACCTCAGCGGGAAGCACAGGACGTAACTGATGGGCAGGCCAATCGCCCAGTAGCCGGCCAGGTGCGCCACCATGGAACTGCGCGTGTCGCCCAATCCGCGCAGGGCTCCGGTAGCGACTGTCTGAAAACCATCGAAGAGCTCGAACAGGGCCGCAATCCGCAACAGCGCCGCTCCGCAGGCGATCACGGCCGCATCCGCGGTGAAGACGCGGAGAATCCAGCGTGGCGCGGTCCAGAGCGCCAACCCCGCGGCGGCCATGAACAGGGTCCCCAACAGGAGCGCCGTCCAACCGGACGTTGCCACGCCCGGGCGGTCCTTGCGGCCGACCGCCTGGCCCACACGCACGGCCGCGGCCGAGCCGATTCCCAGCGGCACCATGTAGGTGGTGGACACAACGTTGACCGCAATGCCGTGGGCGGCGAGCGAAACCTCGTCCAGACGGGCGGCCAGCACCGCGATCACGCCGAACAAGCCGCCTTCGATCAGGATCTGCAACGCGGCGGGAAGGCCCAGGTCGAGCAGGCGCAGGAGGCGTGCGACATCCGGTCTCCACGACATGCGGAACAGCAGGTTCCCGGTCTTGCGCTCGTGCCACGCGATGGCCGCCAGCAGCACCGCGGCCATATATGCACGCGCGATGGTGGTGGACCAGCCCGAGCCTTCCAATCCCATGGCCGGCGCGCCCCAATGTCCGAACATCAACGCCCAGTTCCCCGCGAAGTTGACGATGTTGGCGCTCACCAGCGCGAACGTGATGGGCGCGACCACGTTGACCGCCTGCAAATACCGGCGCAAGGCGGCGTAGGCGAGCAGCGGAAGAATACCCCACAGCAGCGCTTTGAGGTAGGGACCAAGCAAGACCATGACACGCGGATTCGTCCCCACCGCCCGCATCAGCGGAATCAACGCCCACAGGACCAGCGCGAGCGGAGCGGCCAAGCCGGCCGCGAGCCATACTCCGTTTACCAGGCTGCGCCGGCAATCCCGCGGGTCGCCGGCGCCGAACGATTGCGCCACCAGAGTATCCATGCCCAGCAGCAGGCCGGTCCCGAAAATGGCGATGGGGTAAAACAAATTGCCGCCCAGGCTGCCTGCGCCGATGGCCGCCGCTCCCAGCCGGCCGGCCATGATGGTATCCACCACGCCCATGGCCATCCAGCCAAGCTCGGCGAGCGCCAGCGGCACAGCCATGAGCAGCATGGGGCGAAACTCCCGCCGCAGGTTCGCCAGGTGACGTGCCATCGGATTCACGCCTTGGGGTGGGCCTTGTCGTACACGGCCATCAGGCCGGTGAGAGAAACCTGGGTGTACTTCTGCGTGGTGGAGAGCCGGGCGTGGCCCAGCAGCTCCTGAATGGCGCGCAGGTCTGCGCCGTCGGCCAGCAGGTGAGTGGCGTAGGCGTGCCGGAAGCTGTGTGGATGGATGGACGGATCTCCGCTTATGAATGTGGCGTAGAGCTTGACGATGCCGCGGATTCCGCGAGCCGTCAAGCGCTGGCCGCGATGGTTCAGAAACACCGCGCGCTCTTCCCTCACCACGGGCCGCTGGGCCAGGTAGCGCTCGAGTGCGCCGGCGGCTTGGCCGGGCAGCGGCACCTGGCGTTCTTTGCGCCCCTTGCCGCGCACGCGCAGCCATCGCTCGGTGCGATCCACATCTTCCAGATTCAGCCCGGCCAGCTCGCTCACGCGGACGCCGCAGCCGTACAGCAGCTCGAAAATGGCGCGGTCGCGCGCCGGGAACGGGCGCTCCAGTTTGCCCGCCGCCACGCCGTCAATCAGCGTGTTGACTTGCTCGGGCGTCATCACTTCCGGCAGCTTCTGGGGGGCCTTGGGGGTCCGCACCAGGCGCCCGACGTTGACCCGGACGACGCCCTCGCGCAGCAGAAAACGGTAGAGGCCGCGCACCGCGGCCAGCTTGCGGCGGATGGTCACGGCCGCGAGTCTCATACGATACAGCGCCGCCAGCCACTCGCGAAGCATGAGGAGATCGACGGCCTGCGGCTTGGGCGGCGCCGTTTCGGGAGGAGACAGGAACTCCAGAAACTGGCGGAGATCGGCGGCATAGGCGGCGACGGTGTGGGGCGAAGCGCCGCCGCGCGCCAACTCCTCGAGGTACCGTTCGATCTGGCGTGCCAGCTCAGACATGGCAGCGGCGGTAATCCTCCAACGCCTCGAGCGCCCGCCGGCAGACTTCGGCGTGACGCGCTTGCTTGTCGTGACGCAGCTTGTGCCGCGTGGCTTCGTCAAGCGGCGGCAGCAGATCGAAGGTGATGTTGGCCGGCTGGTAGCGCCCAGCATCGGCGCCGGAGACGTAATGGCCGAGCGATCCCAGGGCGGTCTCGCGCGGCAGCGCCCGAGGCGCGGCGCCGGCCGCCAGCGCGGAGGCGTGAAGCCCCGCCATCAGCCCCGTGGCAATCGATTCCACGTATCCTTCCACGCCCGAGATTTGCCCGGCGAACAGCACCTCGGGGCGCGCGCGCAGTTGGAGCGTGGGCGTCAGCAGCGCGGGCGCGTCGATGTAGGTGTTGCGATGGATCTGGCCGAAGCGCAGGAACTCGGCATTCTGCAGCCCCGGAATCATGCGGAGAATGTGCGCCTGCTCGGCGAACTTCAGGTGGTTCTGGAAGCCCACCAGGTTGAAGCTTTGGACGCGCAGGTTTTCCTGGCGGAGCTGCGCCACGGCGTAGGGCCGCTTCCCGGTGCGCGGGTCGGCCAGGCCCACGGGTTTCATGGGGCCGAAGCGCAGCGTATCGCGGCCGCGGCGCGCCAGTTCTTCGATGGGCAGGCACGCCTCGAAATACGGCGTGTTGTCCTCCTCGATGTGGGCCGGCACGGCTTTCGCTTTCAGCAGTGCATCGACGAAGCTCTCGTACTGTTGGCGGTCCAGCGGGCAGTTCAGATAGTCGGCGGTGCCGTCGGCCGATTTTCCGTAGCGCGAGGCCCAGAAGGCGGTATCCATGTCCACCGAATCGGCCTCGACGATGGGGCTGATGCTGTCATAGAAGAACAAGCGGTCGCGCCCGGTCAGCCGGGCGATCTCCTGGGCCAGCGCATCGCTGGTGAGCGGGCCGGTGGCGACGATGACGATGGCGTCCTCGGGAATGGCGGTGACTTCCTCGCGCCGCAGCTCCACCAGCGGCTCGGACGCGATGGCCGCGGTGACTTCCGCGGAAAAGACTTCACGATCCACGGTGAGCGCATGGCCGCCGGGTATTCGCGCCTTCCACGCCGCCTCAAGCAGCAGCGAATCCAGCCGGCGCAGCTCTTCCTTGAGCAGCCGCGGCGCGGTGGATTCCTGCTCGGATTTGAGCGAATTGCTGCACACCAACTCGGCCAGCCGGTCCGTCTGGTGCGCGGGTGTCGGCCGGGCCGGCCGCATTTCGTGCAGCACCGAGCGCAGGCCGCGCCGCGCCGTCTGCCAGGCCGCCTCCGACCCCGCCAGCCCGCCGCCGATGATGTGAATGGGCTCCCGCACAACCACGCCCCGTCCTCTTATACTTGCAGATATGGAAGACGCTCTCCACCGCCTCTTTTTGGATTGCTCGGTCCGTAGGCTCGCACAGAGCTTTTCGCGCATCGAGGCGTGCCTGGGCAAGCTCACCGAGGAGCAGGTCTGGGCGCGCGGCGGCGAAAACGAGAATGCCATCGGCAACCTGGTGCTGCACCTCTCGGGCAATGTGCGTCAGTGGATCGTGGCGGGGGTGGGAGGCGCTCCGGACACGCGCGAGCGCGACGGCGAATTCTCGGCGCGCGGCGGCAGCTCGATTCCCGAGCTGAAGGAGCGCCTGCGGGGAATTGTCGCGGAGGCCGCGGCGGTGATCGGCGCGGTCGCGCCGGAACGCCTGGCCGAGCGCGTCACAATTCAAAGATACGAGCTGTCGGTCCTGGAAGCGGTCTATCACGTGGTCGAGCATTTCTCGCTGCATACGGGACAAATCATTTTCGCCACCAAGCTGCTTACCGGCTCGGACCTGGGTTTCTACGCGCACCTGCGTTCGAGCGCCGCGCACGGGGAGAAGACGCCGTAGGGAACCACAACGTGTCGGCACGAGTGCCCGGCTGAGGGAGCGCAGGCGCTCCTGCCTGCCGTGTCGGCGGTACTGACCGGCTTGAGTGGTAACAGGCGCGGCGGACGCGCGAGATCGGGATTCGGCTGGCCATGGGCGCGAAACCCGCCATGGTGGTGCGGCAGATCCTTGGCAAGTCCATGGCTGTAGCCGGCGCCGGTGTGACGGCGGGCATCTCGATCGGCGCGCTGCTGGCGCGGTTTGTGGCGCCCCAGGTGAAAGGTGTCTCGGTCTACGATGGCGCGACTTTCGCGTTGGTCGCGGCGCTGGTCGGAACGGTCGCATTCTCCGCCGCCGCGATTCCCGCGCGGCGGGCTGCGCGTATCGACCCCCAGGTGGCTTTGCGGGCGGAGTGAGGAGTCGCTTGGCGAGTCTCACCGCGCCGCTTGACCTAACGCCCGTGGGCGCGTATGTCGCCCCGTTTTAACCAGTTGGCCAGAAACAATCCGGCGATGACAAAGGCCGGGCCGGCGATCGTAAGAACCCAGATCAGCCTGATTGCCGCGGGCACGGGGCGCGACATGGACACGACCCACCCGACATACAGCAAGCCGGCGGCCGCATAGAGCGCCGCCCCGATCCACTCCCAGCGCCAAGCCAGCACCAGGGCCGCGATCAGCACGAACGACGGAATCAGATGCATGGTCAGCGCCAGCACCGTCCGCCAGAGCCCAAGATGTTCGTCGAAAACATCCAGGGCAAAAAGGCTCAGAAAAGCGATGAAAACGATCGACAATGCGCGCGGCGTCCAAAACAACGCCCGCCTGGAGAGTTGAGTCATATTGCCTCCTTTCCCGAGACTATCCCTGCGCCCCGCGAAGAGTCCTTCCGAAATGCTTACAAAATGCTGACCGAGTTCTTATTCGTGCGGGGAATGCCAAGCCGGACCTCGACTGGCCGTACCGACGCCGCGCGGCTGTCGAAAATCCCGCCACTGCTGGGTTCCGGCACACTGTCTCACCGCGCCCCGTCCGGCAGCGCCTCCACCGACGCCACCAGTTCCCCCGTCAGCCTCAGCACGTTCCACTTGGCTTTCTCGAGGGCGTACTGCGCGTCGTAGAAGGCGATCCACTTATGGTTCTCGACGATCCGCGCCTCCTCTACCTGGCGCAGCGTGGCGCGGCCTTCCTGCATCTGGGCGAGGTCCGTGGAAAGCTGCTCGCGCGCGACATCCAGGTCCAACCCCGCCACTTCCGCCGCGGTCTCCGCCTTCTTCACATCGCGGAACGATTGCTGGAGGTCCGAAGCCAGGCGGTTTCGCGAATTCCCCAGCTCGATTCTCAGGTGGGAAATCTCAATCTGCGCTTGCGCGATTTGCGCGCTCACGCCCGAGCCGGTGAATAGCGGCAATTGAAACGAGACGCCAAGTTGCACGTTGTTGCGCTGAAACTTCTGGAAGAACTCGGCGTAGTTATTGAACTTGGCGAGCATGCCATACTGCGCCACCAGGTCCATTTTCGGCCACCGTTCGGCTTTCTCGCCGCGCATTTCCAGGCCCTTGGAGACGATCTGCGATTCGAGCTTCCGCAGTTCCTGGTTCGATTCCAGCGCGGCCCGGATGGCCTCCTCTTCGGATGGCGGCAAGGCCGGCGCGCGGCGCTCCTCCGCCACGGCCCGCACACGCTCGTCGGCGGAGAGGCCGATGGCTATCGCCAGCGCCGTCTCCGCGGTGGCTTGGTCGGCCTCCAGACTCTCGGCGGTCTGGCGCGCGCGCGCCACATCCAGGGCCGCTTGCTTCTCCGCCAGCGGCAGGGCGCGCCCTTCCCGCTTCAGCGCCCGGACGGTCTCGAGAACCTTCTCCAGGCTTTCGGCGTCCTTTCGCGCCAACGCGCCGATGCGCGCGGCGCGTTCGGCATCCAGGTACAACGAAGCGGCGCGGTATGCCACCTCGTCCCGCTTTTCCGCAACCCCCAAGGCAGCCCCGCGTGCGTCCTCTTTCGCCTGGGCCACCGCGTAACTCTGCGGCCGGTTGAACAGATCCTGGGTGGCGCGCCCCTGCACGATACTGGGCGCCGAGCCTTCGATGCTCATGGGAAAACCGTTGCTGTACGCCAGTCCGCTGCCCACCGTGAGCCGGGGCGTGAAAGGATCCTTGGCCACTCGAACCGCTTGCCGGGCGCTCTCCGCTTCGAGGCGGCTCAGAGCGATGTCGGGATTCTGCTTCAGCGCCGTCTCGACGGCCTGCCGCAGCGTCATGGGGCGCACTTCGGCGCGCAGCAGGCATGCCAATCCCAAGAAGGAGGCTGCTATCTTACGCATACCTCATTGTAGAAAAAACCCGGCCCCAGGCCCGCCGGGCCCGGCGCCGGGTGACTGCCGCCTGGTTCTGGTTCAGCTCAGTTGTAGTGGGCCGCGTTGATCTCGGCGAAGCGCGCCGACTCGGCCGGCAGCTCGTCCAGCGCGAACATGGAATTCGTCGGGCAGACCGGAACGCACGCGCCGCAATCGATGCAGTCAACCGGATTTACGTAAAGCTGGGGGGCTTCCGCAAAGGCGGCCTCGTCCTTCTTGGGGTGGATGCAATCCACCGGGCAAGCTTCCACGCACAATTCGTCCTTGGTACAGGTGTCCGTAATTACGTATGCCATGCCTTTCAGGCTGCAATTCCGGGGCCAGCCGCCCATCACCCTAATCAGCAGAAAACAAGACGTATAACTCCGCACTCCCGGGCTGCAAGGTGGGTGAATCCACGCAGCTTTGGCGCGGGGGTTGGTCTATTCACCCGAAATCTGAAACAGCGGCCCGCCCGCCAGCGTCCGCGGGCGGCTCCAACCGCGCGGGAACGGTCCATGGACCGATGATCCGGAACGACACCGGCCGCCCGCGCCACCGAGCGACTCACGCGCCTGTAGAACGGGACCGCCCTCTCGCTTTCCGAAAGGCCTGTTCCGTCGAAAGCGCGGCTGTCCCTCTTTGACTTTTTCGCTTCGATTTGGTGTACACTGAGACTGACACAACTTGCGCTTGTCTTCCAGCCACACCATTCCGATTCTCGGCCAGAGAGTCTCCCCGGGCATCCAGCCCCTTTCCGTTTGCCTTAGCAATCCTGAAATCGACGCATAACCACAAATGTATCCAGGCAGAAACTTTCCTCCTCGCAGGCAGAATCGCAGAGAGAACGTCAATGAGTCCATTCGCGTGCGGGAAGTGCGCGCGGTTTTCCCGGACGGAACCACCGAGGTGATGCCCACCGCCGTCGCCCTGCGCAAGGCGCAGGAATTGGGCCTCGATCTCGTCCTGGTGGCCCCCACCGCCGTTCCGCCCGTCGCCAAAGCCGTGGACTTCGGTCACTACACCTACGAGCAGAAAAAGAAGCAGCACGACGCCAAGAAAAAACAGCACGTCGTCCAGGTGAAGGAACTCAAGTTCCGGCCCAACACCGACGATCACGACTACGACTTCAAAATGAAGCACGCCATCCGCTTTCTGGCGGAAGGCAATCGGGTGAAGGCCGTGGTCCAGTTCCGCGGGCGCGAAATCGCCCACGCCGATCTCGGCAAGAAACTGCTCATGCGCTTTGCCGCCGACCTGGCCGCCCATGGCAGCGTCGAGGGATTGCCGCGTCTGGAGGGCCGTAACGCCCACATTCTGATCAGTCCGGTCAAGGCCTCCGGTAAGAGTTCCCCGGGCGAAAAACCTCAGCCGCACGCGCCGCCGTCCCAGCCATAAGGTAGCCCCGGCGAGCCACCGGCCGGGCGTGCTAAGATGCCATTAGTTCTCCCGAGCAGCCGCCGACTATGTACAAAGCCTTCTTCGGCTTCACCAAGAGCCCGTTCAACATGAGCCCGGACCCGGCGTTTCTGTTCCGCAGCGTTCAGCACGAAGAGGCATTGGCCAACCTCATCTACGGCGTTCAGAGCCGCAAGGGCTTCATCGTGCTCACCGGCGAGGTCGGCACCGGCAAAACCACCATGCTGGAATGCCTGCGCGACTTCCTCAACGCGCAGCAGATCGCATTCGCCTCGCTGTTCAATTCCCGTTTGACTGTGGCGCAGTTCTTCGAGTTGCTGGCCTATGACCTGGACCTCCGGTGCAACCGCCTCTCCAAGACCGAAACCCTGCTCTCGCTCAATAACATGCTCCTCGAGAGAGCCAACGTCGGCCGCACCACGGTGCTGATTGTGGACGAGGCTCACAACCTGGAGTGGGACGTACTAGAAGAAATCCGACTACTAGGAAACCTCGAGAACCGCAAGGGCAAGTTGCTTCAGATCGTCATCGCCGGCCAGGAGGAATTGGATCGCAAGTTGGACGCCCCGGAATTCCGCCAGCTCAAGCAACGCATTTCCCTGCGGTGCGCCTTGCGGGGCTTCGATCTTGACGAGACGGTGGCATACGTGAATTCCCGGATGGCGCGCGCCGGCCTCAAAGACCAGACGGTCATTCCACCACAACTGCTGGAAGAAATCCACTACCGGGCACAAGGGATTCCCCGTGTCATCAACGCCATCTGCGACAACCTGTTGCTCACCGCGTTCGCCATGGAGAGCCGAGTCGCCACCCTCGAAATGCTCGACGAGGTGACCGCCGACATGCGTCTCGAGTACCCCGGCCAACGCCCCTTCCGGCCCGATACCGATTTCCCCCACCGAACCCTGCGTCGCTCCTAGGTACCATAACGGGCCGTTTAGCCTCGATATAAGGTATTTACCCTATATCTTATCTTCCCAAAACATCCAATAGTACTAGGTGTAACCCTAGTTTCAGTGATGGAATTGGCTTAGATTACATTGCATCGCAGGATGAGATCACAAGAGGCCAGACCTTTCTCCGGAAAGTGGATTGGGAGAGCCACTGAACCTCCGAAGTCTCAATGCCGAACCCGTGATGGGTTCAGGAAGTTAGTAGAAGGAGCTTCTCAATGAGTCGATTTGTCGGAAACAAGTTCATGTTCGCTGCGATTGTTGCCTTGTTCGCATTTGCCTGTGCGTCGAACGCCATCCAGGGCGCCGGTGTGCTTGTTCACACCGCCACGCTGCCGGCGGAGCCAGTGAACGTAGCCCACGGGCCGAGCATGCCGCCCGATCCGTGGGAAGGCGGACTGCTAGCGCATGGGCCGAGTATGCCACCCGATCCGTGGGAAGGCGGACTGCTAGCGCATGGGCCGAGCATGCCGCCCGATCCGTGGGAAGGCGGACTGCTAGCGCATGGGCCGAGTATGCCACCCGATCCGTGGGAAGGCGGACTGCTGGCGCACGGGCCGAGTATGCCACCCGATCCGTGGGAAGGCGGACTGCTGGCGCACGGGCCGAGTATGCCGCCCGATCCGTGGGAAGGCGGACTGCTAGCGCATGGGCCGAGCATGCCGCCCGATCCGTGGGAAGGCGGATTGCTAGCGCACGGGCCGAGTATGCCGCCCGATCCGTGGGAAGGCGGACTGCTGGCGCACGGGCCGAGCATGCCGCCCGATCCGTGGGAAGGCGGACTGCGCGTCACAGCATAAAATTAGTAGACACGGCGGCTGCCACGCCGCTTAGAATCGGAAGTGGATGCGCTTTGCGATCCAACTCTGTGGGTACGGTGTCGGTCTCCCTCTGGAACTCTTGATCATTGCCGCGCTGCTGCGCGGAGGTTATCGTCGTTTTCCGTTCATTTTCGCCTACATCATCGTCGAATTCCTCACGACCGTATTGGAGATTCCTGCCTACGTCGCGTATTACACCGGCCACCCGTTTGCCACCGGGCATGGGCGAGCCTACTACTACTGGTTGGACGAAGGGGTTCTGCAAGCTCTGATTTTCGCGGTGGTCATCAGCCTGGTGTATCACGCCACGGCCAAGCTGGGTTCGCGCCGGATCGTGCGCGCTTCGCTGGTCGGCGGCGCCATCCTTTTCGCCGGGGCTTCGTTCCTCATCCACTTCCAGCACGGCGTGGTCGCGGGGACCTGGATGACTCCCTGGACCCGCGATTTGAGCTTCAGCTCCACGATACTCGACCTCGCGCTGTGGGCCATGCTCATTGCTTCCCGGGAAAAGGACCATCGCCTCCTGATGCTGAGCGGCGCCTTGGGAATTCAGTTCACCGGTGAAGCGATCGGTGAGTCCCTCCGCCACCTCTCCCGCTCCGCCGTGTTCCCCGGCAACGTCTTGATCATGCTGACCAACCTGCTGTTCCTGTACATCTGGTGGCAGGCCTTGCGGACGGCGCCCGCGCGCCAGCCATCCGGCGTTACTCTTTGAGCTTCTCGGTCCAGTTCGTCACCACCGTGATGGGCGCCGCGCTGGACCACTCCAGAGGCAGATTGAGCAGGAACCGCTGGCCGTCGGGGGAGACGTCGTAAAGGTTCCAGGTCTCGGGAATCGGACGGGTCTGGAACAACATGTGCGCCGGCTCGAATTGGAATTCGCCGGCCGCCGGGTGCAGCGCGGCCGCCATCATGCGCCCGTCGGGGGTTATATAGAACATCTCCGCGCCGTCGCCGCGCCAATGCGGCAGGCCGCCGCCGCCCGACGAGACCGTCCAGCGCCGCCGGGTGCCCGAGGTGGCGCCTTCGAAAGACTGCACGTAAACCTCATTGTGGCCGGACTCGTCGGATTGAAACGCCAGCCATTTTCCGTCCGGCGAGAGAGCCGCGAAACCTTCCGAGTAAATCGTATCCAGGATGGGCGCGGCTTTCCGGTCCGCCGTGCTCATCGCCCACACGTCCGACCGCGTGCCCGGACTGACTACGCCGAACAGCATGTATCGGCTGTCCCGAGACCAGTCGGTAGGGTACTTGGGCAACGTGCTTTTGTAAAACAGTTCCGCCCGGCCTTCGCCGTTGGCGGGCTTCACATAGATATCGTAGACGCCCTCCGGGTTGGCGAAGAAGGCGATCTTCGAACCATCCGGGGACCACACGGGAGAGCCTTCGTGTTTGGGCGTGGCAGTAAACTGAGTGGTGTTGCCGGCGGCGTCCAGGATCCACAAATCCGCATTCACACCGTCCGGCCCGAGCTTGGCTACAACCGCGCGGCTGCCGTCCGGAGAGATCCTCGGTGGTCCATAATCGCCCGGTTCCGCCACTCGGCCGACCTGCTTCCCGGTGCGGTCCAGCCAGACCATCTGCCGCGTGGGCTTGCCCACGCTCTGGTAAACCAGGATGCCGTTGCCCGAGGCCGAGACAGGCGCCAGCGCCATGCTCCGCACGGCGCCAATATCATCCGCCAGGGTGAACGGGTTTCCTCCCATGGCGAGGCTTGAAATGTTGAACGGCTGCTCCATCAGGTGGCGGTCGCGGATGAACAGCAGATAGCCCTTTTTCGACGAGTCGCCCGCGGCCGCGCCGGAGTAAACCGCATTGGTCTCGGAGTTGAACAGGCGGTGGTATTCCAGCGGATTGAGCGTGCCGGCGTAGACTCCCGTGGTCTCGGCAAAGTCGGTCTGCACGAAGAAAACGAAATGCCTGTCGTCGGGCAGGAACTGCGGCCAGAGATAGGAACGCTCGTATTTCGAGGAATCCAGCTTCAGGACGAGTTGCGGCTTCCCGCCGTTTTCGGAGACCTGGTAGATCCCATCCGCCAGGCTGGGTGCGAACAGGATGACGCCGTTGCGGCTCCAGGCGCCGCCGCCAGGCATGGCTTCCGCGGCGCAAACAATCTCCGCGGGGCCACCGCTGGTTCGCACCTTCTTCAACGACTTGTCGGCGAAGAACGCGATGTAATTGCTGTCCGGCGACCAGAATGGCGCGAACCCGCCCTCGGTTCCGGGAATCACGTTGGAGTGCAGCGCATCCAGTGGCCACAGCCAGAGCATGCGCTTGCCTTCGGGCCCCACAGCCGAGAACGTGAGAAAGCGGCCATCCGGCGAGACCGAGGGCGTGCCCGGATAGCTGGTGTGTTCGGGCGGCGACATCGCAAATCTGAAGACCGGAGCCGCGGGCCGCTGGTGCCAGTACAGGAACGCCGCTATGGAGAGGACCGCTGCCGCGATGAGCACCGCCCCAATGGCCCAGAAACGCCGCCGCAAGGCGTCCACGGGAGCCGGCGGCTCGGGTATGACATACGCCGGCCTGCGAGGAACCTGGGGAGCTCCGACAGGCGCCGGAGCGGCCCGCTGGGCGATGCGCTCGCGAGCCAGCCCCGCCGCCCCCTCGGTCTCGGCCGGGCGCCGCGGCGGCTTGCTCCGAACCTCCGCCATGCTCTGCCACGACCGGCCCGCAAGTTTCAGCTCGATCACGGCGTTCTGTACGCGCTGGCGGCGGCGGGATGGATCTTTATCGAGGCATCCGGCAATCACCCCTTCCATGGCCATATGGATCGGCGATTTCGCCATCAATGCCGCGGGCGGCTGCTCGAGTATGGCCTCATCCAGCTCCGCGCCCTCGCCCCGAAATGCCCGCCTCCCGCTGGCCATTTCGTAGAGCAGCGCGCCATAAGCGAACACGTCGCTGCGCCAGTCCGGCGTCTCGCCCCGCACCTGCTCCGGCGAGCGATAGGGCGCGGCGCGATCGTCGTATTCCTGGAGCGGCGGCAGCACCCGCGCACCCGTGCTCGCAATCAGCACGGAGTAAGGCGACAGCCCGCCGTGAACCATGCCGCGCGAGTGCAGCCGGTTGAGCGCGGCGCCAATTTCAACGGCGAAACGCAGCGCCTCTTCGGGCGCCAGCGGCCCGCGCGCGAGTCTCTCGGCCAGCAGATCGCCGCTCACCGGCTCGTCGCCGGCAAAACCAACTTCGCTCTGGCCCACTTCAATCTCCATCTATCCAGTCGGCGGCGTTTCCCGCGGGCAGCCATAGCGCTGCTGTAAATCAAATTCTACTATCCGCTGTGCGGAATCACAATGAACGGGCGCAAAACGAAGTCCCGGCGCGGTACTACCGGACAATGGCGAACCGCTGGTACCCTCGCTCCCGCCGCGCGGTGTCTGCAACGGCATTTTTCCCGAAAGGAAATCCCTAATTTGTGGGTTGACCCTATTGAACACCGCCGGTGGCCCATGTACAATCCAAAGTGGCACTGATTTCGTATCCCATAACGGAAGCGGCCTAAAATGTTCAAAGCCAGGAAACCCCGGCCGGTGTCTTCCCCGGAAGCGCAGGGCTATAACAGCAGCGAAGTTGCCCGGATTTGCGGCGTCAGTCTGCGGCAGTTGCAGTGGTGGGACGAGCGCAATGTCGTCTCGCCGCGCCAGGACGGTCACAAGCGGATTTATTTGCCGGAGGAAGTGGTCGAGATTTCGGTCATCGCCGAGCTGCGGCGCAAGGGATTCTCGCTGCAGAAGATCCGCCGCGTCCTGCGGTTCCTGCAAAAAGATATGGGCAAGCGCCTGAACGACGCCCTTTCGGCCGCTTCGGATGTTCATCTGCTCACCGACGGCAAATCCATCTTTCTGGAAGAGGCGCCCGACCGCATCATCGATGTGCTCAAGAACGCGCGTCAGCCCATGTTCCTGGTGTGCGTGACGGACCAGGTGAAACGCCTGACCGCGGTCGCCGAGCGCAAGCCTGCCAGGTCCGAAACCGCCCCACCCGCGCGCAAGGTCCGCGCGGTCTGACGTATCGCGGAATCTCAGCGCGGCGCCGACCCCTTCCTGAAGGCTGCCATGAGGCCGCCGAGCAGCGCTAACGCCACTACGGCGTAAGAGTACGGGCTGTACTTGGCCAGTCCGGCCGCGGCCTGGGCAATCCCATTCAACACGGTCCCCCGCAACTCGGGAGAGATGATCAGGAAGCCGCCGGCCATTCCGAAAAGTGAGCACGCCCGAAGCATGAGATTACTGTGCCGCAATTCCATCTTGGCGGATTTGATACAGGCCAAACAGTACTAAGGGTACTATATGGGTACTGGTGGCTCTGTTGCCGCAACTCAGGTATCATTGGAACAAAGCAAAGGGAACGGAGTTCAACGATGCGGACTGCGTACCCCGGCGGCCCGGCCGAACCATGAAGATGAAAAGAACACCGTACCTTGCCCTGATCGCCGCCAGCCTGGCGTTGCTGGTACCGCTCTTCGTTTCCGGAATTCGCGCCCGCGCGGCTGCGACTCCCGATGACGACCTGGCCCGTGGCGTCCACTCACTGACCGCGGCCTACGCGCTCGTCGAGAAGAACTTCGCCGACCCGATCTCCCCGGAGCACGCCATCTATGAGGGCGCCATACCGGGCATGCTGCGCACCCTGGACCCGCATTCGAACTTCCTCAATCCCTCCGAGTTCGGCGACATGCAGCGGAAACAGCATGCGCAGTATTTCGGCGTGGGAATGCTGATTGGCGCGGAAGGCGGAAAGATTGTGGCGATGGAACCCTTCCCCGATTCGCCCGCGTGGAAGGCCGATCTGCGGCGCGGCGACGCCATTGCCATCGTGGACGGGCATGACACCACCGGCATGGACACGGGCGCGGTAGCCGATCTGCTCAGAGGGCCAAAGGGCAGCCAGGTGAGCATCACCGTGCGGCGGGAAGGCGCCGGCGAGCCCGTCTCCGTGACGGTCACCCGCGGAGAGATCCAGACCAGCGTGGTGGATGCCTTCTGGCTGAGGCCCGGCACTGCCTATCTGGACGTCTCTACGTTTGAAGCGCAGAACGTCGGCCGCGACGTGGAGGCATCGCTCCAGAAGATGGGAGAGCAGTCCGTCACCGGCATGATATTGGATCTTCGCGGCAATCCCGGCGGCCTGGTCAACGAGGCCGTCGCCCTGGCGGGGCGATATCTGCGCGATGGGCAGGTGGTGGTCAGCCACCGGGGGCGCGCGGAGCAAGAGCAGGTTTTCCGCGCCAAGGCGCAACCCTCCGCGCAGCGCTATCCCATCGTGGTCCTGGTGGACCGCCGCTCGGCTTCCGCATCCGAAATCGTGTCCGGCGCCCTGCAGGATCACGACCGGGCCTGGGTGCTGGGCGAAACCACTTTTGGGAAGGGGTTGGTCCAGGCGCAATTCCCTCTCTCGGAGGGCGCCGCCCTGCTGCTGACCATCGCGCACTATTACACGCCCAGCGGCCGCCTGATTCAGCGCGATTACGCGCACCAGTCGCTTTTCGACTACTTATACTCCAACCGGGATGCCGCTCGGAATCAGAACACGCAGGACGTGAAGTCGACCGACAGCGGACGCAAGGTTTACGGCGGCGGAGGGATCAGCCCCGACGAGAAGTACGAATCCCCTCGGGCCAATGCCTTTCAGCGCCGGCTGATCGCGCCGGGAGCGTTCTTTCATTTCGGCTCGCGTTACTTCGGCGTGCCGCGGCCCCGCCTGGCCGAGGGCTGGGTTCCGGATGAGGAGACGCTCGGACGCTTCGCGGATTATCTGCGATCTCAGCAGATAGCCTTCACCGACGCGGAGTTCGCCGCCAACCGCGACTGGATGCGCGACCAGATTCGTTACGAGCTGTACTTCCGCGCCTTTGACAAGAAGACCGCCGACCGCGCGGCGTTCCACACGGACCCGGAGGTTCAGCGCGCGGTCGAGAGCCTGCCGAAGGCACAGGCGCTGCTCCAGCTAGCCGGGCGGGTCCTGGCCCGCCGCGCCGCCCGCTGAGAAGCGAAGTGCAAGAGTCGCCGGGATCGCCGGATTGAGAGACGAAAGCGTCTGTCCCAGTTGTGGAGCAGGCGCGGCTCAGCGCGATGCGGGCGGGCTTACGAAGACCACGTACATGTTGCAGTCCTGCACGCCGCCGGACTCGGCGTTCGCGCCCAGGGTCAGACTCTCTTCGCGAACGGCGGCGTGCTGGAAGACCTGCATAGGGTTCCCGCCGATGGTAAGCGCCAGGCCGGTTGGCTGGAACTGCGCCGCCAGCCAGCCGGGACGCGGCAGGCGGTTGTCGTGCGCCACCGAGACCACCGCGCCCGCGTTTACGGCGATCTCCATGAGATCGGCCGCGCTATAGAGTCTATCGGCGCCCGAAGCCTGCACGTAATCGGCGCCTCGAAGCGCCGCCGGCAGCGCGGGGAAGAGCGCGCCGGCATCCACGTAGAGCTTCTTCCCTTCGCGGGCGTCCTGCTCCACGTGAACCCCGCTGGCGGGGCCGGAATAAGAGAATGCCTTGGTGAATTTGCCCGCCGGCGGCGCCAGCGCTGACGGCTGCGACCGCAGTTGCTGTGCGATCAGTCGGGAAACCTCGGCGGGCCGCGGGTTGGCGAGATCCACCGCGGGCAGGACTGGCGGCGCGACCGAGAAACCGTTCTCCACCTTCACCGGCGCCGATGGAATGGCGACGCTGGCGGTCCGTAGGCCCTGGCCCTTGACGCGCACCGTGATGACGCCGGCCACGCGCGTGGCGCGGACCGCAACGCGGTTGATGCCGGCTTCCAGATCGAGGTAGGTATTGTTGGTGGACTTGATCCTGCCGCTGTTGTAGCCGCCGCGCCAGACGCCGGGACCTTCCGTCTCGAAGTCCACGCGCTGCTGGAACGTGGGGCAGCGGCCGCCCTTGGCATCCACCGCCTCGACATCGATCAGGGCGATGTCCGATCCATCGGCGCGCAATCCGCCGGGGCCGGTGATGGGCGTCATCCGCAATGCCACCGGAGGACCGGCGGTGCGCTTGCTTTGGGTGGCCACCGGTTTTCCGCCGGCATAGGCCACCGCTCTGATTTCGCCGGCTTCCCACGCGACATCGGGGAACGTGAACAGGTAGCGATCCGATACTTTGCCATGCCCGAGGGACCGGCCATTCAGGAAAAGCTCGACGTCTTCGGCGTTGGAAGCGGCATAAACCGTCTTCCGGGTTCCCGCGGGATAAGTCCAGTGGCCGATGATGTGCACCTGCGGATCGTCGCGGAACATGGCGCGGCAAACGTAGTAAGCTTCTTTGGGCAGACGCACGCCATCCACCTCGCCGCTGGCGCGGGCCACTTCGGTGGCCACGCGGCCGCCGCTGGTGGAGTCGGAGAAAATCCAGTTGGCGCCCCCCGAGTGGTTGTCCGCGCCGACTTTTGTGACATATTGGGACACTTGGTTGACGGCGTACTGTTCGGACGTGAGATCGTAGGTCTGGCCCTTGGCCTCCGGGTAGCCGAAGTTGGGCGGCGAGAAATCGTCCCACACGCGCCGCGGAGATTCCTCGCGGTCGTATTCGCCTTCCACCACCGGCAGACGCGCGATTTCGCGGCCGCCCTCGGTGCCGATGCCGATATCCATGAACTCGGCCGTGGTCTCGTCGGCGCGGCGATGCGCATAGACGCGGCCTCCGTGCGCGTCGTACTGGTCCATGTAGCCGCGCAACTCCTTGGCGTGGTCGTGCGACACCTTCTGGTTGCCGCCTTCCCAAATCAGAATCGAGGGATGGTTGCGGAAATAAACGATCATGTCGCGGAAGGCCGCGGCGCGAATGGTCCAGGCGCCTCCGCGCGCGTCGCCTTCCCCATCCACGCCGGGTTGCTCGACGATCATGCCCAGGCGGTCGGAAGCCTCGATCATGGCCTCCGCGCCGGCGCAGTGGCCCCAGCGCACAAAGTTGCCGCCCGCTTCCTTCATGAGCGCCAGCGTGAAAAAGTGCATCCAATCGGGTAGCGCCGCGCCCAGCCCCGGCCACTCGTCGGTGGGCTTCTGGCCCCAGCCGTGCAGCTTCAGGTGATGCCCGTTGATGTAGAAGCCGGTGCCGGCGTCCCAGCGGACGGTCCGAATGCCCAGCGGAATCTCGCGCGAATCCACCTCCCGGCCGCCGGCCCGCAGCGAACAAACGACGCGGTAGAGGTAGGGATGGGCGGGTTCCCAAAGCTGCGGCTTCTCCACCACGTGTCCGTGGAAATGGAACTCGGCGTGGGAGCCGGCCTCGACTGCGACGGCCTGCTTGAGCTCGAGCACGGCTTTGCCGTCGCTGTCGAACACGGTGGCCAGCAGCTCGGCATTGGCAGCGGACTTCCGCTCGTTCTGAATGGGCACTTCGAGATTCACGCGGGCCGTGTTGCCGGAGACCTCCGTGGCGTAGACGTACGGCCCCGCGGTCTCGAGGAAGCTGTAGAGCGGCAGCGAAATGTGCAGCGGATCGGTGACGTGGAGGTACACGTTGCGGTAGATGCCGCCATGCGCCGGATGCCAGTGCGGGCTGTTCCACGGCAAATCCGTCAGGATGATTTTGGCCATGTCGGTTTCCGGCGTGAAGCGGTTGTCGGCCATCACCGCCAGCACGTTCCTGGCTCCGCCGAAGCGCACATACGGCGTCAGGTCGAAGCCGAACGGAATGAAGCCGGTTTTGCCGGCGCCGAGGAGCCGGCCGTTGAGATAGACCTCCGCGATTTGCCGCACGGCCTCGAACTCGATGAAGATTTTCTTTCCCCTGAAAGCCTCGGGCAGGACGAACGTCTTGCGATACCAGGTGCGTCCGGACCACAGGTTCATCTCGCCGACATGGCCCGGTGTTGACCAGTCGTCGAAGGTATCGATGTCGTTATAGGTATGGGGAAGCCCGACGCTGGTCCAGCCGCTGTCGTCGAACTGGGCCGCCGCAGCGCCCGGCGGATCGGCTTTGATGAACTTCCAATCCGGATCGAAGTTCAGCGTGAGTCCTTCCGCGGCAACAGCACTGCCGGAGAACAGCACAAAACCGAGACCCGCGGCGCATCGCGCCAGGCGGGTGGAATTCCATTTCATGATGCCAGGCTCCTTGACGGTCTTCTTCTTCAGGTCGGGCCCCGCGAACGACACTTCTTCCAGCGCACCTCAGGGGCCCTTCAACTTGCCTTCCGCAGGACGTCCTCTACCGCTTCGGGGTGCTTCGCAATCACCGCCAGCAGCACGCGGGTGGGCGCGTCCGGGTGCGCCCGGCCCTGCTCCCAGTTTCTCAGCGTCGCCGGCGGCAAGCCGAACTTGGCCGCGAACTGCGCCTGGCTGAGTCCCATCTTCCGCCGGACTTGGCGAACATCCACCTGCGGCACGCGGACCAACGTCACGCGAACGTCATCGTTCTCTCCCTTGGTCCACGCGACCGCCTGCCTTAATCCTTCGATAATACTCTCGCCAACGGTCTGGCGCTTTCGCGCGCGCGTTGTCTTCTTAGTGACCGGTTTGGATATCCTCCGCTCTTTCATATCGGGCGTCCTGTCTATGCCTTTCTCGGGTATCCCGCCAGCAACTCGGCTCGCTCCGAATCTGACATCAGCGGCTTGGCCTGCTTCAAGAAGTTTTTGGTCTCCGCCACCGCCATCGGCGCGCGTTCCATGTCTTTTCACTATACGCAAATTGCGCATGAGCGTCAAAAGCAGCGGCAGTTCTCCATAGCCCACCAGGCACCCAGCCCGGAAAGCTGGGGTATGATCAAGGCATGTCCTGGCCCGAGCGCATCGTGATCGATCCCGAGATCCTGGCGGGCAAACCCGTCGTCCGAGGGACACGTCTGGCGGTGGAATTCATTTTGGATCTGCTCGCCGCCGGTCAATCCGAAGCCGACATTCTCCCAAACTATCCGGGGCTGACGCGAGATGACATCCTCGCGTGCCTGGCGTACGCCAGCTATCTCGCTCACGAGTACAAGGCGTACCCGGTTCCCGTCTGATGCGCCTCGTTGCGGACGAGAACTTCCCTCTGCCAACAATCGAAGCATTGCGGCAGGCCGGTCATGACGTGACATGGGCCCGGACGGATTGTCCCAGCACGAAGGACGCCGCGCTCCTGGATCGCGCGGAGGCCGAAGGCCGGATCCTGCTCACGCTCGACAAGGACTTCTGGCAGATCGCAATCCAGCGGCGGAGACCGCTACAGCAGAGCGGCGTGATTCTGTTTCGCGTCCATCCCGCGATTCCAGAGAACATCACACCGCTGGTCCTTCGTACGGTGAGCGCCGACGAGGGATGGGGCGGGCACGCCAGCGTGGTCAGCGTGGATCGTGTGCTGATGGTATGGTTGGGCAATCCCGGGACGCGCTGACCGCTGTTTGGCCACGGGAGAGCACGGCACGTGCGGCGAGCAATGCTGTCGTAACCACGCGTTGTCCATGCGCAGTGGTATAAATCAAAGTTCGCCCCATGCATCCACTGGAGATATATCTTCAGGAACTCCGGGCCATCCGCTCGTCGGGCGCGGCCGTCAAGGAGACTTCATACTATCCGGCATTGGCCAACCTCCTCAACGAGGTCGGAAAGAAGCTGAAGCCCAAGGTGCACTGCATCATTCACCTTCAGGACACCGGCGCCGGGCTTCCGGATGGCGGTCTGTTTACGGAAGACCAGACCCGTGCGGAGGTCACTGACATTTTGTCCGGCGCGATTCCGGCGCGGGGCGCCATCGAAGCGAAGCCGATATCGCACGATGCCTGGAAGGTCGCGGAGTCGAAGCAGGTGAAGGATTACTGGGCGCGCTATCGTCAGGTGCTTGTCACGAATTATCGCGACTTCCTGCTCGTCGGCGCCGATGCGGACGGCAATCGCGCGGTGCTGGAGACGTACCGTCTGGCACCGGACGATAAAGATTTCTGGCGTAAGGCACTGCACCCCCGCACTGTCGCCGGCCAACAGGGCGGGAGCCTCGAGGAATTCCTGAAGCGCGCGATGCTATACCAGGCACCGCTGGCTACGCCGCGGGATCTGGCGTGGTTCCTGGCATCCTACGCTCGCGAGGCGAAGTTCCGGATCGAATCCGGCGAACTGCCCGCGCTGGCTGGAATCCGTACCGCGCTCGAAGAGGCTCTCGGTCTGAAGTTCGAAGGCGTGCGCGGCGAACACTTTTTTCGCTCCACGCTGATCCAAACGCTGTTCTATGGCATCTTCTCCGCGTGGGTGCTGTGGAGCAAGTCCCACCCGCCCACCGACAAGAAGAACCGGTTCGAATGGCGCATGTCGGCTCAGTACCTTCAGGTTCCTATCCTGCGCAAACTGTTCCACGAGGTCGCTGAACCCGGCCAACTGGAAACGATGAACCTCCCGGAGGTGCTGAACTGGGCTGGTGCGGCGCTGAACCGTGTGGATCGCGGGTCGTTCTTCGCCACGTTCGAGGAAGGGCACGCCGTCCAGTACTTTTACGAGCCGTTTCTGGAAGCCTTCGATCCGGAGCTGCGCAAGGACCTGGGCGTCTGGTACACGCCCATCGAAGTCGTGAAGTACATGGTTGCGCGCGTCGATGCCGAGTTGCGGCACACGCTGGACGTCGCGGATGGGTTGGCCGATCCGAACGTCTACATCCTGGACCCGTGCTGTGGGACCGGCGCCTATCTGGTCGAGGTGTTGCGCAAGATCGCGGAGACTCTGCGCGATAAGGGCGGCGACGCTCTGGTTGGCCACGATTTGAAAATGGCGGCGGTCGAGCGGGTGTTCGGATTCGAGATCCTACCGGCGCCATTCGTGGTCGCGCATCTCCAGTTGGGGCTGCTGCTCCAGTCTCTCGGGGCGCCGCTCTCGGAGAGCAGGCACGAGCGGGCTCGCGTATTCCTGACCAATGCGCTCACCGGCTGGGAGCCTGTGAAGCACCCGAAACAGCTTGTCTTCCGGGAAATGGAAGAGGAGCGGGAGGCTGCCGACCGCGTGAAGCGCGACACGCCCATATTGGTGATCCTCGGCAATCCGCCTTACAACAGCTTCGCCGGCATCGCCAATATGGACGAGGAGCGGGATTTGACTGATGCTTACCGCACCACGAAAGCCGCGCCCGCGCCGCAGGGGCAGGGCCTGAACGATCTGTACGTGCGCTTCTTCCGCATGGCCGATAGGCGCATCGTGGAGAAGACCGGCAAGGGTATTGTCGCATTTATCTCGAACTACTCTTGGCTCGACGGCCTATCGTTCACGGGAATGCGGGAGAGGTATCTGGAAGTATTCGATCATATCTGGATCGACTGTTTGAACGGCGACAAGTACAAGACCGGCAAGCTCACGCCGGAGGGAAGACCGGACCCCAGTGTCTTCTCGACTGAGTTCAACAGGGAGGGCATTCAGGTCGGCACTGCAATCGCGCTGCTGGCCCGGACTTCGCCATCCACGAGCACGAACTTGGTTCGATTCCGGCATCTGTGGGGAAGAGAAAAGCGGGATCAACTTCTGAAGGATGCCCTGGGCGAGAGCACGCCCAAGTACGAAGCCGTGCGGCCGTCCATGCCGTTGGGACTTCCTTTCGCGCCGGTGCGGATTGAGCCGGCATACCTTTCTTGGCCGCTCTTGCCGGAGCTGTTTCCAGTCTCCTTCCCTGGCGTTCAAACCAGCCGGGACGATGTAGTCGTAGACATTGATCGCTACAGGCTTGCCACGCGGATGGAGGCCTACTTCGATCCCCGGATTTCCTCCCAGGAGATGGCAGGCATCGCGCCGCGGGCGATGGAAGATACAGCCGGGTTCTCGGCACGGCAGACGCGCCAGTACCTCCTCAAACGTGGCTTTAAACCGGAATGCCTGGTTCGTTTCTCTTACCGGCCTTTCGACCTTCGCTGGCTCTATTGGGAACCGGAGACCAAACTGTTGGACCGGAACCGAGCGGAGTATTTCCCGCACGTATTTGAGGGCAATGTCTGGCTGAGCGCGGTCCAGCACAACCGCAAGGATTTCGATCCTCCACTTGTGTCCTCCAGACTTTGCTGTCGGCACATGATCGAGCGCGGAGCAAACATGTTTCCGCTGCTCCTCAAGCCGGAGGATTCGTTGTTGCACCCGCGAGGAACAGGCGGGCCGCAGCCCAACTTGAGCGCCAAAGCGGCCCAATACCTGAACGATCTGACTGCTGGAGCCGCGGATCTCTTTTACCACGTTCTCGCTGTGCTATACGTCCCCTCGTTTGGCGGCGAAAACGCCTCGGGGTTGCGCAACGACTGGCCGCGGATACCGCTGCCCGCTACGAAAAACCTCCTGCTCGCTTCCGCCGCGCTTGGGCGAGAACTTGCCGTGCTTCTTGACCCCGAGATCCCAGCGCCCAAGGGCGCCGCGTGTCTCACGTCCATCGGTCCCATCACCGGCGGCAACGGCACTCTCGACCCGGACGCGGGCGACCTCGAACTCACCGCGGGCTGGGGACACGCGGGGAAAGGCGGCGTCACGATGCCGGCGAAGGGTAGGATTCAGGTCCGCGACATGACCGCTGCCGAGCGCGGCAAGTTGCCCGAGGGCGCCATCGCCATCCTGGGCGAGCAGACCTGCGACGTTTGGCTGAACGACAGGGCCTACTGGCGCAACATCCCGCTTCGCGTATGGGAGTACACCCTCGGAGGTTATCAGGTCATCAAGAAGTGGCTGAGCTACCGGGAGAAGGATCTCCTCGGCCGGTCCCTCAGCGTGGAAGAGGCCCGATATGTTACGGACATGGCGCGCCGCATCGCGGCGATTTTGCTGCTTACGCCCGCGCTTGACGCCAACTACCGGGCCGTGAAGCAGGCGCCGTAGTGTGAAGCATTGAGCCAAGACTACAGAATGTACCGGCTCAAGTCCTGGTCCTTCACAATGTCGGCAAGCTGCTTGCGCACGTAGGCGGAGTCCACCTTGACGGTCTTCTTCTTCAAATCCGGCCCCGCGAACGATACTTCTTCCAGCATCTTCTCCATGATGGTGTGCAGCCGCCGCGCGCCAATGTTTTCCGACGCTTCGTTCACCTGGGCCGCAAACCGCGCCACCTCTTCCAGCGCGTCGTCGGTCAGCACCAGTTTGATGCCTTCCGTCTCCAGCAGCGCCGTGTACTGCTTCGCCAGCGCGTTCTTCGGCTCTTTCAGGATGCGGATGAAGTCCTCCACCGTGAGCGACTTCAGCTCCACGCGGATCGGAAACCGCCCTTGCAGCTCGGGAATCAGGTCGCTCGGCTTGGATACGTGGAATGCGCCCGCCGCGATGAAGAGAATGTGGTCCGTGCGCACGAAACCGTAACGCGTGTTGACCGTGGTGCCTTCCACGATCGGCAGAATGTCCCGCTGCACGCCCTCGCGGCTCACGTCCGGTCCGTGTCCCGATTCGCGCCCCGCAATCTTGTCGATCTCGTCCAGAAAGATGATCCCGCTCGATTCCACGCGCTCCAGCGCCGCGCGCGTCACCTGCTCCATGTCGATGAGCTTCTGCTCTTCTTCCTGCACCAGGTAATCGAGCGCTTCGGCCACCCGCATCTTGCGCCGCCGCGTCTTCTGTCCGAACAGGTTGGGCAGCATGTCTTTCAAGTTGATGCCCATGTCCTCGATGCCCGTGTTGGTGGTGACCTCGAGCGTCGGCCCGCGGTCCTTCACGTCCAGCTCCACCAGCCGCTCGTCCAGCTTGCCCTCGCGCAGCCGCTCGCGGAGTTTCTCGCGCGTGCGCTCGACGCTTTCGCTCGGCTCGGGCTGCGGCGGCATCAGCAGGTCCAGCAGCCGGTCCTCGGCGTTGAGATCGGCGCGGTCCGCCACTTCGTCCAGCCGCTCCTCGCGCACCATGTCGATAGCGATATCCACCAGGTCGCGGATCATCGACTCGACATCGCGCCCCACGTAGCCCACTTCCGTGAACTTGCTGGCTTCCACCTTCAGGAACGGCGAATTCGCGAGGCGCGCCAGGCGCCGCGCCAGTTCCGTTTTGCCCACGCCCGTGGGGCCGATCATGAGGATGTTCTTGGGCATCACCTCCTCGGCCATTTCCGGCGCCAGCTTCTGCCGCCGGATGCGGTTGCGCAGCGCAATCGCCACCGCGCGCTTGGCCTCGCCCTGTCCCACCACGTGCTTGTCCAGCTCGCGGACAATCTCGCGGGGGGTCAGCTCGTCCAGCAGCGGCTCTTCATCCACGGACTGCGCGGGCAGATAGATCACCATCGCTACTCCAGTTCCTCGTAGGTGACGTTGTCATTGGTGAAGATACAGATCCTGCCCGCGATCTCCATGGCCTGCTCCGCAATCTGCCGCGCGGAAAGCTGGGTGCTGCGCAGCAGCGCGGTGGCCGCCGCCAGCGCGTACTGGCCTCCCGAGCCGATGGCCGCGATGCCTTCGTCGGGTTCGATCACGTCGCCGGTCCCGCTCACCAGGTAAGTGTTTTTCACGTCCGCCACCAACAGGATCGCCTCCAGGTGGCGCAGGATGCGGTCCGTGCGCCATTCCTTGGCCAGCTCCACCACCGAGCGCGAAAGGTTTCCGTTGTACTGTTCCAGCTTGGTTTCGAAGCGCGCAAACAGCGCGAACGCGTCGGCCGTCGAGCCCGCGAATCCCGCCAGCACCTTGTCGTTATACAACCGCCGCAGCTTCTTGGCCGACGCTTTGATCACCTCGTTGCCCAGCGTGACCTGCCCGTCGCCGGCCATCACGACCCTGTTGTCGCGCCGGATGCAAATCACTGTCGTCGACCGTATTTTCCGTGTCATGGTGCGACTTCATTCTATCGCACAGGTGGGGCATGCTTTAGCTTGCCGTTTCTTCTCCCGCGCCAGCGCCACTCATGGTACAAATTCCGTATGCCCTCTTTTCGCGTCGAAACGCTTCAACGCTGCTATTCCGCCGTCGTCGAGCGTGGCGTCATCGGGCATACGGCGCAATACATCCCCTCCAAGGCCGGCAAGCTGTTCGTGGTTTCCACCGAAGACGTGTGGCGGCGCCAGGGCGAAGCGCTCGCGCGCGGCCTTGCGGGCGTGGCTTACGAAGTGCTCCATCTGCCCGGCGGCGAAGAGCATAAGCGGCTCGCGCCGGTCGAGCGGCTGGCCGAAGAAATGGTGCGCCGCGGGGGCGACCGGTCGAGCCTCATCGTGGCCTTCGGCGGCGGCATTGTCGGCGACATGGCCGGCTTCCTCGCCGCCATTTTCATGCGCGGCATTCCGGTGCTCCAGGTTCCCACCACGCTGCTCGCCCAGGTCGACGCCTCCCTCGGCGGCAAGACCGGCGTCAACCTCGTCACCGGCAAGAACCTCATCGGGAGTTTCCACCAGCCGCTTGCGGTGCTGATCGATCCGGCGGTGTTGGCGACGCTTCCCGAACGCGAATACCGCGCCGGCCTCCACGAGATCGTCAAGGCCGGCATCATCCGCGAACCCGATCTGTTCCGCTTTCTCGCCGATCGCAGCCGCGAGGTGCTGGCCCGCCAGCCGCAAGCCGTCGACCGCATCATCGCCGATGCGGTCCGCATGAAGTGCGAAGTGGTCTCCTCCGACGAGTGCGAAGGCGACCTCCGCCGCATCCTCAACTTCGGCCACACCTTCGGGCACGCTCTCGAGGCCGAAACCGGGTACACCCGTTTCCTGCACGGAGAGGCCGTCGCCTTCGGCATGCGCGCCGCCGCCTGCCTGGGCCAACTGACGGGCCGCCTTTCCGCCGATGACAACGGCGAGATCCTCGAAATGTTGCGGCTCTACGGCCCCATTCCGCCGCTCGGCGGCATCCCGGCCGCCAACCTCCTTGCCCGTCTGGTGCACGATAAGAAAACCGTGCAAGGCAAAGTCCATTTTGTGTTGCCCGTGCGCATCGGCGAGGTCGCGGTGGTTTCGGGCATCGACGAAAAACTGGTGCTCGAATCCATCCGGTCCGCCCTCGCGTGATGGGCGCCGCTCCCCAGGGCGCGCGCAATGAGCGGGAAGCCGCCGACTGGGTGCGCGGCATGTTCGCCCGCGTGGCGCGCCGCTACGACCTGGCCAACCACGTGCTCTCTTTCAACATCGACCGCCTTTGGCGCGCCCGCACGGTCCGCCGCGTGCGCCCCATTCTCGGGCGCCCCGGCGCGCGCGTCCTGGACATCTGCTGCGGCACCGGCGACCTGACGCTCGCCCTCGGCCGGGAATGCCGCACGCCCGTCCTCGGTTCCGACTTCTGCCACCCCATGCTCGTGGCCGCGCGTGAAAAGGTGGAGCGCCGCCGCGCCCGCGCGGGGTTGTTCGAAGCCGATGCCCTCCGCCTCCCGCTCGGTGACGCTTCGCTCGATCTTGTGACCGTAGCGTTCGGTTTCCGCAACCTGGCGAACTATCGGGCGGGCCTCGCCGAAATGCGGCGCGTGCTTGGCCCCGCGGGCATGGCCGCCATCCTGGAATTCTCCGAACCGCCCAACGCCGTCTTCGCCGCGCTCTACGACTTCTATTCCCGCCGCATCCTTCCGCTGATCGGCGGCGCTCTTTCCGGCTCGCGCGAGGCGTACACCTATCTCCCGGAATCCGTTCGCAAGTTTCCCTCGGCCGAGGAACTGGCGGAAGAAATGCGCCGCGCCGGCTTCGAACAGGTGCGTTACGAACGCTTCACCGGCGGCATAGCGACCCTGCACCTGGGAGTCACACCACCACCGCTCCCGCCCCCTTCAGCGCCGCCTCCAGCTCTGCCTTCCCCAACTCCGTGCTGATAAACAGTTCCTGCCGCGCCCCCGCGCTGAGCGCGATCGCCTTCCACCCGTTTTGCGTCGGCACCGTCACCCGCACCTTCACCTTGCCTCTGGCGTCGCGCACCGGCCGGATCACTCCCGGAATCACCGAGCGGATGGCGGGGTTCGCCGCCAGCAGCTCCTCCAGAATTCCGCGCACCCCCTCGATGATGCTGTGCTCCACTTTGAGCCGGTCTCCCGCCGTGCGCAGTCGCATCTATTCCCATCCCTCTCCGCCGCGCAGCGGGACGAACCGGCACAACACCGCCACCCGGTAATCGATGCGCCCGCGCTGCTTCGAGACCACGCGCAGCTCCTGGTCGCCGTAATCGCCCACGGGAATCACCAGCCGGCCGGGATCTTTCAGTTGCTCCAGCAGTGCGGCCGGGATCTCCGGCGCGCCCGCCGCCACCGAAATCGCATCGAATGGCGCCGAGTCCGGATAACCCAGGGAACCGTCGCCGCACACCACCGTCACGTTCGTGTCGCGTCCCGTCCGCCGCAGATTCTCACACGCCAGTTGCGCCAGCGCGGGAATGATCTCCACCGATACCACGCGCACAGCCAGCGCCCCCAGCACCGCCGCGGCATACCCGCTTCCCGCGCCGACTTCCAGCACGCTCTCCGTGCCCGCCAGCTCCAGCGATTCCGCCATCAGCGCCGTCATGTACGGCTGCGAAATGGTCTGCCCGTGGCCAATGTGAATCGGATCGTCCTGGTACGCCACCAGCCGCGATTCGGCCGGCACGAACTCCTCGCGCGGAATCTCCCCCATGGCTTCGAGCACGCGCTCGTCGTGGATGCCCCGCCGGCGCAGTTGCGCCTCCACCATTCGATGGCGCTCCGCAGCCCAATCCGGAATCAAGCTTGGTCGCTCCCAACTCTATAATAGCGATGCGCGCCCGCCGCTATCCCTCGAACGTCTTGCGCACCTGTCCGGCCGCCCACGCCAGGTCCTCTTCCGAAATGATCGGCGGCGGGACGAGGATGCCGGCCTCGCACACGTCGAGCGGGCGATAGTTGTGCGCGCCCCAACGGTCTTCCGTCCGCATCAAGTCTGCGGCGAGCCCATGGGACTCGACTTCCGCCGTGCGCGTCCCTTAGTTTCCGGAGCGCTGGCCGCCGCCGCTTTCGGAGATCTTGGTGGGACCGGCGCCCAGGTGCGCGGAGATCTTGGTGGCCTCTTCCACGGCCCGCGCCAACACCGAGCGGATGCGCCCGTCTTCCAGCATCAGCAGCCCGCCGATGGTGCAGCCGGCCGGCGTGGTGACGTCGTCGCGCAGCGCGGCCGGATGGCGGCCGGTCGAGAGCACCATGCGCGCGGCGCCCAGCGCTGTCTGCGCCACTAGCGTGAGGGCAAGCTGTCGCGGCAGCCCCACCCGCACGCCGGCATCGGCCAGCGCTTCCATGATCAGGAAGTGGTAGCCCGGCCCGCTGCCGCTGAGCGCGGTGACGGCGTTGAAGTGAATCTCGTCGACCGCCACGCACCGGCCCACCGCTTCGAAGATCGCCTGCGCGCGCTGCAGGTCGGCCTTGCTGGCGTAGCGCCCGCGGCAGATCGCGGTCATGCCCTCGCCCACCATCGCGGGCGTGTTGGGCATGGCGCGGACCAACGGATTCTCGGTGCCCAGCAGCGACTCCAGCCGGTCGGTGCCGACCCCGGCCAGGATCGATATCAGCAGCGTCTCGCGCCGCAGTCCGGCGTTGCGCAGCGTGGCCAGCACCACCGGCGCATCGTTCGGTTTGACGCACAGCAGAATCAGATCGGCGCCCGGCACGCGTGCCTGGAAGTCGGATTCGACGGCGATGCCGAGCGCCTCGGAGGCGGCCTCGCAGGTGGCCTGATTCTTATCGCCGGCCCACACGCGGTCGTGTTCGATCAGCTTCCCGGAGAGCAGTCCGCGCAGCAGCGTCTGGCCCATCACGCCGGCGCCGATGACCCCCAGCGTGGCGCCCTCACCGATCACGGATACAGGATGGGTATGTTCTGATTTCTTCGGCATGGAGACGACCTCGATTCAGGCGCGAGAGCACTACCAGCCTGATTCTTGAAAGTAACACATGGAAAAGGGGTCAGACGCATTTACACATCACTCCCTCCCCGGATTTAGCGATACGCCTCGCGGCGGTTGCGGACCTGGAGAATGCGAATCGTCTCGCCCTCTTGGTGGAAGCGGACCCGGTAGTCTCCCACGCGGAGGCGGTACTCGGGCGGGCGGATGCCCTGGAGCCTTATGTTCCAGCGCCGTCTCGGTCCACTCGATCTCTCTCACTCCAGGCCGAGCCTCCGCATAGCCTCGTCATGCGGGATGCCCTTGCCGCCGCGCCGGGCGAGCCAGTCGCGCGCTTCGGCGACGGCGTGCTTTTCATCGTCGGTCTCCGGTTCGTCGTCGATGGCTGCATTGCGCAGAGCGGCGGCCACGGGATCGACGATGGTTTCGAGCAGCCCGACCAGGGCCGAGACCTGCGTCTCCGGCAGCCGGTCGATCAACTGGTGAGCCTGCTCGCGCGGTTCGGTCATGGCGAGCCTCTCCCTAAAGTATAAGCCCGCTCATTTCCCCCGGCTCAGCCCCAGCGCGCGGATGCGCTTGTGCAAATTGGTCCGCTCCATCCCCAGCGCCCGCGCGGCGCCGCTCCGGCTCCGGCATACTGCGCGCCGATCAAAGGAACCGCAGAAACTCGTCCACCGACAGCCCAGTCTGGTCCACAATGGATTCGAGCGTCCGCCGCTTCAGGTCCTTGTTGTGATATGCAACCGTCACGCGCCGCGACGGCGCATCCGGATGCCGCAAAACATAGTGGCCTCCCGAAACGTGGTGGATCTCGAATCCGGCGCGTTGAAGCGCGTTCAGCACTGCTCGCGGTTTGAGGCTCGGAAGGCGGGAACTCAAGCGGCAGGCAGAAAAACACAGATCTGCTCTTTTACGGGTTCCAGCTCTATCCGCTTATCACCCGGAATGGGAAGACCTTCCTTACGCAGGCTTTCAAGGTAGGCCCGAATGGCATCCCTAGCCATTCCGCGCGCCTCTTCGAGAGTGTCGCCCTCTGTGACAAGTCCTGGGAGCGCCGGACAGGTCACCACGAACCCACCCTCTTCCGCAGGCTCGAACAGCACTGTATATGCGATTTCTTCCACCCCTACAGTATAAGCCCGCTACCTCCCCCGGCTCAGCCCCAGCGCCCGGATGCGCCTGTGCAGGCTGGTCACTTCGTCTCTGTGGCGCTCCGCTGTCCAATCCGGAATCAGGCTCGCCCACCCCCAGTTTTGTAATGGCTATGATGGTGCAAGGGAGAGTCAATGAACGGAGCCACGGAGAAACATCACGCGCACGAACTCATCGAACGGCTGGCGGCTTCACAGATTGCCACTGCCATCCGATTCCTGGAGTTCATGCTCCTCGATCCCGTCGCCCGCGCTGTGGCTACGGCCCTGCCCGACGATGAACCCGTAACGAAGCAGGACCGCCGCCGTTTACACGCCGGCGAGGCCTGGTTTGCGCAACGCGGTGGCAAGGGGATCCCGATGGGGGAGGTTCTTGCCGAGTTCGGCCTCAAGCCAGAAGATTTCCCGCCGGAAGACACCCAGTAATGCTGCCTTACCGCATCGCGTGGCTCGATGACGCCAAGGCGGACGTTCGCGCGTTGGACCAGCCCACGGCCATGCGCCTGTTCGAGGGCATTCTCTGTTTCGCCCAGACCGGCTCGGGCAAAGTGACCGCGCTCCATGGCGATATGGCCGGTGGGTTCCGGCTCCGGCTTGGCGACTACTGTGTGCTATTCACCCTCGAAGAAGATGCCATGCGCATCTTCGGCGTCCGCCATCGCTCCGAAGCGTACAGGTGACAGCCACGGGGGATTCGTGGACTATCCCTGGAACCTCCGGAACCCTGTGGAACCCCGTCCCTGGAACCCTGAAGCGACTTACTTGCTGGGACTTTGCTGGAACGATGCCAGCTTAGAACCCGTTGTCGTCCAGACACGAATCTGACGATTCACTGCGTCCAACTCGTAGTAGAACCAACCGAGGTCTTTATCGTAATAGACGGTCTCCTTTAAATCTTTCGGTTGTCCTTGAGCGTTTTCTCCGTAGGCGACCACTATCGCAAGGTTTGGACTTTGCAGTGCGGACATCATATTCGGCAATCCACCAACACCGTTGACAACCAATATAACATGGACGTTCTTGTATCCCATGTTTGCAAGCAGTTTGTCTGCATCTGCACTCGACAACTCCGCGGCGGTTGCCACTCCTGCAAGGCTGATAGCCAACAAAACAACGAGTATCATCTTATTGAGATTCATAACCATTCCTTTTCTACATAAGATCCAGGGACGACCCCACCTTGACCACGAACGAAAGTGCCGACGCCCTTCTCGTCGGCCCGAAGGGTCGTAATGTATTGTACTCTTTTGGTGAGAAGCGGGACGGACGCATTTGCCGAAAACCGGACCGGCTTGGCGTAGCCTGAAAGCCGCGCTTCGCGCCGGCAGGAGGGGTGACGCATCGTCCCCTTCCGGGATTCAGCGGTACGCCTCGCGGCGGTTCCGGACGCCGGTAATCTCGATGACGTTCTCGTCTTTGGGATCGAAGAACACCCGATAGTCGCCGCAGCGGAGCCGGAAGCCGGTGAACGGAGGCTTGAGCTTTTTCACGTCGCCGGTGCGGTTGGCCAGGTAGCGACCCACGCAGCGGAGAATCTGCATCGCGTTCGCGCGTTCGATGGCACGCAGATCCGCGCGGGCTTCCGGCGACCAAATAGCGGCAATCCGCTCGGGGGCGGCGTCCTCGCTCACTGGCTCAGCCCGAACTCGCGCAAGACTTCTTCGTGCGGAATGCCTTCACCGCGGGCGAGCGAAGCGCGGGCGCGGTCCAGCGCCGCGGCCGTCTCGGGCGTGATCTCTTCCTCGTCCACCGGAGCCAGGGCCAGCGAGCGCGCCAACGGTTCCACCATCACGTCGAGTAGTCTAGCTACTGCGTCAAGCTGGGCGGCGCTGAGCTGGTCGAGCAACCGATGTGCTTGTTGTCTGTCCATTGCCTCTCCCCTGCCTAAAGTATAAGCCCGACTATTTCCCCCGGCTCAGCCCCAGCGCGCGGATGCGCTTGTGCAGGTTGGTGCGCTCCATCCCCAGCGCCCGCGCGGCGCCGGATACGTTCCAGTTGGATTCCTCGAGCGCCCGCAAAACGTGCTCCCGCTCGGCCGATTCCCGCGCTTCCTGTATCGTCGATTTCACGCCCGTCTCCCGCTGCACCCGGATCTCCACCGGGATCGAATCGCGCGTTAGCCGCTCGCCCTGTGTCAGAATCGCCATGCGCTCGATTGCGTTCCGCAGCTCGCGCGCGTTCCCCGGCCAGGCGTAGTTCTCCAGCAGCGGGAACACCGTCTCGTCCAGCTTCTTGGGTTTGAAATTATTGCGCGCGCAGAAATCTTCGAGGAAATATTCCGCCAGCAGGCGAACGTCGTGCGGCCGCTCGCGCAGGGCCGGCACCCGGATGGGCACTACGCTCAGCCGGTAGAACAGGTCTTCGCGGAACTTCTCCGCCGTCACCAGCGCTCCCAGGTCGCGGTTGGTCGCGGAAACTACGCGCACGCTCACCCGGATGATCTGCTCGCCCCCCACGCGGTGAAATTCGCCCTCTTGCAGCACGCGCAGCAGCTTGGCCTGGGAAGCTCCGTGCAAGTCGCCCACTTCGTCCAGAAAAATAGTGCCGCCGTCCGCCAGCTCGAACTTGCCGCGCCGCGCGGCCGTGGCGCCGGTGAACGATCCCTTTTCGTGCCCGAACAGCTCCGTCTCGATCAGCTCCGTCGGAATGGCCGCGCAGTTCACTTTCACGAACGGCCCGCCGGCAAACGGGCTGGATTTGTGGATGTGCGCCGCCAGCAGCTCCTTGCCGGTCCCCGATTCCCCGATCAGCAGCACGCGCGCATCCGACCGCGCCGCCATGGTCGCCTGCTCCACCGCGCGTGTCCACGCCGGGCTCGCGCCGATCATCCTCGGCGCGCCGCCCACCATCTCGCGCAGCCGCTCGTTCTCCTGCCGCAGGCTGCCTTGTTCCAGGGCGTTCTTCACCGCCAGCAGCACGCGGTCGCGGCTCAGCGGTTTCTCCAGGAAATCGAACGCGCCCGCGCGCGTCGCTTCCACCGCGTCCGCGATGGTGCCGTGCCCCGAAATCATGACCGCCGGCGCCGTGGCCCCGTTCTGCCGCGCCGCCCGCAGCAGGTCAATGCCGTTGCCGTCCGGCAGTTTCATGTCGAGCAGGTAGGCGTCGGCGCGCTGCGCGTCGGCGTGGCGGTTGAACTCCGCCACGCTCCGGCACACGCTTACCGCATAGCCCTCGCGTTCCAGAATCATCCGCAGCGAGCGGCCGATGTTCTCCTCATCATCCACGATCAGAACGCGTTTGGATGCCATTCGTCGCCACCGGCAGCAGCACGCGGAAGCCTGCGCCGCCCAGTTCTCCTTTCACCAG
>Ga0187865_1000760_pt1 | contig 42295 bp, 30 predicted proteins | sample June2016WEW_11_1_2_FD_132989 | JGI IMG/M metagenome (GOLD analysis project Ga0187865, IMG submission 132989) | Peatland microbial communities from SPRUCE experiment site at the Marcell Experimental Forest, Minnesota, USA - June2016WEW_11_100 | ecosystem: Environmental > Terrestrial > Soil >...
AAAGTCCGACATCTCGTACATCGTGACCGGCGCGTCGGCCCTGCCTCGGGTGCGCTCGGCGCGCAGATCGTCGAGGGGAGCCTGCTGCGGCTGCTGAGCGGCAGCCGGTGCGGCGGCGAGGACGAGCGCCAGGGCGATGGCGGCGCGCTGCAGGGCGCCCGTCGGACCTGAGGTGTGGCGTGGTGACATAGGGTGTCGAAGCTAGTCGGGCCGGTGCGGCCGCGGAAGCCTCGCTCGGACGCTATATTCCCGAAGCCATGCCGTTCCTCGTCCTCGTCGGCCTGCTCCTGCAGCTCCAGATCCCGGCCCCCACCGGCTACGTCAACGACTTCGCCCACGTGATCGATCCGGCCTCCCGCGCGCGGATGGAGGCCATCATCGACCGGGTGCGCGCCGCCTCGGGCGGCGAGATCGTCGTCGTCACCCTGCCGGATCTCGGCGGCCGCGAGGCCATCGACGTCGGCCGCGACATCGGGCGGCAGTGGAAGGTCGGGGCGCAGGGAGGGGCGGGGGACCCGCGCCGGAACACCGGCGTCGTGCTCCTGCTGGTGCCGGGAGCGCATCCGGGCGACGGGAAGGCGCGCCTCGCCGTCGCCACGGGGTCGGGCGCGGAGGGGTTCGTCACCGACGCGCTGGCGGGGAGGATCCGGGACGCGATCGGGCAGCAGTCGGTGAGCGCGGGAAGCTACGCCGCCGGCCTGGTCACGGGGGTGGAGCAGCTGGCGCAGGCGTACGCCGGGGAATTCGGCTTCAAGCTCGCGGACAGCCTGGCGCCCGCGCCGCCGCCTCCTGCGACGGAACAGCCCGGGGGAAGCGGCTGGGGCACGGGTCTCTTCAAGCTGCTCGTGATCGTGGTGCTGCTCTTCGTCATCGGGCTGGGCCGGCGCCGGCGCGGCATGGGCTCCGGTCTGCTCGAGGGGATGATCATCGGGTCCGTGCTCGGCGGCGGGCGCCGCGGCGGATGGGGGGGCGGCGGGTTCGGCGGCGGTGGATTCGGGGGCTTCGGCGGCGGGGGCGGCTTCAGCGGCGGCGGCGCGTCGGGAGGATTCTGATGGCGGGGAGCACGAAAGGCGATCTGGAACAGTTCGCTGCGCGGCTCGAGGCCGCGCTCGGCGACAACCTGGTCGCGCTGCTGCTGTACGGCTCCGCGGCCCGGGGCACGCACGTCGCCGGCCGGTCGGACCGGAACGTGCTCGTGATCGTGCGGGACGCCAGCGTCGCGAAGCTGCACGCCGCCACGCCCGTCCTGGCCGAGTGGGCGAAGGCCGGCGAGAGCGCGCCACTCGTCTTCGCGGAGGCGGAGTGGCGCGCGTCCGCCGACGTCTTCCCGATCGAGATCGAGGACATGCGCGAGGCGCACCGCCTGCTCGCGGGGAGCGATCCCTTCGAGGGGCTCGTGACCCGGCGCGCCGACCTCCGCCGCGAGCTGGAGCACGAGCTGCGGGGGAAGATGCTCCGGCTGAGGACGGAGTACGCCGCCGCCGCGGCCGACGGCAAGTCGCTCGAGCGGCTGCTGGTCCATTCGGCGGGGACGTTCTTCGTCCTGTTCCGCGCCACGCTGCGGCTCGTAGGCGGAGTGCCGCCCACGGACCACGACGCGCTGGTGAGCGAGACGGCGGCAGCCGCCGGCCTCGACCTCGGCGCCTTCACCTGGGTGCTCGCGGCGCTGGGCGGGAAGGGTCACCAGGCGCTCGAGGCGTACGACCCCATCGCGGGACGGTACGTCGATGCGATGGAAGCACTCGCGGATTTCGTGGACGGACTGGAGAGCTGAGTGACGAGGTAGCCAGAGCAGTTGCGAGACGGAGAGTTTCGAGCGGTCGTGAGAGACGAGTCTGCAGCACGAGAAAAGGCCCCGCCGCGACACCGTGGCGGGGCCTTCCTCTTACTCGTCACTCACATCTCGTAACCGCTCGCAACTGCCCGTCTCGCAACTACCCCGCACACTCGAATCTGCTCACCGCTTCCTGATGGTGACGTCGACGCTCATCCCCGGTCGCAGCGGATGCAACGAATCCGGCGGCGTGTCGAGCCGGACGCGCACGGGGATCCGCTGCACGATCTTGGTGAAGTTGCCGGTCGCGTTGTCCGGGGGCAGGAGCGAGAACTTGGCCCCGGTGGCCGGGCTGACGCTCTCCACGTAGCCCGGGAACACGCGGCCGGGATACGCGTCGGCCGTGATCTCCGCGGGGGCGCCGGGCACCACGCGCTCGATCTGCGTTTCCTTCAGGTTGGCCACGACCCAGACGTCTTCGAGCGGCACGATGGCCATCAACGGCTGGCCGGGCTGGACCAGCTGGCCGACCTCCACCGACTTCTTGCTCACCACGCCGGAGACGGGCGCGGTGACGACCGTGTAGGAGACCTGCAGCGCGGCGAGGTCGCGCACGGCGCGCGCCGAGGCCACCCGGGCCGCGGCGGCCCTGAGGGCGGCGGTGGCGGCGGTCACCTGCTCTCCCGCGGCGGAGGCGTTCCGCTGCGCCGCCACGAGCTGGGCGCTGTCCGCGCGCGCGGCGGCGTTCGCCGCGTCGAGCTGTTGCCGGCTCACGATGTTGCGCGCCGCGAGTACGCGGTAGCGCTCCAGGTCGCTGCTTGCCTTCTGGGCGTTCGCCTCGGCCTGCGTGACGTTCGCGGCGGCGGCCGCGGCGGCCGCCTTGGACTGGTCGAGCTGGGCCACTGCCTGACCGACGTCCTTCCGGGATCCGACCGTGGCGATCAGGGCCGCGAGGTCCGCGTCCGTCTGGGCGAGGCGCGCCCGGTAATCACGGTCGTCCAGCGTCACGAGCGTGTCGCCGGCCTTGACCTGCTGGTTGTCCTGGATCCGCACCGAGGCGACGAACCCGCCGATGCGCGGCAGGATGGGCGTGATATGCCCGTCTACCTGTGCGTCGTCGGTACTCACGTGCGTGCTCGCGTACCAGATCGCGCGGATCCCCAGCACCAGCAGGATCACGCCCACGACAACCCCGAGAATCAGCACCACCGGGCGCTTGCCGCGCTGCCCGGTCTCCTCCGCTTCGTCCGGTCCGACCGGAGCCACCGTTCTCTCAGCCACCGTAGCCATCCTCGATCTCCCTTGAATCTACGCTAGCCCGGCGTTGACGCCGCCCGGCCTCGCTCGTCCGCGCAACTCTCCGTCTCGCAACTCGCCTTTGTCTTAGTGCACCGTCTCCACGACGCCGGCCGCGTAGGCCAGGTTGACGCGCGCCGCCGCGGTGGTGAATCGCGCGTCGATCTCCACGTCGCGCGCCTGGTTCAGCGTCGACTGCGCGCTGATCAGGTCGATGTTGCCGGACACGCCGCTGGCGAACCGCTCGCGCGCCTCGGACAGCTCCTCCTCCGCCAGCGAGAGGCCCTGCGCCGCGACGTCGTGCTGCTCGACCCCGGACGCGAAGTCCAGCAGGGCGGAGCGCACCTGCGCCGCGATCTGGCGCTGCAAGTCCCGCTCCCGCACCCCGCTCTCGGCCGCCAGGGCCCGCTGTTCGGCCCCGCGCGCGTCGCGCTGGAACCCGTCGAGCAGCGGAATGGTGACGGACACCGCGAGGTCGCGGGTGTTCAGCGTGGTGCCCGGCGTCTTCCCATTCGGGCCCCAGTCCCCCTCGAGATCGAGCCGCGGCAGCCGCTCCATCCCGATGGCCCTGCGCTGCGCGTCGGCGCTCAGTCCCCGGTCGCGCTCCGCCGCGAGATCGGCGCGCCGGTCCAGCGCCAGGGAGAGCGCTGCGGCCGAGTCCAGAGGTGCGGCCGAGACGCCGAGGTCGCCCGTCAGCGTGTCGGCCAGGACGAACACGGTCGCGGGAGGAACGCCCAGCGCGAGCGCCAGGTCGATATCGGCTTTCTGCCGCTGGTTGCGGGCGACGATCAGCGCTCCCCGGGCGGCCGCCGCCTGCGTGCGCGCCCGCGTCGCGTCCAGCGGCGGGCTGACCCCGGCCTGGACCTGCGCGTCGGCCAGAGACAGCAACTCGGCGGCGGTGACCGAGTCCGCCTGCCGCGCCCCCAGCAGCGCCTGTGCCCGGACGGCGCGCAGGTAGGCCAGCGCCGCGGCCCGCGCCGCGCCCTGCACGGCGGCGCCGCGATCAGCTTCGCTCCCCTGCACCTGGATGCGGTCGGCCTTGAGATGCTGCCACGTGGCGACGTCCACCACCGCCTGGCTCACCCGGATCCGGCCGTCCACGTTGTCATAGGGACCGATGAGGGCCGGCAGCGAGAACCCGAGGTTGGGCGGAAACGAGAACCCGGTGCTCGCCAGCGTGGCGGACCGGTTGAAGTACGCCGCGGACAGGGAGAGGGAAGGGAGAAGCCCCGCGCGCGTCTCGTTCGCGCGGGCCTCGGCCCCGGCCACCCGGTAGCCGGCGGCCTCGACGGCCGGGGCAATGCCCGAGGCCATCCGGATGGCGTCGGCCAGCGTCAACCGCGTGGCGCCCGGCCCGCTCTGCGCGCGGGCAGCCACGCTCCAGCACAGTGCCGCGGCGACCGCGGCCCCGACGAGCTTATGCATTCCGTGCCTCCGGCGCGGCGACGCCGCGCAGGTAGATGCCGATACTCGCCTCGAGATACGGCCCGACCGCGAAGCGCTCGCGCTCGCAGGCCTCGAAGGAGTGCTTCCAGATGGCGGCCATCAGGACCGGCGCGAGGATCGTGCGCACCGCGAGGTCCACGTCCACCTCCCGGAACGCCCCGCCCTCGATCCCGCGGCGCAGCACGCCGGCGAAGATCTGCCGGCCCCGCTGGACCACCTCGTCGAACCAGAACTGCGCCAGCTCGGGGAAGTTCGACGCCTCGGACATCACCAGCTTCGGGATGCCGGCCAGCTGCGCCCCGTCGAGCGATTCCCACCACTGCAGGACCAGGCGGCGCAGCAGCTCCTCCGGGCTCCCGGCGTGATCGTCCACCATCCGCTCGGCGGCCGTGAGCAGCGGCACGATCGTCTCCCGCACCACCGCCTTGAAGAGACCTTCCTTGCTCTCGAAGTAGAGGTAGAGGGTCCCCTTGGTGATGCCGGCTCGCCGCGCCACGTCCTCCAGCTTCGTAGCCGCGTAGCCATGCTCGACGAACTCGGCCAACGCCGCAGCCAGGATCTCCGTCGGTCGTGCGTCCTTGCGCCGCTGCCAGCGCGGAGGATGGTCGTTTGGGTCCGGATGGTCATGCAGAGTCATTGCCTGGGCCTCATTTAGTTACTAACCGTCCGGTAACTTACCAAGGAGAATGTAAGCGTGTCAACTCGGACATCTTCGCTCGACTTTACGTGAGCCCGAGCAGCGTCGTATGGTGAAATGTCGCCAAAGTGCTGTTATGATGTCGATATGGTGCCAACGGCGCCGAGCGCGGGATTTCAGCCTTCCAGGCGCCGGACCGGCACCGACCAGTACGTGGTCCAGTACGACCTCGAGCTGGGCGCTCGACTTCAACGTGCCGATCACGGGGAGCGAGCAGATGTACGAGGCGCTGCGCCGCCTCGGCGTGCCGACGCAGCTGGTCGTCTACCCCGGCGCGTGGCACGGCATCCCGCGCCCGAGCTTCGTCCGTGACGGGATGGAGCGGCGCGTGGCGTGGTTCGACCGGTACGTGGAGGGCGCGCGTACCGCGGCTGCGGCGCCGTAGGCCGACACTTATCTTTCGCCTCCGGCGTATGGATGCCGGCGAGTCTGTCATTCTCTGAGGAGCGAGGGATGAAGCGCAGAGCCACGAGCAGCATTGCCGTCGTCGCGTTGCTGACCACGCTGTCGGGGTGCGGATACAACCGCATCCAGACGCTGGACGAGCAGGCCAACGCGTTCAAGAGCCAGATCGAGGTGCAGCTGCAGCGGCGGGCCGACCTCGTGCCCAACCTGGTGGAGACGGTGAAGGGGTACGCGCAGCAGGAGCAGACGATCTTCATCGCGGTCGCGGACGCGCGCGCGCGGCTGGGCGGTGCGGTGCAGAGCGGCAACCTGGGCCAGATGGCGGAGGCGAACCAGGGGCTGACCGGCGCGCTGAGCCGGCTGCTGGCGATCTCGGAGAACTACCCGCAGCTCAAGTCCAACGAGAACTTCCGCGCCCTGCAGGATCAGCTGGAGGGGACGGAAAACCGGATCGCGACCGCGCGACAGGACTACAACGCGGCCGTGCAGGCGTACAACAACTACATCCGGCTTTTCCCCCAGGTCCTGACGGCGAAACTGATCGGGAAGGGCGCGCGCGAGTACTTCGAGCTGACGAATCCGAACGCGGCCGAGGTGCCCAAGGTGGACTTCACGCAACCCGCGAAGAAAGGACAGTAGGCGGAGATGAGATAGCAGGCGAGTTGCGAGACGGGGAGTTGCGAGCGGTTACGAGACAGGAGTGAGCAGAAACAGAAAAGGCCTCGCCGCGATCTCGTGGCGGGGCCTTTGGTTCTTTCCGAATCACGCACATCTCACAACCGCTCGCAACTCGCCGTCTCGCAACTACCCTCACCGCTGCGCTCTCACGACTCCACGCTGATCAGTCCGCGATGGCGTCCGGCAGGATGTACCGCAGCGGATCCACCGCCCGCCCGTTCACTCGCACTTCGTAGTGCAGGTGCGGGCCGGTCGAGAGGCCGGTCGAGCCGACGTAGCCGAGCAGGTCGCCCCGCTTGACGCTCTGGCCCACGCGCACCGCCCACCGGGACATGTGCGCGTAGCGCGTCTCGAGGCCGTAGCCGTGGTCCACCTCTACCATGTTCCCGTAGCCGCTCTCCCACCCGACCTTGGTCACGCGGCCCGCCGCGGGCGCGATGATCCGCGTCCCGTACGCCGCGGTGATGTCGATGCCCTCGTGCGGCCGGTTCTCGTGCAGGATGGGATGGTAGCGGATCAAGGAGAACTTGCTCGTCAGGAAGCCCATCGTCGGCATGATCGAGGGCATCGCCGCCATTTCCTGCGTGTGCGCCGCGATGCTCTCGGCCGCCACCTGGAACGAAGCCGCGAGCAGGTTGGCGCGGCGGAGCAGCGCATCCACGTCGGTGTGGACGCTGAACGCCTCTCGGCCGAGGCTCCCCCCCTCGGTCAGGAGCTGTTCCCGCTCAGGCCACGGCCCCGCCGGGCCGCCGATGCCGGCGCGCTCCACCTCGGGCGACAGCGGCTCCAGGCCGGCGACCAGCCGCATCTCCTCGTCGCGCCGCGAAATCACGGCCAGCGTGTCGTTGAGCGCGCCCACCCGCTGCCCGAGGCGCTCCACTTCGCTGGCGAGGGCCTGGTTCGCGCGCTGCAGCCGCTCACTGCGCGCCAGGTCCACGGAGTGCGAGACCACGCCGATGGTCGCCGCCAGCATGGACGCCGCCACGACGGTCGCCACCCCGACCACGAGCTTCACCACGGTCCCCGACAGCGAGAGGGCCTTGGATCCGTCCGAGCCATGGGGCACGAGCATGACCGTCCAACGGCGGTTCGCCATCCACGCTCCTGAGCCAATAGAATCAAAGCCCGGCGCTTGTTCACGCCGGTCGAGGGGGGAGGTCTTTGGCGGCCTTACTTTAGCACTGCGGCCCCGGTGGAGTCAAGACGACAAATCACAAATTGCAGGCCTATACACCACAACGACTTACGATGATCGTGCGACGCCGTCGGCCTTGGGGAATAGGGGAGCGATGCGGTGGGTGTTGGCGCCCCCGATGCGGGGAGCGAGGGCGAGGGACCAGGCGTCCGGGCCGGCGTGGTCCCCGGCGATCCCCAGGGCCTCCCAGAGCTTGCGCGCTGCGCCGGGAATGAACGGCCCGGCGAGGACCGCCAGGCGCGCCAGGGCGCGTGCAAGCGCGGCGAGCGTGGCGTCGAGCCCGGCGGCGTCGTTCGCCTTGGCGAGAGCCCAGGGCGCCTGGCGCTCCACGAACGCGTTGGCTTCGCTCACCAGCTCCCACGCGGCGGCGCAGCCGCGATGGAGCAGGAGACCGTCCATGGCCTCGGCGTAGCGGTGCATGGCGACGTCGCCCGCGCGGTCCAGCGCGGTCGGCTCGGCGGACGCCGGGACCACGCCGGCGCGGTACCGGTCGAGCATCGCGAGCACGCGAGAGGCGAGGTTGCCGAACGCGTCGGCCAGCTCGGCGACGTAGCGCTCGTCGAACCGCTCGAAGGAGAAATTGCCGTCGGCGTCCCAGGGGACTTCCCGGAGCAGGAAGTAGCGGAAGGCGTCGGGCCCGTGGCGCTCCACCGCCTCCTGCAGGTCGAGGCGCACGCCGGCGGACTTGCTGAACCGCTCGCCGCCGAGGCCGATGAAGCCGTGGGCCCAGATGCGCTCGGGGAGCGGAAGGCCGGCGGCTTCGAGCATGGCCGGCCACACGACGCAGTGATGCCGGGTGATGTCCTTGCCGATGACGTGGAGCTGCGCGGGCCAGCGCGCCTCGAAGCCCTCGGCCGGAAAGCCCGTGGCGGTGAGGTAGTTGGGGAGCGCGTCGAACCACACCCAGGTGGCCTGCTGCTCGCCGTCGCTCGTCGGCCGCGGGAAGGGGATGCCCCAGGCGAGCCGTGCGCGGCTGACCGGCACGTCCTCGAGGCCCCGCTCGAGCAGGCCGAGGATCTCGTTGCGGCGGGCCTCGGGCTGCAGGAATCCCGGCCGCTCCTCGAGGAGCCGCTTGAGGAACGGGGCGTAGCCCGCGAGGCGGAAGAACCAGTTCCGCTCCTCGCTCCAGCTGAGCGCCCGGGTCGGATGCAGGACGCACTTGCCGTCCACGATCTCGTCGTCGCGCTTGAAGGTCTCGCAGCCGACGCAGTACCACCCCTGGTAGGCGTGCTCGTAGAAGTCATCGGGACGGCGCGCGAAGATCCGTTCGATCAGCGCGCGAACGCCCGCCTGGTGCGCCGCGTCGGTGGTGCGGATGAACTGGTCGTAGGAGATGCCGAGGCGGCTCCACATGCCGCGAAACCTGTCGGCCAGCTCGTCCACCAGCTGCTGCGGGGGGATCCCGCGCTCCTGGGCCGCCTGCGCGACCTTCTGGCCGTGCTCGTCCATCCCGATGAGGAAGTGGACGGCGTCGCCGCGCAGACGGCGGTACCGGGCGATGGCGTCCGCGCCGATCTTCTCGAGGGCGTGCCCGAAGTGCGGGTCGCCGTTCGCGTAGTCGATCGCGGTGGTGAGGTAGAAGCGGCTCACCGGCCGTGCCGACGCCGGCGCCCGCCCCGGCGGCCGCGGCGATGCTCGCCGTGGGCCGGCGCCTCAGGCGCGGAGGGCGCGGACGGCTGGGGGGGCTGCTCCACCGCCGCGGGTGCCGTCGCCTCGACCTCGTGCTTCAGGTCGGCGAGGGGCACGACGCGCGTCGTGGAGTCTTCCGCCCGCAGCGTGACCCGCTCCCGGAAGATGTCCACGCTGACGACCTTCTCGGCGCCCTTGGCCGTGACCACGACCTTTCCTTCCTTCGGGAAGCGCTTGCGGCTCTGGACGTAGAACTCGTGCTCGTGGCGCAGGCAGCAGAGCAGCCGCCCGCAGGCGCCGGAGATCTGCGTCGGGTTGAGGCTGAGGCGCTGGTCCTTGGCGATCTGGAGCCCGATGGGGCGCAGCTCCGGGAGCCAGGTGCAGCACAGCTGGCGCCCGCAGCGCCCGATCCCGTCGAGCCGCTTGGACTCGTCGCGGACCCCGATCTGGCGCAGCTCGATGCGCGTGCGGAACGCCGACGCGAGGTCGCGCACCAGGTTGCGGAAGTCCACGCGCCGCTCGGCGGTGAAGTAGACCGTGAGCCGGTTCTTGTCCCACTGCCACTCCGCGTCGCTCACCTTCATCTGGAGGCGGTGGGCCGTGACCTTCTCGCGCACCTTGCGGCGGACGTCGTCCTCGGTGCGCCGCAGCTCCTCGGCGAGCTTCGTGTCGGCGGCGGTGGCGCGTCGCACCACCCGGCGCTCCGGCTGGGCGGGAGGGGGGGCCGCACTCGGCGGCTCGGCCGCGGCCGGCTCGGCGGCGGCGCCGGCTTCGGCGGCTTCGCCTTCGGAGTCCTCGCCGCCCCGTCTCGGCGCATGCATCCGCGCCACGCAGCGCTCGCACTTGAGATGCGCCACGGCCCCCGTGGCCGCGACGCGACCCCAGTCGAGCCCGCGGTCGGTCTCGACGATCACCGCCTCGTCGGGGGCGAGGGGCTCCGGCTCGCCCCAGCGGAAGAAGGCTTTGCGGTTCCCCTTGAACAGGACTTCGACCAGCTGGCCGCTCACGTCTAGGCTTCCTCGTACCTGCCCATCTTCAGGTATTTCTCGGCGCGGCGCGCCTTGAGCGTCTCCGCCGGCAGGCCGTCGAGCTCGGCGAGGTTGCGCTCCAGCGCCTCGCTCAGGGCGACGGCGGCGGTATCGGGGTCGGCGTGCGCGCCGCCCGGGGGCTCGGGCACGATCTCGTCGATCAGCCCCAGCGCGAGGAGGTCGGGTGCGGTGAGCTTGAGGGCCTCGGCGGCCCGCTCCTTCTGGCTGGAGTCGCGCCACAGGATCGCGGCGCACCCCTCGGGGGAAATGACCGAATAGATCGCGTTCTCCATCATCAGCACGCGGTCGCCCACGGCGATGGCCAGCGCGCCGCCGGAGCCGCCCTCGCCGATCACGACTGCCACCAGCGGCGTCTCGAGGGCGGCCATCGTCTCGATGTTGTGCGCGATGGCTTCGGCCTGGCCGCGCTCCTCGGCCCCGAGGCCGGGGTGCGCGCCCGGGGTGTCGATGAGGCAGACCACGGGGAGGCGGAAGCGCTCGGCGAGCCGCATCAGCCGCAGCGCCTTGCGGTAGCCCTCCGGGTGGGGCATCCCGAAGTTGCGCTTCAGGTTCTCCTTGATGTCGCGGCCCTTCTGCTGGGCGATGATCACGACGCTCCGGCCGGCCAGGCGGCCCATGCCGCCCACGATCGCGGGATCGTCGCGGTAGAGGCGGTCGCCGTGCAGCTCGATGAAGTCGGTGAACAGGGCGTTGATGTAGTCGAGCGCGTACGGGCGCCGCGGGTGGCGCGCCACCTGCACGCGCTGGTACGGCGTCAGGTTGCGGTAGATCTCGGTCCGGAGCTCGGCCAGCTTCGCTTCGAGCGGGGCGATCTCGCGCCCGACGTCGAGCGAGCGCTGGGTGGCCAGCTTCTTGAGGTCATCGATCTGGCGTTCCAGCTCGGCGATCGGCTTCTCGAAGTCCAGGGCCAGGGCTGTGGCCATTCACTCACCCCGATTTCACGAGTGTGATCGCGTCGGCGCCGAGAATCCCGCGCAACGCGTCCAGCAGTTCCTCGTCCAGCGTCACCGCCAGCGAACGCGACCGGAAGCGCGCCACGTCGCTGGTGTCTTCTTCCTCGCTCCAGTCGAGGTAGACCGGGGCGCTGCCCAGATGCGCGGAGCAGAGCGCGGCGACCGCCTTGGCGGTCTCGGGGGCGCGGCCCTTCGGGCCCCACCGGAGCGCGAGGCCGATGCGCCCCGCCTGGCGCAGCTCGGCCAGGGGCTGGGCGTCCTCGACGATGAACGGCACGTCCTCCTCGCCGCGGTCCCGCATCGAGTAGCCGCCGGTCAGGACGTAGGCGCCGTCGGGGACGATGATCCGGGCCAGCTTGGCCCACGCTTCGGGGAACGCCAGGCACTCGGCCGTGCCCTGGAAATCCTCGACCGTGAGCTTCGCCCACTCCGCGCCGCTCTTGCGCGCGATCTGCCGCCGCACCGCGGTGACCACCGCGGCCACGGCGAGCTTGCCCTCGGTCCACTTGCCCAGGTCGCGCGTGGTGTGCGTGCCGAACAGCGCGGCCTCGGTGGCGAACCGGTTGAGCGGGTGCCCCGACACAAAGAATCCCACCAATTCCTTTTCCCGCGCAAGCCGCTCGGCCTCGGACCATTCCGGCACGACCGGCAGCGCCGCGGGGCCCGGGCGTCCGCCGTTGCCGTGCGCGCCGTTTCCGCCCGATTCGCCGAACAGCGTCCCCTGGCCGGAGGCCGTCTCCGCCTGCTTGAGGCTCGCCTCCTGCAGGGCCGCATCCACGGCGGCGAACAGCTGGGCGCGGTGGCCCCCCAGGCCGTCCGTCGCGCCGGACGCCACCAGCGCCTCGAGCACCCGCTTGTTGCAGATCCGGTGGTCCACGCGCGCGGCCAGGTCGTGCAGGGACCGGAACGGTCCCTCGGCGACGCGCGCGGCGATCACCGCGTCGATGGCGGTGCGGCCGACGTTCTTGATCGCGCCGAGGCCGAAGCGGATGCGCTTGTTGTCCATCACGGTGAAGTGCCACCCCGACTCGTTCACGTCCGGCGGGATGACCTCGATGCCCAGCGCCCGGCACTCGGCGATGTACGGCACCACCTTCTTGGTGTCGCCGATGGCGGAGGAGAGGAGCGCGGCCATGAACTCGGCGGGGTAGTGCGCCTTGAGCCACCCCGTCTGGTAGGACACGATCGTGTAGGCGACCGCGTGCGACTTGTTGAATCCGTAGCGGCCGAAGGTCTTGATCTGTCCCGCGATCTCCTCGATCACCTTCTTCTTGAAGCCTCGCTCGACGCAGCGGGTGACGAACCGCCCGAGCTCCTTGTCGATCAGCTCCTGGATCTTCTTGCCCACCGCCTTGCGCAGCACGTCGGCCTCGGCCAGCGAGTAGCCGGCGAGGACGTTGGCGATGCGCATCACCTGCTCCTGATAGACGATCACGCCGTAGGTGGGTTCGAGGAGCTCCTTCAGCTCGGGCAGCAGGTAGCGCACCGGCTCCTCGCCGCGCTTGCGCCGGATGTAGACCAGGTGCATCCCGCTGTCGAGCGGCCCGGGGCGGAGCAGCGCGTTGGCGGCCACGATGTCGTCGAACCGGTCGCACCGCATGCGTTGGAGCGCGTCGGTGGCGAGGCCGGACTCGAACTGGAAGATGCCGGAGGTCCGGCCGCTGCGGAGCAGGTCGTAGACGGCCGGGTCCTCGAGGTCGAGCGTGTCGAGGTCCACCGTCACGCCGTGCCGCTCGCGGATCATCTCCACCGCCCGGTGCAGGACGGTGAGGGTGGTGAGGCCGAGAAAGTCCATCTTCAGCATCCCGACCTTCTCGAGGCCCACCATGTCGTACTGCGTGATGATGGCGTCGTCGCTGGCGCCGGAGCCGGTGCCCCGGCCCGGCATCGTGCACACCGGCACGTATTCGGTCAGGGGACCCGGCGCGATCACGATCCCGGCGGCGTGCACCGAGATGTGGCGCGACAGCCCCTCGATGCTGCTCCCGAACTCCACCACCTTCTGGTAGATGGGGTTGTGCGCCACCAGCTCCCGCAGCTCCGGCACCTTCTCCGCGGCCTCGCGGAGGGTCAGCGCGTAGGCGGGGCCGCTCGGGATGAGCTTGGTGAGCCGGTCGGCGTCGCCGGGGAGGACGCCCAGCACGCGCGCCACGTCCTTCACCGCCGCGCGGGCCTTCATCGTGCCGAAGGTCACGATCTGGCCCACGGAGGCGCGGCCGTAGCGCTCGCGCACGTACTCGATCACCTCGCCGCGGCGCTCCTCGCAGAAGTCCACGTCGATGTCGGGGGGCGAGATGCGCTCGGGGTTGAGGAACCGCTCGAAGAGCAGATCGAACTTCAGCGGGTCCACGTTGGTGATGCCCAGCGCGAACGACACCAGCGAGCCGGCGGCGGAGCCGCGGCCGGGCCCGACGGGGATGCCGTGCTCGCGGGCCCACCGGATGAAGTCCGCGACGATGAGGAAGTACCCGGCGTAACCGACCTTGGTGATGACGCCCAGCTCGTAGTCGAGCCGCTCGCGCACCGGCGGCGGCAACGGCTCGCCGTAACGCCGCCGCGCGCCCTCCTCGGCCAGCGCCACCACCAGATCGTTGTCGGTCGCGTACTCGGCCGGACGCGGGAACTCGGGGAGGAAGAAGCGCTTCTCGAAGTCGAACTCGCACCGCTCGGCGATCGCCTGCGTGTTGGCGAAGAGGTCGTCGCGCGGGGGGAAGGCGCGCCGCATCTCTTCCTCCGACTTGACGTAGCTCTCGCTCCCCTCGAACCGGAACCGCTTCGGGTCGTTGAGGTCCTTGCCGGAGCGGATCGCGAGCAGCACATCGTGCGCGGGCGCATCCTCGCGCGTGAGGTAGTGCGCGTCGTTGGTCGCGACCACGCCCAGCCCCAGCTCCGCGGCCAGCCGGAGGACGCCTTCCTGGATCAGGGGCTCCTCGGCGAGGCCGTGATTCTGCACCTCGAGCCAGTAGCGGCCGTCGTCGAAGGTGCGCGCGTGCCACTCGGCGGCCTCCCTGGCGCGGTCGTAGGCGCCCTGCCGGAGCCACAGCGCCACCTCGCCGCTCATGCAGGCGGACAGGCAGATCAGGCCTTCGGCGTGCCGCGCCAGCGTCTCGCGGTCCACGCGCGGGCGGCGGTAGTACCCTTCCACGTACCCGATCGAGGTGAGGCGGACCAGGTTCCGGTACCCGGCGCGGTTCTGCGCGAGCAGCACGAGGTGGGCGTAGGCGCCGGGCGCGTCCGGCGGCTTCTCCCGGGCCTGGCGCGGCCCGAAGGCCACGTAGGCCTCCATCCCGACGATCGGCCGCACGCCCGCCGCCTTCGCTTCCTGATGGAAGAGCCACGTGCCGAACATGTTCCCGTGGTCGGTGAGCGCGACGCTGTCCATCCCCAGCGCCTTCACCCGCGCGACGAGGTCCGGGATGCGGTTGGCGCCGTCGAGAAGCGAGTACTCGGAGTGGGTATGGAGGTGCGCGAAGGCCATCGGAAAACGCAAGCTAGCCCTGCATTCCGGGGCTGTCAAAGACGAGCAGGATTGTCCTTGACAGGCCGCGGCGCGGCCGCGAGCGTACGCCCACGATGCAGGGGAGCAAGGTGGTCCGCGTGCGGCTCTTGGGTGTCCTGGCGCCAGTGCTGGCGGCCGTCGCCGCCGCGGGATGCGGCGATCAGGCCGCCGCCCCGAGGGCCGTCGTCGGCGACGTCGCGCTCGCGCCGGGAGGGTACGCGCTGTACACCGGCAACCGCGCGGCAGGCCCCCTCCGGTTCCCGGCCGCCGGGGCGGCCGGGGCGGAGTACCTGGTGGTCGGGCAGTTCGCGACGGCGCAGGCGGACCTCAGCTCGACCTTCTCGCTCACGGGCTCGCTCCCCGTGACGGCGGTCGCCCCCCAGCCGCCTCCTGCGCCTGCGGCGTTGCCGGCGGCGGTGCGGTTCCACGACGCGATCCGCCGGATGGACGAGGCCGCCGCCCGGGCCTCGCTGCGCCTCGCGCCGGCGCCGGCCGCGCCGACGCCGAGAGCGGGTCCGCCCGCCCTGGGCTCGGTGCGGACGTTCCGGGTGTGCGCGACCCTCGACTGCACCTCCACGGTGAGCGTCACCGCGTCCGCCCAGGCGGTGGGCGCGCACAGCGCCATCTACCTGGATCAGGCGGCGCCGACCGTCGGCAGCTTCACGGGCTCCGACCTCCAGCAGCTCGCGACGCAGTTCGACGGCGTCCTCTATCCACTGGATACGCTGGCCTTCGGGGCGCCGTCCGACATCGACGGCAACGGCGTGGTCATCATCCTCCTCACGCCGCGGGTCAACGCGCTCGTCGGCTGGCCCGACTGCCAGTCGTCGTTCGTGACCGGGTTCTTCCTGGCCTCCGATCTGGCTCCTGCGACGCGCGCCTCCTACAACAACGGAGAGGTGTTCTACGCGATGGTGCCCGACCCGAACGGGACGGTGTCGTGCCCGCACGCGGCCACCCTGGTCCGGCAGCTGATCGCGCCCACCTTCATCCACGAATTCCAGCACATGATCTCGTTCAATCAGCACGTCCTGGTGCGGCGCGGGCCGATCGAGTCGCTGTGGCTCAACGAGGCGATGTCGCACCTGGCCGAGGAGCTGGGAGGACGGCACTACGACAGCGTGCCCGTGGACACCGCCACGGCGTCGCCGTTCATGTTCGGCAACCTCTACAACGCGTATCTGTACCTGCTGAATCCGGCGGCGAACGCGGTGATCACGACGTCGGGGACGGACGGGCTCGAGCAGCGCGGCGGCCAGTGGCTGTTCCTGCGCTATCTGGTGGATCAGTACGGCGCCGCCACGACCCGCCGCCTGGAGCAGACCGCGCTCACGGGCGACGCGAACGTCGTCGCCGCGGCGGGGAACACCAGCTTCGCGCGGCTGCTGGGCTGCTGGGCCCTGGCGCTGTACGTGTCGGATCTGCCGGCGTTCACCCCGGCTTCGGATCTGGCGTACACCCATTGGCGTTTCCGCTCGACCTACGACAGCCTCCACGCGCGCGACGCGATCACGTTCATCCGGGACTTCCCTCTGGAGCCGGCGGGGGCGTTCAACGGCTCGTTCGCCCTGAGCGGCACGATCAGCTCGGGGTCGGCCTCGTATCTGGATCTCGCGCTGAGCGCCGGAGAGCCGTCCTTCACGGTGACCTTCACGGAGCCGGGTGGGTTGGCGCTGAGCGGCCGCGCCAACCCCCAGCTGGCGATTGTCCGCCTTCACTAGGAAGGACCGGCCGTGACGCTCCGCGGCGGGGTGGTCGCCTGCGCGGTGCTGGCCGCGGGTGCGTGGCCGGCCGCCGCGCGCGCGCAGGGGCGCCCGGTCGGCCCGACGGTGCGCGCGCTCGCGGCCCTGTCGCCCGCCGACGTCGCGGCGCTGGCGCGTGACACCGTCGCCTCGCGGATGGTCGCCGTGACGCGTGACGCCGACGGCGTGCCGGTCGCCCATCTCCTGATCCGTCTCAAGCGGGCCGATGCGGGTCCGCTGCTCCGGGACGGGGCGCGGCTCGGCACCCGGGCGGGCACGCTGGTGAGCGCCCGCGTGCCGCTCGCGTCGCTCCCGGGGCTGCTCGCCGACGGGGCGGTAGCCGCGGTCTACGGCGCCCGCCGGTGGGCGCCGCTCAACGACCTTGGGACGGCGGCGATCGGCGCGGCCGGCCTCAGGCGGATGGTGGCGGCCGACAGCTTCACCGGCTCGGTGGGACGCGGCGTGATCGTCGGTCTCGTGGACACCGGGCTGGACTTCACCCAGCGGGACTTCGTGGTGGATGCGCTCGCGCGCTCTCGGGTCCTCTACCTGTGGGACCAGACCCTGACGGGGCCGGGACCGGGCCTGGTCGGCGCCGCGACCTTCAGCTACGGGGTCGAGTGCGGCCAGGCGATGCTGAGCAGCGGCAGCTGCGCGTCGGCCGACTCGGTCGGCCACGGCACGCACGTGCTGGGGACGGCGGCGGGCGACGGGAGCGCGACCGGCGGCGCGGTGCCGGCGGGGAAGTTCGCGGGGGTCGCGCCCGGGGCGGATCTCGTCGTCGTCAAGACGACATTCCTCTCCGACGCGGTGGTGGACGGCGTCAACTACATCTTCAGCCGCGCCGCCGAGCTCGGCAGGCCGGCGGTGGTGAACCTCAGCCTCGGGTCGCAGTGGGGCCCGCACGACGGGACGCTGCCCGAGGAGGAGGCGCTCGACTCGCTGGCGGGACCGGGGCGGATCGTCGTCGCGGCGGCCGGCAACGACGGAGACAACGGGAACACGACGCCGCCGCTGGCCGCGCCGCGGCTCCACGGCACGGCCGCCGTCCCGGCGCCCGCCCAGACGACCGACTTCGTCGTCACGGTCCCCGCGTACGCGGCGCAGGCGGGGCCGAACAACGACTACGTCGTTCTGCAGCTGTGGTACGCCGCGTCCGACACGGTCAACGTCACGGTGCTGCGGCCCGACGGGACGTCCGCGACCTCCGGGCCGACGAGCGCGCCGACCGCGACGGTGACGCAGGACGGCACGCAGGGACAGATCCACATCGAGAACGGCTCGGGGCAGGCCCTCGCCGTCACGCCGGACAACGTCGGATTCATCGTCCTCGGCGACTTCGGCGGCGGCACCGACGTCGCGGCCGGATCGTGGACGGTGCGCGTGACCGGGGTCGCGGCGCACAGCGGGAAGCCGCTGCACCTGTGGGTGGCCGAGAACACGATGCCCTCGGTCGGCCTGGCTGCCGGCTCCGCCAACGGCTATCTGGTGCTCTCGCCGGCCAGCGCGACGCAGGTGCTGGCGGTGGGCGCGTACGTCACGCGGCTGCAGTGGCAGGACGTGACCGGGCAGACGCGGTCCTACCTCAACCAGGAACGGCTGGGCGACCTGGCGATGTTTTCGAGCCCGGGCCCGCGGCGGGACGGCGTGCAGAAGCCCGATCTGGCGGCGCCGGGGAAGGGTGTGGCGTCGGCGCTGTCGCACACGGCGGCCTGGGCGACGGCGCGGATCATGCCCGACAGCCAGCACGTCGTGTCCGAGGGCACCTCGATGGCGGCGCCGTTCGTGACGGGCTCGGTGGCTCTGCTGCTGGAGAGGACGCCGACGCTGACGCCGCTGGCGGTGCGCGCCCTGCTCACGCGGGCGGCGCGGGTGGACAGCTTCGCGCAGCACCCGTTCGACGGCGGAAGCACCGGCACGCCGAACGCATCCTGGGGCTACGGGAAGCTCGACGTGGCGTCGGCGCTCACGGCCCTGGCCGCGCAGACCGCCGCGCCCATCAATCTGTCGGAGAACCCCGTCCGCGGCAGCTCGGTCACGATCAACTACACGGGCACGCCGAAGACGGTCGCGATCTACACCTTCACCGGCGCGCGAGTGCGGTCATTCGCCTCGCCTCCGGCGGGCAACGTCGTGTGGGACCTGACGGGTGACGACGGCCGTCGCGTGGTCAACGGCGTCTACATCGTCGCGGTGGATCTCGGCGGCTCGGTCGTGCGGCGCCGCATCTACGTCGCGCGGAGGGGGCCGTGAGGACCGCGCGCCTCCGGTGGGCGGCCCTGGTCGCGGCTGCGGTACTGGCGGTCGCGGGTCCGGCGCCGCGCGCGCGGGCCCAGTCCACGGGCACGACCGCCGGAGCGCTCCTCACGATCCCCGCCACCGCGCGCTCGCTGGGCCTGGGGGGCGCGTACACCGCCGTCGTGGGCGACGAGGGGAACATCTTCGTGAACCCCGCCGGGCTGGCGGCGATCAGCCACGCCGCGCTGGGCGTCAGCTACGAGAAGTACCTGTTCGACTCCTACCTGGTCAGCGCCGGCGTGGCGTTCCGCTCGGGCGAGTTCGATCTGGGCCTTGGCGTCGAGATGCTGAATTTCGGATCCGACACCGTGTACCGGCCGGACCCGATGTTCGGCGGCTCGCGCGGCATCGCCGACCCCGGCGGGGCGACGGTCGGGGCGTACAACGCGGCGGCGGTGGGCGCGGCGGCCTGGCGCCTCGGGATGTTCTCGCTGGGCGGGAGCGTGAAATACCTGAAGGAGCACATGTCCATCCCGGACACGACGCTCTACGACGCCTCGGGCTTCGGCTACACCGTGGGGGGCGCGCTCGCGATCTTCGACATCGCGGCGTTCGGCGTCGTGGTGGAAAACCTCGGCCCCGACCTGAAGACCACCACGGACACGCCGGCGCCGCTGCCGCGCACCGTGCGCGCCGGCTTCTCGTTCAACCTCGTGGATCCGCAGGGCACACCGCGCCTGATGGTCGTGGGCGACTGGGTGTCGCCGCGCGGCGCCAAGTCCTACTGGATCTTCGGGGTGGAGGGCGGCGTGGTGTCGGGCGGCGTCGGCCTGCTCGGGAGGGCCGGCATCGCGACGGGGCAGGCGCCGAGCGACCGGAAGTCGCTGTCGCTCGGCGGCGGACTCGTCTTCCACAACCTCCGCCTCGACTACGCCTATCAGGGCTTCGGCACGCTCGGGACGGCGACGCAGCGCTTCGGCCTCGTGTGGCTGCCGTAAGAGTCCGCTTCCGCACCATCCTCAAGATCGTCGGCGCCGCGCTCGGCGTCCTCATCGTCGCGGCAGCCGCGGCCTGGGCCGCGAGCCGCGAGGTGCGCTATCTGACGCGTGCGGCGCTCGAGGAGGCGCTGATCCTCGCCCGCCGCCAGCCGATCGCGAAGGTGGTGGCGGAGGCATCCACGGACGCCTTCACCCGGGGCCGGCTGCAGCTCGTCCTCGCGGCACGCGACTTCGCCGCCGAGTCGCTCCATCTGGCGGCGCGCCGGACCTATACCACCTACTCCCGGATCGGACGCGACACGCTGGTGCTGGTGCTCTCGGCGAGCCCGTCCGACCGCCTCGCCGCGTACACCTGGAGCTACCCGATCGTGGGGCGGGTGCCGTACAAGGGGTTCTTCGACAGGGCGGCGGCCCTCGCCGAGGCGGCGCGGCTCCAGCGCCAGGGGCTGGACACGTACGTGCGGATCTCGGATGCGTTCTCGACGCTCGGCTGGTTCAACGACCCGCTGCTCTCGACGATCGTGCGCGAGGACTCGGTGGATCTGGCGGCGACGGTCATCCACGAGATCCTGCACAATACCATATGGGTGCCGGGGAACGTGCCGTTCAACGAGTCTCTCGCCGACTTCGTCGGGTACCGCGGAGCGGAACGGTTCTTCCTGGCGAGAGGCGACCGGCGCTCGGCGGCGTTCGCGGTGGCGCGCTGGCAGGACGAGATCCGGCTGGCCCACTTCTACGACACGCTCACGGCGAAGCTGGAGCGGCTGTACGCGGGCGCTCTCAAGGGCGCGGCGCTCGAGGCGGAGCGGCAGCGGATCTTCGGCGCGGCGCGCGACGATCTCGCCGGTCCGGTGGGGAAGACGCTCCGGACGATCGACGGCCGCCGCCTGGCGGAGCGCCCGCTCAACAACGCGGTCGTCGTGGCGGCGCGCCTCTACCGCACGGACCTGGACCGTTTCGAGGCGCTGTTCGCCGCCGACGGGGACGACGTGGTGCGGGCGATCGCGGACCTGAAGCGGCGGGCCGCGGCGGGCGATCCCTGGGCGGCGCCGCCGGCGCGGCGGGCCGGCCCCTAGAGCGTCTCGGACGGCTGCCGGCGGGTGTGCCAGCGCGCGAGCGGGTGGCGCGCCAGCGCGGCGATCTCGTCGTCCCCGGCGGCTGATCCGGCAGGAGCCTCAAGGGCGCGCATGGCGAGCGGGTGGATCGCGGGCGCTTCCCCGCGGCACCGGAGCGTGCCGACGATGTCCGCCGGGTCCAGCGTGTCGGCCGGCTGCGTGAGCGCGAAGGCGTAGCCGCTCTTCCACCGGTCCAGTCGCGCGAGCTGCTTCCGCCATTCCTCGCCGTCGCCGTGCACGGTCACGAGCAGGGGCCGGTCCCCGGCGTCCACCGCCGCGGCCGGCAGGACCTGAACGCCGATCGCGCGACCGAGGGCCTGGGCCAGCGGCTCGTCCTCCGCGTGGACGGCGCAGCAGGCCGTGACCGGCCAGCCCAGCGTTCCGGCCAGCCGCGTGAACGCCCCGAGGCACGCCGCCATCACGCCGACGATCGCAGCGTGGTCCCCGCCCGGCAGCATCTCGGCACCGCCGTCGAGGAGCACGGCGCCCAGGTCCGCGAAGGCGCGCTCGCGTGCGGTGAAGTCGCGCGGCCGCTTCCCGCCCAGGGCGGCGGCCCGCCGCGTCGCAAGGATCTCCCACGCGGCCTCGCGGCGGGGCACGTCGTGCTCGGCGGACTGGTGCGCGCCCTCGAACGCGACCTCGGCGGCGTCGTACTGTCCGGCCTCGCGGAGGATCCGGCCGCGCAGGAGCAGCGTGTCGGTGTGGGGTTCCAGCGTGAAGGCGCGGTCGAGGACCAGCAGGGCGCGGGAGTACTCGCCCGCGCGGAAGGCGGCGTACGCCAGCTCGTGCCAGGCGAGCGCGAGGTTGCCGTCCCGTTCGAGCGCTCCCTCGAGCGCCTCGACGGCCTCCGCGACGCGGCCCAGCTCCGCGAGCGCGGCACCCTTGATCGCGAGCGGCATCGCGGCGTCGGGCCCGAAATGCGCTTCGGCGCGGCGCGCCAGGTCCAGCGCGTCGGCGTACCGCCCGCGCTGGCGCAGCAGCTCGAAGAGCTCGAGCCAGCCGGCGCGCAGCTCGGGATCGCCGGCGAGCGCGGAGCGGTACTCCTGCTCCGCCTCCGCCGGCTTCCCCTCGCGGCTGAACCAGCGCGCCTTGGCGAGGACCTTCTCGCCGGGCCCGTAATGGAACACGGCGTACGACGACGTGAACCGCATGGCCCCCGGGAAGATACAGCTGGCGCGCGACGCGGCCAGTCGCGCTCGCGTCTGGCGGACTCCCCTGCGCGGTCCTACGTTACCGGGACATGACGACTCTCTCGGATTTCGTGACGCGCGAACAGTCGAGGCTCCTGGCGGACCTCTCCGACTGGCTTCGCATTCCCAGCATCAGCACGCAGCCCGAGCACGCCGCCGACTGCCGGCGCGCCGCCGCCTGGATCGCCGGACGCCTGGAGCGCCTCGGCTGCCGGGTGGAGACGATCGAGACCGGCGGACACCCGATCCTCTGGGCGACGGGTCCTCAGGTGCGCGGCGCACCGACCGTGCTGTGCTACGGGCACTACGACGTCCAGCCGCCGGACCCGGTGGCCGAGTGGATCTCGCCCGCGTTCGAGCCCACGGTGCGCGACGGGATGCTGTTCGCGCGGGGCACGGCCGACGACAAGGGCCAGGTGTTCTGCGTCGTCGCGGCGCTGGAGGCGCTCAAGGCCACGCGCGGCTCCCTGCCGATCAACCTCCACTACCTGATCGAGGGCGAGGAGGAGACCGGCTCCGACGGCCTCACGGACCTCCTGACCCGGGAGCCGGACCGGACCAGGGCCGACGCGGTGCTCGTCACCGACACGAACATCGTGGCGCCGGGCCAGCCGAGCGCGGACGTCGGGCTGCGCGGCATCGTGCACGCCGAGATCCACGTGCGCACCCTGAAGGCGGACCTGCACAGCGGGCTCTACGGCGGCGCCGCACCCAACGCCATCGAGACGCTGCTGCACCTGCTCGAGAAGCTCAAGGGGGAGGACGGCCGGATCCGGATCCCCGGCTTCTACGATCGCGTGAAGCGGCCGACCGCCAAGGAGCTGAAGGCGTGGCGCGCGCTGCCGATGAAGGAGAAGGGCTTCAAGGAGGAGGCCGGGACGAGGGGCCTCGTCGGGGAGAAGAAGTACGGCTTCATCGAGCGCATCTGGTCGCGCCCGACGTTGGAGGTGCACGGCATCGTCGGCGGCTACACCGCCGCGGGCACGAAGACCGTGATCCCCGCCGAGGCGACGGCGAAGATTTCCCTGCGCCTGGTGCCCGACCAGCGGGGCAAGGAAGCCGGCGCCCAGCTCGTGAAGGCGGCCAAGCGCCTCGCCCCGAAGTACGCGGACGTCGAGGTGAAGGTCTTCTCCACGGTGGACCCGGCCGAGACGCCGCTCGACTCGCGGCCGTTCCGGGTGATGGACGCGGCGTTCCGCGAGATCTGGGGGAAGGGGATCGCGCCGATCCGGAGCGGCGGCTCCATCCCGATCGTGCCGCTGCTGCAGCAGCGTGGCGCGCCGGTCGTCATGGCCGGCATCGGCCTGCCGGACGACCGTCTCCACGCGCCCAACGAGAAGCTCACGCTCGACCAGTTGTGGAAAGGCATCCCGCTGTTCGCCAGATTCTTCGAGATGCTGGGAGACCGTGCGAAGTAGTATCAAGACGCGCAGACGCGCGGTGGTGGGAAGTGACGGGTGCCAAGCCCTACCGATTCTGGGGCTTGGCACTTGCGTTGTCGGAGACAGCCCGGAGTAGGCCGTAGAGAGTCCTGGCGGCCTCGTCCCGCTGCTTGTCCAGTCGAGCGTAGACCGTGGGCCGGAAGTAACCCAACTCCTGGGCGATTTCGAGCGCTGCTTCTACCTCGTCGAGCGAGGCGCGAGCGGTGTCGAGGAACCTCCTGAACTCGCGGGATCCGCGGCGCCCCGCCCCCTCGGCGATGTTCAATGCGGCGCTATACGCGGCGCGCCGAAGCTGATCGGCGAGAGCTGTTTGCTCTTCCGGGGGGAACTGGCCGGCTGCCCTCGCGCAGTCCACCGCGAGCACCTTCGCGTGCTGCCACGCCTTCAGGGTCTTGTGCGATCCCACCCCGCGAGCCTAACACCCGCGACCGGCACCGGGTAATCAATCGATTGCGTCATCGACCCAGACTTACGCTTCGCTACTGCACACCACTGCGCGTCTGCGCGTCTGCACACTACTTGAGTGCTGAGATCCTGCCTACTTCCGGGGCCCGCGGCGCATCCTGACCGGATCCGGCCTGCCGTAGCGTTCTTCAGCCCACGGATCGCCGTGCTTGTGGTAGCCGTTCTGCTCCCAGTAGCCGGGCTCGTCGCCCTCCAGCACCTCGATGCCGCGCACCCACTTCGCCGACTTCCAGAAGTAGAGGTGCGGCACCACGAGCCGCGCAGGTCCGCCGTGCTCGGGCAGGAGCGGCTCGCCGTCATGGTGCGTGGCGATCAGATTCCCTTCGCGGAGCAGGTCGAGGAGCGGCAGGTTGGTCGTGTAGTCGGGATCGGCGTGTACCAGGGCGTGCGTGGCGTTGGGCCGGACGCCGGCGCGCTCCAGCAAGCCCAAGACCGGCACGCCCGAGAAGACGTTGTCGTAGCGCGACCACTGCGTCACGCAATGGATGTCGCACAGCACGTCGCGCCGCGGGAGGGCGCCGAATTCGGCCCACGAGATCTCGTAGGGCCGCTCGACCTCGCCGAACACCCTGAAGGTCCACCGCGAGAGATCGGCGCGCGGCACGTGGCTGGCGTGCAGCACCGGCCACTTCGCGGTCTCGTACTGGCCGGGCGGAAGGCGCGTGCGGTCGCGGGGGCGGACGTCCAGGGGCTCCGACATTGGAACCAAGATACTCAGGATTGCGGGGTGTCGAGCGGCGGCGCTTGCATCGGTGCGGCTACGGGTCCAATGTAGTAAGGGAGGAGGGGGCACCGACGATGTGCCCATGACTCAACATGCGTACAGCCATCTTCCGCCCGGCCGTCTTCCTGCTGCTCTCCGCCTGCGCGGCCCGCACGCCCGCCAGCACGCGGTTGGCTCCGGACCGCAGCCTCATCACGCAGCAGGAGATCCTGGAGCAAAAGTTCGAGAATGTGTTCGACGCCATCCAGGCGCTGCGTCCCGCCTGGCTGCAGACCCGGGGAACGAACAGCCTGCAAGCGACGTCCACGCAGGTCCAGGTCTACCTGGACAACAACCACCTGGGCGGCACCGAGACGCTGAGCACGATCAACCTGGGGAGCGTGCTATACATCCGGCACTACGACGGCGCCGCGGCCACGGCGCGCTGGGGCCTCGACCACGGGCAGGGGGCGATCTACGTCTCGACGCACCCCGAAGGCAACATCGGGCCCTGAGTCACGGAGCCGGGTGGTAGGCGTACATCCCGAGCATCGTTCCCACGAAGCCGCCCGCGACCTTGGTGCTGAGGATCGTGCCGTCCGCGTCGCCCTTCAGGAGCACCCAGGCGCCGGGGTGATAGGCGTAGGAGAAGTCGTAGAGCGCCCCCCGTGCGCGGATCGTGAGGTAGATCGTTGAGTCCGTGCTCGCCACGAGCGGCGCCGATGCGAGCACTTCCGTCTTGCCCTGCGTGCGGTCTCCCGCGCGCTCCTGCAGCTCGATGACCGGCCGGCCGTCCACCAGCGTCACCCCCAGGAAGTACCAGTAGTCGCTGCTCTGGAAGGCAACGATGCCCGCCTCGTCGCCGCTCGCGAGCGGCCGATACCGCATGGCCGCCGATGCCGTGGCCCAGGCGTGTTGCTGGCGCCGTACGACCAGCGACGGCTGGCCCAGGCCTTCGAGCGGCACCGCCTTGGCGTGCAGCGTCAGCCAGCCGGGGTGCGACGAGAGATCGACGAACGGCTGCCGGAGCGTGCGGAGGAAGACCCATTCCGGTGCGAGCAGCGGCGCGTCGAACTCGTCGCGCACGGTGAAGTTGCCCGAGAGCGGCAGCTGGCTGTTCGTGTCCGGTGGCAGGTCGGGATCGCGCACCGCGTACGGCACCGGCTCGTTTCCCGAGAGGATCACGGGCCACCCGTCCTGCCAGTGCACCGGGAGCATGAACGTCTCGCGCCCGGTGTTGAAGGTGAAGTCCTGGTACGGCCGCGTGCCAAGGAAGACCGCCCACCATTCTCCGTTCCGGGTCTCGACGAACTGCGCGTGGCCGGTCGCCCACACGGGGAACGGACGCGCAGGATCGAGCTGCCGCTGGGTGAGGATCGGCTCGACCGGGCCCGGCTCGTACGGGCCGAACACGGCGCGGCTGCGGAACACGACCTCCGAGTGCAGCTCGGCCGTGCCGCCTTCCGCGCAGATCAGGTAGTACCAGCCGTCCTTCTTGAAGACGTGCGGGGCCTCGATCCAGATCGGGTGTTTCGAGATATCGACCCCGCCGTTCACGATCATCTGCCGCGGGCCGACGAGCCGCGCCCGGGTCGTGTCGTACTCCTGGATCCAGATCGCGCGGTGGCTCTGGCCGTAGAGCTGCGGGCCCTCCGGCAGGCCGTTGTTGACGATGTAGACCTTGCCGTCGTCGTCGAAGAAGAGCGACGGGTCGATGCCGTCGAAGCGCAGCCAGACCGGATCGGACCACGGCCCGCGTGGGTCGGTGGCCGTGACCAGGAAGTTGCCGCCCCGGTCCACCAGGGTCGTGATCATCCACATCTTGCCGGGCCGGCAGCTGAGGCTGGGCGCGAAGATGCCGCGCGAGACGCCCGCGCTATCCACGTTGAGCTGCGACGGCCGGTCGAGGATGGAGCCGACCTGATGCCAGTGCACCAGGTCGTGGCTCGTGAACAGCGGGACGCCCGGGTAGTACGCGAAGCTCGACGTCGCGAGGTAGTAGTCGTCGCCCTGGCGGCAGACGGTCGGATCGGGATAGAAGCCGGCCAGGATCGGATTCAGGTACTCGCCGCTTCCGGCGTGGACCGCGCGGTAGATGGAGTCGTCGCCCTGGTACTCGAACCAGTCGAACCGCGCCTCGACACCGGGCTCGGGCACGGCGGCGACGGGGGCGGCCTGCGGTGTGCCGGTGCAGGCGGCCAGCGCCAGGGCGGCGCCCGCAAGGAGGATCGGTGCGAGTCTCATCGGATCTCCGTGATGCGGCGGACGAGCGGCCGCCTGCTACGGGCGATGGAAGCTCTCGGGCGGGCCGAGGTAACTCGGCCGCACCTGGCCGCGCTCGACCACGAGCTTCTGGAGCACGACGCCGGGATCCACCATCCAGATGTGCAGGACATGCGCGCCGGGGCCGGCGAGGCGATGCCGCGTTACGGTGACGATGGCGTTGTCGCTCACCCACCGTTCCCAGGCCCGGAGCGCCGTGTCGGCGGCGACGTTCACGATCTGCGGCGGCTGGTCGTCGAACGCGACGGCGTACCGGAGACCGGCGGCGTGGACGTCGAGCGTCGGCGAGACGATGGCGCGCACCGCGACGTCACCGCCGTCGAAGAGGTAGAGCTGATAGTCGAGGTGCGGGCTGCTCGGGCCCGGCGTCTGGTGCGGCGCCGTGACGGGGAAGGCCGTCATCCCTGAGAGCGTCCGCCCCAGGCCCGGAATGATCGTCCACCCTATCGACTGACCGTTCACCGCGCGCGTGAAGTGCTCCGCCTCGATCGAGACATAGCCGCCGCCCTCCACGAAGCCCCGCACCGTTTCGGGCCGGGGCTCCGCCGGGTTGCGGACGTCGGCGTAGACGACGACGCCCCTGCCCGCGCCCGTGATCGTGATGCCGGCGCGCCGCGGCACCGCGCCCACGGGAACGCGCCGCCAGTCCACGGTGACGCGGAGGCGCAGCTCCCGGGCGACGCGCCCGCGGTCCGGCGTGACGACGAGCCACGGCTCGCCGGGACGCGCTTCAAACGAGAACGGCGCCGCCCCGCGGTTGAACACTTCGATGTCGTACGCCGGCCGGCGGAAGGCGTCGAACTCGGGCAGCACCGCCCGACCGGTGTCCATCGGCCACCAGCCGTCCGAGCCTGCGATCGCGACCCCCATCTCGGCGGCGTCGGGAAGGGTGATCTCCGCGATCTGAGGCATGATGTTGACTCGCGGGTTGTCCCAGGTCGTGTAGCCGATGTGGGTCTGGTCCATCATGTGGTGCCACTTCCCGCCGGCCAGCGTGTCGTTGTAGTAGGCGCCAATGGCGGTGTCCAGCGCGAACAGCGCCCGGGCGCTGTCGGCCCGCGGGTTGGTCGTGGCCCGGCCCTCCGCCGCGTCGCGGCGGTTCCGGGCGACCGTCGCGTAGAGATCGTAGAGGTTGCCGAGGGCCAGGATCGGGTGGAGGACCAGCTCGTAGTACGCGTCGCGGTCCGTGGCGGGCAGCGCGCGGCCGATGCGCGTCGCTGCGGCCGCGAGGCGATGGAACTGGCCCGTGACCGCATCCCACTCGTCGAGCGAGAACGTCTCGGGCGACAGCAGCTCGGGCTTGCGCCGGGCACTGTACCGGCCGTAGTCCGCGAGGACCGCGGCGATGGCCGCGGCGTGCTCGGGGCCGAACTGTTGCACCGCCCACTCGCGCGTGTAATCGCTCAGGCGCTCCGCCGGCCAGCGGCCGGGATCCCACGCGTAGTCGAGAAAGAACTGGATCGGCAGCTCCATCGGCTTGAGGTCGCCGACGTTGACGATCCAGATCCGGTCCACGCCGGAGGCCCAGGCCAGGTGCAGCTGTTCCCACACGCGGGGGATCGCGTTGGTGTTGATCCACCTGTAGCTGCGCGGCCCGCCGACGTAGTCATAGTGGTAATAGAGGCCGTACCCCCCGGAGCGCGGCGGCGCGCCGACGTCCGGGAGCCGCCGGACGTCGCCCCAGTTGTCGTCCGAGAAGAGCAGCGTGACGTCGTCGGGGACGCGCATCCCCCGGTCGTAGTACGTCTGCACTTCCTTGTAGAGCGCCCAGTCCTGCGGCGTCTCGGACGCCGGCTTCCCGGTCACGTCGGCGATGATCCGGCGCTGATCGGCGACGATCTGCTCCAGCAGGCCGATGTTGGCGCTGTCGCTCATCGGCTCGTCGCCGTCGCCGCGCATCCCGATCGTGACGATGCTCTCGTGGGAATCCATCTTGCGGATCCCCTGCCGCCAAAACTCCCGCAGCACGGCGCCGTTGGTCTGGTAGTTCCAGGGCCCCGTGCCGTGACGCGCCCACTCCCGCTGCGCCCGCAGCATCGGCTCGTGGTGCGACGTGCCCATGACGACGCCGTATTCGTCGGCCAGCGGCGCATCGAGGGAGTCGTCCTCGTTGAAGGCGTTGTCCCACATCGCCGGCCAGAGGTAGTTGCCCCGGAGCCGCAGGATCAGCTCGAAGACCTTCTCGTAGAACTGATGGTTGAAGCCGCCGAAGGTCGCCCGCGCCCACCCGGACAGCGCCGGCGCCTCGTCGTTGAGGAAAATGCCCCGGTACTTCACCGCCGGCGGTCCCTCGGCGCGGCGGCCCGGCAGGACGAACAGGTCCGGCCGGCGGCGTACGGGCACGTCGGCCCACCAGTACCAGGGCGACACGCCGATCCGCGCCGAGAGGTCGTAGAGGCCGTAGATCGTGCCGCGCTTGTCGCTCCCGGCGACGATCAGGGCGCGGGCGACGCCGGGCCAGGGGCGCTCGACGACCTGGGTGAGGAACGCCTCCCAGCGGCCTGCGACACCGCTGGTGTCGAGTACTCCGGCGCGCACGAGCGAATCGATCAGGGGGCTGCGCCCCAGCGTGCCGGCCACCACGACGTCCGGCGCGACGGGCAAGGTGTCGAGGGATACCGCGCTGGCCCGTCCCGTCACCCGGCCGACGTCGGCGCCCACGCTGCGGGCGGCGCGGACGACGCCGGGGAAGTCCGCCGAGCTGACGACGATCGGCGCCGAGGCCCCCGCGGCGGCCAGCGTGAAGCGGCCGGGGCCGTCGCGGAAGACCACGGAGGATGCGGCGGCGCCGGACGGAGCCTGCCTCGCGGAAGGAGACGGTACCTGCGCCGCTCGCACCGACGCCACGGCGCAGGCGAGCAGCGCCGCGGCGGTCAGCGCACGGGATGCCGTTCGGGATCCCACTGGAGCACCGCGTCCAGCACGTTCTGGAGATGCGTGCGCATGCGGGCGACGGCCAGGTCGCCGTCCCGGCGCTCCAGCGCGTCGAGGATGGCCAGATGCCCGCGGTGATCCTCCTTCCGCGAGCCGAAGATGGTGAGGATCACGAGCTGCTCCTGCTGGAACATCTCGCGCAGCACGTCCAGCAGCTGCAGCAGCACCGTGTTCTCCGACGCGACGGCGATCTGGCGGTGGAACTGCATGTTCACCCTGTTCAGCACGCCGTCGTCGTCGAGGTGCTTGTCCGCCTCGTTCAGCAGCCGGCGCATCTCCTTGAGGTGCCGCGCCGTCAGGTGCGGAACGGCCTCCGCGACCGACTGCATCTCGAGCGGCATCCGCGACCGGATGAGGTCCGCGAGGAGTTTCTGCGTCACCACGGGGGCATAGTCCGGGGTCGCCAGCAGCAAGACGTCCTCGCTCCGGCTGACGTAGACGCCGGAGCCGTGACGGATCTCCACCACCCCCACCGCCTCGAGCTTCTTCAGCGCCTCGCGGACGGTCGGATGTCCGACGCCGAAGCTCCGCGCCATCTCCATGATGGCCGGGAGGCGGTCGCCCGCCTTGTACTCCCGCTGCTGGATCAGCTCGCGGATCCGGCGTGCCAGCCGGTCGGAGAGGCTCTGCCGGGGCATGCGCCCCAGCGAATGCTTCACTGCGTGACCTGCGACGAGCGAACGAGTGGCCATGGGAACCCTACCGGTTGGAGGGTCCTGCCCAGCGGCGCGCGACCTCGAGAACGGCGTCGAACGCCGGTTTCGGCCTGCCCTGCCGGTCGAACAGCAGCGGGTAGTTGGTGCGCCCGCGGACCGGCCAGTTGTTCTTCCAGGATTGGGCGTCCGTGACGCCCCAGAACGTGACCCGGCTGAGATCGCCGGCGTGCTTCAGGAAGAGGCGGAACAGATCGGCGTAGCGGCGCGCCAGCGCCTGCTGCATCGAGTCGGGGAGCGCGACGGGCCAGGGGTTCAGCTCGGGTCGCGCCGCGGCCCGGAGGGCGACGTCGGCCCCCGTCTGCCGCACCGCGCGCGGGAGCACGTCCACGTCGAGCTCGGTGATCATCACTTTCACGCCCAAGCCTGAGAAGGCCGTTATCGTGCTGTCCAGCTGCTCGAGGCTCGGGTAGTCCAGCCCGTAATGGCCCTGGATGCCGACGCCGGCGATCGGGACCCCCGCGGACCGGAGCCGCCGGACCAGCGCGACGACGCCCTGCCGCTTCGCGGCGTTCTCCACGGAGTAGTCGTTGTAGTACAGCTGCGCCGACGGGTCGGCCTCGTGCGCGAAGCGGAACGCCATCGCGACGTAATCGTCGCCGATGATGGTGTCCCACGGTGTGCGGCGCATCCCCCCGTCCTCGTCCAGCGCTTCGTTGACGACGTCCCACCCGTTCACCCGTCCCCGATAGCGCCCGACGATGGTCCGGATGTGGTCGCGCATCCGCGCGATCAGGGTGTCGCGGCCCGCCGGCCGGCCGTCCGCGCCTTGGAATACCCATTGGGGGGTCTGATTGTGCCAGACGAGGGTGTGGCCGACGATGAACATGTGGTGCTGCTCGCCGAAGGCGACGTACCGGTCGGCGGGAGCGAAGTCATACTGCCCGGGCCGTGGGTGCACCACCTCGAATTTCAGGACGTTCTCCGGCGAGATGGCGTCGAACTGCTCCGCGGCGAGGCGCGCGCTGGCGGTGTCGGCTCCGGAGAACTGCGCCTGGTTGAGCGCCGCCCCGACCAGGAAGGCTCCGGTGAAGGCCTGCTTCAGCGTGAGCGGCGCGGCCGGCGCGGCCAGGGGCGGACGAGCGGGGGCGCAGCCGGCCAGGAGGGCGGTCGCGACCAGGGTGGCTCCGGACAGCCGGGGCGCGCTCACGCCGCGCCGCCCGCCGGCGCGTACGCCAGCCGGCGCCGCGCCAGCTCGTCCGAGAGCTGCAGCTCCAAGCTCCGGTCGATGTGGTAGAAGAGGAGGCAGACCAGGCAGAGCGCGAAGCCGAGGGCGGGGAACCAGCTCATCATCAGGCGGATCCCGTCGAGCACGTGGGCCGACTGCACGGCGTTCGGGACGTAGCCGAAGCCCGACAGGATGTAGCCGCCCAGCGCGCCGCCGACGCCCAGCCCGGCCTTGAGGCCGAAGACGATCGCGGAGAACACCACGCCGGTCGCGCGGCGGCGGTTCTTCCACTCGGAGTAGTCCGCCACGTCGGCCATCATCGCCCACAGCAACGGGATGGTGAAGCCGTAGGCGAACTGGCGCAGCACCTCCATGCCGATCATCACCGCCACGGCGGCGGGCGGCAGGGCGGCGAACGCCGCGGTGAAGACGATCGTGAACGCGAGGCCGCCGATGAACAGATTGCGCTTGCCGTACTTCACCGCGAGCGGCTTGGAGAGGAGGACGCCGACGATCGTGGCGAGGGTCCCGCAGACGTTGAAGAGGCTGAAGAGGCTCTCCCGCCCGACGTAGTACTTGAAGTAGTACAGCACCGTGCCGCCGCGCAGCGCCAGTGTGACGAACAGCACGATGGTGAGGACGAACATCGCGATCCAGGGCGGGTTCTTCCCGAGGTCCTTGAAGTCCTGCCGGACCGTCGTCTTCTGGTCCGGCGCCGGCAGGATCCGCTCCCGCGTGCTCGAGAAGGTGATGAAGAAGAAGATCACGGCGAGCGCGGACAGGATGCCCATCGTCACCTGGTAGCCGTGGGCGTCGCTCCCCCCGCCGAAGAACTTCACCATCGGCAGGGCGAGCCCCTGCACGATGAGCTGGGCGCTCATGGCGAACACGAACCGGTACTGGGAGAGGCTGGTGCGCTCAGCCACGTCCCCGGTCATCACCCCGCTCAACGCCGAGTACGGCAGGTTGTTCGCGGAGTAGACCATCATCAGGACGATGTAGGTGACGTACGCGTAGATCAGCTTCCCGTGGCCGGAGAACGGCGGGGTGGTGAAGGTGAGCAGGCCCATGATCCCGAACGGCACGGCCGTCCACAGGATCCACGGCCGGAACTTGCCCCACTTCGTCACGGTGCGGTCGGCCACCACCCCCATGATCGGGTCGAAGACCGCGTCCCACACCCGCACCACCAGGAACAGCGTGCCGGCCGCCGCCGCCGCGATCCCGAAGGTGTCGGTGTAGAAGGCCAGCTGGAACATCACCATCGTCTGGAAGATGAAGTTGGCCGCGGCGTCGCCGATGCCGTAGCCGACCTTCTCGCGAACCGACAGCCGCTCGATGCCTTGTGCCATGGGTCGTCCCGTCATGGGGCGCTCAACGCTCCACCCGGAGCGTGACGCTCTGGAGATCGGCGTCGCGCGAGGACGTGCCCACCATGACGGTGAATTCGCCCGGCTCGACGACGTACTGCATCTCGTGGTCGTAGCACGCCAGCGACTCCGGCGTGATGTCGAACGACACGGTCCTGGTCTCGCCGGGCCGCAGGGCGACCTTCGCGAACCCCTTCAGCTCCTTGACCGGCCGCGTCACGGAGCTCACGCGGTCGCGGATGTACATCTGCGCGACCTCCATGCCGTCGCGCGTGCCCGTGTTGGTGACCTCGGCGAGCGCGCGGGTCGTGCCGGCGCGCGCGATCACCGCCTCGGCGAGCCGGACGTTCTTCACCGCGAACGTGGTGTAGCTGAGTCCCCAGCCGAACGCCCAGAGCGGCGAGACGTCGTCGAACAGGTAGCCACGCCGGGCGGACGGCTTGTGATTGTAGAACGCCGGGAGGTGGCCCGCCGAGCGGGGGAAGGTGATCGGGAGCTTGCCGCTGGGATTGACCTTGCCGAAGAGCACCTCGGCCACGGCGGTGCCGGCTTCCTGGCCGAGGTACCAGCACTCGAGGATCGCCGGAGCGTGCTCGGCGAGCCACCGGATCGAGAGGGGCCGCCCGTTGAACAGGCAGACGACCACCGGCTTCCCGGTGGCGATCAGGGCCTCGGCCAGCTCCTCCTGCCGTCCGACGAGGTCGAGGCTCGACCGGTCGCCGAGGTGCGTGAGCCCCCAGCCCTCGCGCGAGGTCTGCTCGTTGCCGCCGATCACCAGGACGACCAGGTCCGCTCCGGAGGCGACCTGGACCGCCTCCGCGATCTGGCGCCGGTCGCTCTCCGGGTCGCTCGGGACGACGCGGTCCTCCTGCCACGAGCCCCCGACCGTGATCTTGCACCCCTCGCTGTAGCGCACGTCCACGCGGTCGCCGACGGCGGACCGGATCCCCTCCAGCACGGTGACGAACCGCTTGGGCACGCTGCTGTAGCCGCCGAGGAGCCGGCGATCGGCGTTGGGGCCGATCACCGCGATGGAACGGAGCCGCGCCGGATCGAGCGGGAGGAGGCCGCCCTCGTTCCGGAGCAGCACGATCGTCTCCCGCGCGGCCTGGAGCGCGAGCGTGCGGTGCTCCTCGCACCCCACGACCCGCTCCGCCTCGGCGGGGTCCACGTACGGGTCGTCGAACAGCCGCATCTGGAACTTCCAGTGGAGCATCGGGGCCACCAGGTCGTCCAGCTGCGACTCTTTCAGCGTCCCGTCCTTCACCAGCTCCACCAGGTGCCGGTAGCAGTCGGGCTCCGGCAGCTCGATGTTCACGCCGGCGCGCACCGCGAGGGCGCAGGCTTCCTTCTTGTCGGCGGCGACGAAGTGCCCGTGGGTATCGGGCCGGTAGCTGAGCTCCCAGATGGCGTAGTAGTCCGACACCGTGAAGCCGGTGAACCCCCACTCCCCGCGCAGCACGTCCCGGAGCAGCCACCGGTTGGCGTGAGAGGGCAGGCCGTCGATCTCGTTGTACGACGGCATCACGCTGATCGCGCCGGCCCGGGTGATCGCGGAGCGGAACGGCGGCAGGATGACGTCGCGCAGCGTGCGGGGCGACAGCTCCGCGGGCGCGCAGTTGATGCCCGACTCCGGCTGCCCGTGCGCGGCGAAGTGCTTGAGCGTCGCGATGACGCGGGTCTTGTCCCGGAACCGCGCGTCGCCCTGGAACCCGCGCACCGCGGCCATGGCCATCCGGGAGACCAGGTACGGGTCCTCGCCGAACGTCTCCTCGACGCGGCCCCAGCGGGGATCGCGGGCCACGTCCGCGACCGGCGTCAGCGCCTGGTGGGTCCCGCGGGCGCGCGCCTCCAGCGCCGTCATCGTGTACAGCGACTCGACCAGCGCGGTATTGAAGGTCGAGGCGAGGCCGATCGGCTGCGAGAAGCTGGTCGCGCCGATCGCGGCGTGGCCGTGCAGGCACTCCTCGTGGAAGATGACGGGAATGCCGAGGCGGCTCTTCTCGAGGAAGAACCGTTGGATCGCGTTCGTCAGCTCGGCCGTCGCTCGCGGGCCGAGGCCGCCGCCGGCATCGCTGGGGCGTCCCACCTGGCCGAGGCCACGGTGGTCGGCAAAGGCGGTGGCGGCTTTCGCGGGATCGAAGGCGCCTGCGGCATCCACCAGCGTGGATGCTTTCTCGTTCCAGACGCACGTCATCTGCGCCGCTTTTTCTTCGAGGGTCATGCGGGACAGCAGATCCCTGACGCGCTCCGCGACGGGAACGCCGGGGTCCTTGTAGCGCGGCGGGCCGGCTGGCTGCGGGGGGGAGCCAAGGGGCTCCGACCGCGACCTCGCAGCCGGAGCCCTTGGACTACGCTTGCCCACGGATCAGGCCGTGGTCGTTCTATCCGGAACCGTCAATAGCCCGGGTTCTGCGGGAAGGCCGAGACGCCGCCGGCCGTGTTGTCGATCTGGGTCTGCGGGATCGGCCGCAGGTCGTGCTTGGCCGCGCTGAAGAAGCCGCCGTGGAGGGGCGAGGCCTCCCAGTTGTCGTCCACGACGCGGTGCCACAGGCCGGTGCGGGCCAGGTCGAACCACCGCTGGTACTCGCCGAGCTGTTCGCGGCCCCGCTCGTCCATCAGCCACTCGAGGTTAATCGTGGCCGGCATGTGCGTGGCGTCCATGATCATGGTCTGGTTCAGCGTCTGCTGCGCCGCCGAGCAGCCGTGGTTGATCGTGCAATTCGCGGCACGCAGGCGCAGGGGCGTGATTTCGCTCAGGATCTTCGCCTGAGAGCCGGTGCAGGTCGCACTGTTGTAACTGGCGGCGCAGGCGGCCTCCGCCGCGTCCAGCATGACTCCACCGAGCCGGAAGATGGTGACGTCCCGACCGCCGTCCTGGTTGTTGAAGTCCGGCCGCTGATCGTCCTCGAACTTCTTGATCGTCGGGTAGCGCCGGAAGTCGTACTGCCCGACCGCAGTGACATTCGGAGCCGGTTCCGCGAGCTGCGGCTCGATGAGCGAGTACTTGTGCGATTGCCGGTACGCCTGCGAGCAGCCGGCCGCGCTGCAGGAAGCCACTCCATTCTCGATGAACCCCGGCTGGAAGTAGGCCGTGTCGCCGAGGCTGAACGGCACGCCGTTGTTGATCGTGCATCCGGTGTTACCCCACTTCGGCAGCTCGACCGGACAGTTGTTCAGCGCTATGGTATACCCGTTCAACCGGCTGGCGGCCTGGGTCTGGTAGCAGGCGCCGGTGGTGGTGGCGTTGGCGTACCAGACGCTCTGGAACGTGCCGTCATAGCGCACGTCGAGTGTGGTCGAGTGCGTCGAGTCCGTCCAGCGTTGCCACAGGTTGTCGGCGTAGAGCGTGGGGCGGCCGCGGCGGAACGCGCGGCCGTTGTTGCAGTCGCGCTCCATGCCCTGCTGATCGTCATAGTAGGAGAGGAAATACACGAAGTCCGTGTTGCCGAGGCCGATCGTGTATTGGCCGGCCGTCGCAGAGTGCTGCACCGACCAGATCAGCTCCGAGTTGTTCTCGTTGGCCGGGAGGTTGCAGTACGACCCCGGCCCGCGGGTGCCCATCCGGACGCAGAAATTGTCCTCGTAGACCGGCAGCAGCGAGTACGTCCCGCTGGCGATCACGCTGTCGGCCTCGGCCAGTGCTCCGGCGAAGTCGGTTGCGGACGTCGCCCCCGCCTCGCGCAGGAACGAGGGGCTGGCCAGGAAGGTCACGGGGCCGCTGGCCAGCTCGTATGGGTACGGATGGTACGCGCGGGTCAGCAGGACCTTCGCCAGGAGCGCCTGGGCCGCACCCTTCGTCGCCCGGCCAAGGTTGTTCTGCGCGGCCGGAAGAACCGTGATGGCATCCCGCAGGTACTGGACGATCTGCAGGTAGATCGAATCCACGGGTGAGCGGTGCGCGGCGGTGGCGACGCCCTGCGCCTCGAGCGTGGGGAGCGGCGCGGGCCCGTACATCCGGACGATCATGAACATGTCCAGGGCCCAGAGGAACTTCGCCTCGCCGATCCGGGTCGCCTTGGTGGCCGGGGCCATGTCGGTGATGGCCGGCGCCCGGTTGATCACCGCGTTGGAGCTGTTGATGGCGCGGTAGAAGGCGTTCCACGGGTACTGGAAGATCAGCTCGGCAGCGCTCAAGCCGCCGGCGTACGTGTCAATGTACTTGTAGCCGGGCTGGTCGCCGGTAGTGCCGAGGTCCGTGCCGTACTCGGTCGTGGTCAGGGCCTCCTCTCGTCCCCAGAACCCGCGCTGGAGCGAGTAGTCGCCCATCACGGCGGCGTCCAGGCCGGCCCCCGTGGCGAAGTACTGCGTGGTGACGTTCCCGACCAGCTTCTCGTTGAGATCCACACAGGCCGCGAGCCCCACGAGAGCCAGTCCAAGGAGGATGTATGTCAGCTTCGTCATTGTCAGCCTCGGTTCGGGTGGTCTCGCGTTAGAAGCCCAGGGTCAGGCCCATGAGCACCGTGCGATAGCTCGGCGGGCCGTTGGCGCTTCCGTTCTCCGGATCGTAGCCGTAGTAGCTGGTGAACACGAACGGGTCCTGCGCCTCGAGATAGATCCGCATCGAGCTCACGCCCCGCACCTTCTGCACGATCGACTTGGGCAGCGTGTACCCGAAGGTGATGTTGCGCACCCGCCAGTGGGTGCCGATGCGGTAGCCCGGCGCGGCATAGGGGGCACCGTTGCCGTTCTGGTCGAACACCGGCTGCTGCCGGCCGGCGCTCGGCGACCACCACACGTTGCAGCCCGGAATGGCGGCCTGCTGCGCGGAGGTCACGCCCGCCGGCGGATCGTACACCAGCGGATTCGGCCCGCCGTCGCAGCGCCACGGCGTCCAGTACTGGACGTTCAGGTCGTTGTAGCGGTCGAACAGGTCCGTGCCGACCCTGAAGCCGTCCTTGAAGGTGTAGCCGATGCGGCCCTGGAGCAGGAACGAGAGGTCGAAGGCGCCCCAGCTGAGCCGGTTGTAGACGCTGGCGATCAGCCGCGGATACGTGTTGCCCGTGATCTCGCGGTCGAACCCGTCGATCTTGCCGTCGCCGTTGAGGTCGGCGACCCGGATGTCGCCCGGCTTCTGCCCGTACTGCTTGGCCAGCAGCGAGTCGGCGAGCTGCCAGATGCCGATCATCTTGACGTCGTAGAACACCTGGTGGAGCGCGTCGTTGGCCAGGTTGACCGGCTGGCCGATGAACCAGCCGTCGGCGACGTCGTCGCCGACGCCGCCCGTGAGGCTGATGATGTAGTTCTGGTTGTGCGAGAAGCTGAAGTCCGTCGTCCACCGGGGACCCCCGCGGTTGCCCGTGAGGTTCACGGTGCTGATGCTCAGCTCCCAGCCGGCGTTCCCCGTCTTCCCGACGTTCTGGAGGGTCGAGGTGAAGCCGGTGGAGGCGGGCAGCGACCGGGTGAGCAGCAGGTCGTTGGTCTTCTCCCGGTAGATGTCGAACGTGCCGCTGATCCGGTTCCGGAAGACGCCGAAGTCAATGCCGAAGTCGAACTGGGTCGTCTTCTCCCACACGAGGTTCGGATTCGGAATCGTGCCCGGCACGTACCCGTTCGCAGTGGCGCTGCCGAAGTTGTAGAAGGTCTGCGCCAGGCTGCCTTCGGTCTGGTACGGGCTGATGGACGAGTTGCCGGTGACACCCAAGCTCGCGCGCAGCTTCAGCCCCGAGATGAAGCTGAGCGGCCTCATGAACGGCTCGTCCCCGAGCTGCCAGCTGAGGCCGGCGGACGGGAACGTCGCGAACTGCTTCCCCGGAGCGAGCACGCTCGCGCCGTCGCGCCGGGTCGTTACCGTGAGGCTATACCGGTTCATGTAGGTGTAGTTGATCCGGCCCATGAACGAGCGCGTCGCCGCGGTGCTGTACGAGCTGATCGGCGGCTGCGGCGCTGAGCCGGTGCCGAGGTTGTACCAGAGCTGATAGTCGTAGGGCAGGGTCTTGGAGGACGCCGAGTCGGACTCGAAGCGGCTCTTGTTGATGCTGTACAAGCCCGTCACGTCGACCTTGTGGTTCCCCCGATTCCAGTTCCACGTCACAATGTTGTCCAGCGTGTAGCGGAAGTTCTCCCGTTCAAGGAGCCCCGCTTGGGCGTTGCCGACCGGGGACGCACCGTTGATCACCACGTTCGCGCCCTGGAACTGGCCGTTGCTGTAGTTCTGGAGGTCCGGGCCGAGGTTGACGCGGTACGCGAACCCCGCGGGCAGCGTCAGCTCGGCGAACAGCGAGCCGAACAGCCGGTCGCTGATGCTCTGTTGGATGAAGGCCTGCTCCTCGCGCAGCGGATTCACGCGCAGGGGGTCGCCCGTTGGCAACTGGTTCAGGGTGCAGATGCCGCAGAGCTTGGCGGAAGGCGTCCCGGCGCTGTCGTATGGCGCGCCGAGCGAGCTGTTGGCAAGCGCCTCGCCCCAGACCTGCCAGTCTCCACCGATGTCCGCGACGGACCGCGAACCCGTGGCCGTGGCGCCGAGGCGCAGGCGGCCGTAGGTGTTCTCGAAGCTGATCGTGGCGGAGTACTGGTTGTACCCCTGGCCGACGGTGATGCCGGTCTGATCGAAATACGTGCCGGACAGCGACAGCCGCGCGTTGCCGGACACCGAGTTGTAGCTCAGGCGGTGCTGCTGCTGGCTGCCGGTGTGGTAGATCGACCGCTGCCAGTCCGTCCCCGTCGTGCATCCCGGATGCAGGGCCTGCCACGTGGACGTGCCGGCCGCCGTGGTGTCGGGCAGCCCGGTCGTCGGATTGGTCTGCACGTTCAGGGCGCAGTAGGCGACCAGCTTGTTGTCGTACGACCACGGCGAGGTGGCGTTGTTCGTAGCGGGCCAGTTGGCCAGGCGCGCCGCGTCGATCCGCTCCTGGGCGAGTTGCGGGCCGTTCATCATATCCACGAAGCGCAGGGCGGTCTGCGCGCCGTACTGGTAGTCGTAGGTGATGCTCGAGGTGCCGCCGGCCGCGCCCGCCGTGCCGCGGTTCGTCGTGATCAGGATCACGCCGTTCGCGCCGGCGGAGCCGTAGGGCGCCGTCGCCGATGCGTCCTTCAAGACCTCGATGGAGGCGATCTGCGCGGGGTTGAAGTCCTCGATGCCGCCCCCGATCAGCGGCACGCCGTCTATCACGTACAGCGGCTGGTTGCCCGCCGTGATGGACCGGACGCCGCGGATGGTGATGTTCATCGACGCGCCGGGGCGGTACCCGCTACTCACGACGTCCACGCCCGCCACGCGCGCCTGCAGCAGCTGCGCCGGGTTGGGGACCGGGACGTCCCGCAGGTCGCCCAATTCCAGGTCCGCGATCGACCCCGTCACGTCGCGCCGCTCCTGCTCGCCGTACGCGGTGACGACCATCCCCTCGAGCTGCATCGGGGCCGCGACGAGCTGGACGTTCACGGTCACGGCTTCGTTGGCTGCGATGGCGACCGCTTTGGTCTGCGGAGCGTACCCGAGGTACCGCACGCGGATCTGCCGCGAACCCGTCGCGACCTGGTCGATCGTGTAGATCCCGTTCCCGTTCGTGAAGACGGTGCGGTTGGTACCCAGGACGCTTACGCTGGCGCCCGCGATCGGACGGCCGTCCTCGGCGGCAGTCACCGTGCCCGTGATGCGCCCGGTGTTCTGCGCCTTGGCGTTGGCTGCGACGCATAGAACGGCCAAGACCGGTATCCAGTGTCTCATCAACGGACCCTCCCGAAAGACGACGTGTTGGGAGATGGCGTGAGCGGTGACTTGGAGTCCGTCGCCGCCGCACGGCCACGGCCCAGCCAGGCACAACGCGTGTCACCCCGGTTATCGGGTGATAAGATCACCATACGCCCACCGATACTACGTGTGATGGCGCCGCTGTCAAGAAACCCCGGCGGCCACCCCCCGGCCGAATGTCCCGCGGCCGGCTCGGGATTGCCGGGACTCCGCGCCGGACCTCAGCGGACCCCGAGGAGCAACTCGGTAGTGAGCTGATCGAGGCGCTCGTACGCGTAGCCCTGCGCGCGCAGCGCGGGGAGATCGAAGCGCCGGGCCTTGAGCGCCGCGGCCTGCGCCTTGGAGAAGGTCACGCGCTCGGCGCCGGTTCCGCCGCGCTTGCGGAGCGCGGCGAGCAGCTGCCGGATCTCCGGGTCGCGGCGGAACTGCGTCGCCTTCTCCTTGAGGATGAGGTAGGTGCGCATGGAGCCGAGGGCGAAGTCCCAGACGCCGGCCTCGTCCTCGGTGCGATAGGGATGGCTGTCGAAGTGACGCATCCCGGGCCACTCGGCGTCCTCGAGCAGCTTGACGAGGAAGAACGCGGAGCGCAGGTCGTCGCTCCCGAAGCGCAGGTCCTGATCGAAGCGTCCGGGCTTCTGCCCGTTGAGGTCGATGTGGAAGAGCTTGCCCGCGTCGAGCGCCTGCGCGACGCCGTGGCTGAAGTCGAGTCCCGCCATCTGCTCGTGCGCCACCTCGGGATTGAGCCCCACCATCTCTGGATGGGCGAGCGTGTAGATGAACGCGAGCATGTGGCCGGTCGTCGGCAGGTAGATGTCGCCGCGCGGCTCGTTGGGCTTCGCCTCGAGCGCGAACTTCAGGTCGTAGCGCTGCGAGCGGGCGTAGTCGCACAGGAAGTTGAGGGCGTCGCGGAACCAGCCGAGCGCCACGCGCAGGTCCTTCGCCGCGTTGGTCTCGACCCCTTCCCGCCCGCCCCAGAACACGTAGGTCTGCGCGCCGAGCTCGACGCCGAGATCCATCGCGGCCATCGTCTTCTTGAGCGCAAAGGCGCGCACCCGGGCGTCGTTGCTCGTGAACGCGCCGTCGCGGAAGACCGGGTCGCCGAAAAGGTTGGTGGTCGCCATCGGCACCTTCATCCCGCTCGCCGCGAGCGCCTTCTTGAACTCCCGCACGATCTTGTCGCGCTCAGCGGGCGTGGCATCCCGCGGCACCAGGTCGTTGTCGTGCAGGTTGACGCCGTAGGCGCCGAGCTCCGCCAGCTTTTCCACGATCCGGGTCGGCGCAAGCGGCGCGCGCACCGGGTCGCCGAACGGGTCACGGCCCGGATTGCCGACGGTCCACAGCCCGAAGGTGAAATGATGCTCGGGACGCGGGGTGTAGGCGTCCTGCGGCGGCTTGCGGCTCATGGGTTCTCCTCGATGGCTGGACAGCGGGGCTTGGTGCGATCGGCCGGACAGCGCAGCCGCTCGTAGAAGTCGAGGGTGTGCCGGGGCTGCTCGTATCCGGCCGGCAGCGGGAAGTGGTTGAAGGACTGCCAGTAGTCGACGGAGGCGTCGCGCCACCACCGCGCCTCCGCCTCCTGGATCTTCAAGTACGCGCGCACCGAATCGAATCGCTCGGCGTCCA
>Ga0187865_1000761_pt1 | contig 42278 bp, 41 predicted proteins | sample June2016WEW_11_1_2_FD_132989 | JGI IMG/M metagenome (GOLD analysis project Ga0187865, IMG submission 132989) | Peatland microbial communities from SPRUCE experiment site at the Marcell Experimental Forest, Minnesota, USA - June2016WEW_11_100 | ecosystem: Environmental > Terrestrial > Soil >...
GCCCTGGGCAAGATCAGCAAGCTCCGACCGGTGGCGATGCCGTGATTTTGTCATGGAGGCCACTGTGGCTCCCCTCGGAGCAGGATTCAAATCGGACCCAATAGCGCATTTTTGAGGTTGATGCCGCTACGCGGGCGGTCCGGATTCTTCGCTGGCGCACTAATCAGACCGGGCCACCCCGACCCTTCAGCACGCGTGACTCATCGTGGTCCTTTGACGGCGTGTTCTGGCATCCCGCACCGTCAACGAGTTCATTACGGATTCTCGGCGCGCAAGGCACCGTGCGGCCTAGACCCGATGAAAAGGATGACATCTCGTCTCTGTTACGCATGGGCCAAGACGAACCGATCTACCATGTACTATTCAGGGAAGCCTGGGAGCAAAGATCCTCCAGTCCCGGGAGTGCCTTGGTGATCGGCATGAGCGCCCTAGAAGTCGGCGTAAAGTCCCTGATCGCAACCCTCGTCCCCGATGCGCGCTGGTTGGCGATGCATCTTCCCGCGCCGCCGCTCATCCAAATCCTGGTGGACTACGTTCCTACGCTTCCCGCACAACATGCCTTCAGTGGCAAAGTTAAACCTCCTCCGCCCGCCGTGCTTGATGCGATCCGTAAAGGGGTGACCCTTCGCAACGACCTTGCGCACCGGGGGGAACGGCCTCCCGACTTTGACACTCTGGAGTCCATTCTCCTCGCGATCAAGGATTGCCTCTGGCTCTTCGATTACTACGGTGGTTACGCCTGGGCGGCCGAGTTTATCAGCCGCGAGTCCCTCGAGGCTATGATGTGAACTGCGAGGCGCAACCTAACCAGCCCATACAGCGGCCCCGCCTGCACTGGTTTGACCGGCGGTCCCGTCGCCTTTCGGGTCCACGCCTCGTCTCCGGCCCACCGTCCCGCCGGCAGGCGGGCCGCTGATGGGCAGGTCGTTAGGCCCACTGAAGGGAGGCTGCATGCCACGCCGCGCGATCTGCGACGCCAACGTGTTCCGCTATCTCGGTGCAGCTGACATCGCCCTTGCCGACCTTCGGGCTCTGTGTCCAGGGGCGAGCATCTGGCTGTCGCCGGCAACCGTACTCGAACTGGTCAGCCGGTACACCGAAGGGTCTTTCGAGCATCGGCAGGCGGCCGCGCGAGCAATGATCAGTGTCGGAACCGAGATCCTGCCGGACCCCGAGGTCTATCTGACGCGGGACGTGTTCGGCCTCCGGCTGAATGAGGTCGAGTTTGACTGGAACCAGGCGATCCTGGCCATGGCGCAGGCGCAGGACATGCAGCACCTGCAAGGCGGCGTCGCTGACTACAAGGCCCACGTGAAGCGAGCGGTCAGTCTCCAGTTCGCGCGGAGCTATCGCGAAGGAGTTGACCGCGATTTCATCGAGGACATGCTGACCGTTCAGCGTCGGGAGATCCCGGGGTTGGCGGAGTGGTTGGACACTGATCCTCAAACTCGCCGCGGTTGTGTGCCGACACTGGATCGAGAAAGGGCTCGGCAGTTCGAGGAACACAGCGGAAGCGATGCCTTCATGGAGACCCTTTTCGCGGGCGCCTTGCTTCGGGCCTTGTTTAAGACTGACGAGCTTCCCCCATATCCAGCAACCGAAGCGTGGGTCGAGCGGCGTGGCCGAGCGCGGAACCAGCTTGAGTTCTATCTTCGCGTCTACCGTCGCTACCTGATTCGGCTGCTGACCGCGGGCATGCTGCCACGAGCTAACGACTGGTTCGACCTTGAGGTGATGCTCTACTCGTCGGATGACGATTGCGTGATCGTTTCGAGCGATGCCAAGTGGGCCTCGATGGCAACCGAAGAAGGACTTGGCCATCGTACGGTGGTTCTGACTCCTCGGGGGGCCTAACCCGCGGATGAACCTGAGAACCGCTCTGTCACGGCGCGTGCTTCGCCCCACGGTTCGAGGCAGACTCGGACGTCGAATTGCTTCGACGGCCGCGGGGCATGCGCCGCGCCAGCCGGCTGTAAATAGGGGACGGGCATGAAATTATGAGTTGCTACCCCCACCCTCGACGTCGAAGACGCACGAGATTCTGAGTAAAATGCGACGCTGCCACTTCTGTCACCTTCCGGTCGCTCGTTGGGAAACGCCTGAAGCGTTGCGCCGCTGGTTCCGGCTGTGCTGGCCTTCGCACCGCCATGCCCCGCGGGCCCAGGTTGGATGCTCCCGTACTGGGGGAGGTCATTGACCAACTCGGCTTACTCGCTGGGTTGACGTTCTTGCCGCCCATCACGCGGATGGAGCGGGCAGCCGGTCCGGCGAGCTCCCTCGCCGTCCCGCGTGAAGCCGATCCGCCGTAATGAGGGACGGGACGTAGGTAGGTTAGAGAGGATATGAGCGCCGCGGCCCTAGTAGTGGGGAAGAAGAGGAAAACATCATAACCTACCTACGTTCCCTCAAACAGATGGGCTTGGCCGACCGGATCACGCATCTGTTTACGGGCGGCGGGGCGACGCTCGAATGCCTTGAGGGGCGCCGGCTCCCCGGGGTCGAGGCCCTGACAGATCGCCTTCCGGCCCGAACCGACTAAGCGGCACGGCCGGGAGAACTGCGTCCAGTCGGTCTCTGGCCTGGCTGGCAACCGGCGCGGTCGGGACGGTGCATCTCGAATGGGATCGCGAGCGCGACCAGCACAAGGGGGCACAGATGGAACAGTTTCTGGAGAGCCAGCAGACCTGGCTGGTGTCCGGTGGAATCCTGGTTGGGGCGGTGATCCTCGCTCTCATCGGGCACGCTGCCCTCTTCCTCGTGCTCGGCCGGGTCGTCCCGCGGACGGCCGATGCCGGGGAAGCCTCGCTGATCCGACACACGCGAGGGCCGGCCCGCGCGATCCTTCTGCTGCTGGCGATCCTGCTGGTCCTGCCGCAGATCCCCATCGCGCCGCACGTCGCAGGGTCGCTGGAGCACGTCGTCAGCCTCGCCCTGATCGTGTCGGTCGGATGGCTGACCGTCGGGCTCACCCGGCTGCTGGATGACCTGGTGTCCGCTGGGTTCGAGGCGGCTGGCCGAGACCACCTCGCGGCGCGGGAGATCCAGACGCGCGTCCACGTCATCCGTCGCGTGGCCGCCGTGCTCATCGGCGTCCTCACGATTGGGGCCATCCTGATGACCTTTCCGAGCGTGCGACACCTGGGCACCAGCCTCCTCGCGTCGGCCGGCCTCCTCGGATTGGTGGCGGGGATCGCCGCGCGGCCCGTGCTCTCCAACCTCCTCGCCGGCGTGCAGATTGCCCTCGCGCAGCCGATGCGGCTGGAAGACGTCGTGGTCGTCGAGGGGGAATGGGGCTGGATCGAGGAGATCTACATGACCTATGTGGTCGTGCGGATTTGGGATCTGCGCCGGCTGGTGGTGCCCCTGTCGTACTTCATCGAGCGCCCCTTCCAAAACTGGACCCGCAGGACCACAAACATCCTGGCCACGGTCTTCATCTACGCCGACTACACCGTCCCGGTCGAAGAGCTGCGGCAGGAGCTGCACCGCCTCCTGCTCGCGTCTGGCATGTGGGACGGCAAGGTGTGGGGGTTGCAGGTGACCGATGCCACCGAACAAACCGTTCAGCTCCGGGCGCTCATGAGCGCCCGGGATTCCGGCAACGCCTGGGATCTGCGATGCCATGTGCGCGAGGAGCTCATCGCGCTCCTGCAGGGCCGGTATCCCCGGAGCCTCCCCAGAGCGCGGGAGGCGACTGATGAGGACAAGCCATGAACAAGCCTGAGCCGACCGAGCTGGTGGTCCAGACCCTCGGAGCCTGCCGCTTCCCCTTTCGGCGCAGCCTTCGTAAATAGGGGACGGGCATGAAATTATGAGTTCCTACCCCCACCCTCGACGTCGAAGACGTACGAGATCCTGAGTAAAATGCAACGCTGCCACTTCTGTCACCTTCCCGTCGCTCGTTGGGAAACGCCGGGAGCGTTGCGCCGCTGGTTCCGGATGTGCTACCTTCGCACCGCCATGCCCCGCGGGCCCCGGTTGGATGCTTCCGTACTGGGGGAGGTCATTGACCAACTTGGCTTACTCGCTGGGTTGACGTTCTTGCCGCCCATCACGCGGATGGAGCGGGCAGCCGGTCCGGCGAGCTCCCTCGCCGTCCCGCCTGCGGCGGATCCGGGGCCTCGTTGGGCAGACCGGAAAGGCCTCGAGCTCCAGTCATCACCGAGATGATCGACTACAACGCCATCGCTGAACGATATGCGCAGCATCGCAGCGTCCACCCGATCGTGCTGTCCCGCCTAGCTGGCGCGCTTCAGCGGACCTCGCGCGTGCTCGAAATCGGCTGCGGCACCGGCAACTACATCCTTGCCCTGCACCAAGCGGTCGGCTGCGCATGCTGGGGCGTGGACCCGTCGGCCGAGATGCTGTCCAAAATCACCGCGCACAGCTTCCCCGTTCGCGTTTTGCTTGGCCACGCCGAACTCCTGGACTTCCCGTCCCAAACCTTCGACTTCGTGTTCTCTGTAGACGTTGTCCATCATGTTGAAGATCGCCCTCAGGCTCTGCGGGAGGCGTTCCGCGTGCTGCAACCGGGTGGCCAGATCTGCACCGTCACCGATTCGGAATGGGTTATCCGGCATCGGGAGCCGCTGTCTGTCTACTTTCCCGACACGGTTCCCATCGAACTCAAGAGATACCCGAGCATCAGCACTCTCGAGGCTGAGATGGCAATCGCCGGTTTCAACTCGATCCATGAGGATCTCGCGGAATTTCGATATACACTCACCGAGAGCACCCCCTATCGCCACAGGGTCTTCTCCTCTCTTCTGCTCCTTTCAGAGGACGCCTTCCAACGTGGCTTGCAGCAGATGGAGGCTGACTTGCGACGCGGCCCGATCGCGTGCGTTTCGCGATATACTATGCTCTGGGGAACAAGGCCCAAGACTACGTTGGACGAGTGAAGCGGCGGCCGCGAGCGTGTCCCCTGACGCCCCACCGGCCGCCGACCGCGAGTGTCGGGCGCATTCGGCGCCCTTGGGTGCTCTATGGATGCCAGCGTCCGGAATTTCCTTTATCGGAACCCGCAGTTCTACGAGTTGGTCTATCCGGAGCCGAACGACGAGACGCCCATGATGTGTCGCCGGATGTTCTCCCGCTACCTGGCGAGGCCGCCTAGTTCCATCCTCGACCTCGGCTGTGGGACCGCTTGCGACTTGGCTTCTCTGCCAAGAGAGTGTCCCGACTGCTGGGGCGTGGATTATCTGCCCGAGATGATCGCGTTCGCCCGGGCACGCCGGCCGCACCTGCACCTGCAGCCCGGCGATGCGCGTAGCGTTCGGCTTGGGCGCACGTTCGACGTCATCCTGAGCATGGGATCGGCGTTCATGTATGCGCTCACCAACGCAGACGTGGGGCGCACCCTGGACACGTTCGCTGCTCACTCGCACGCCGGGACGTTGCTCATCCTCGACATCAATAATGCGGCCAGCTACCTCGGCGGCGAACACTTCCAGCCGACCTCGGAGCTTCGCATCAGTTCTCCGGGCTTCTCAGCCGAGGCACACTCCAGCCACAGCTTTGACCGCCGCCGGCAGCTCCTGGTCAGGCGCCGCACGTGGCATATCGACGGGCAGGGCGAGGCGGAGGATTTCTGCGAGTATCGCATGTTCTTCCCGGCGGAGCTTGAGCACCTGCTGAGCGGGCGGGGCTTCCGCGTGGCGGGGATGTTCGACAACAAGGAGCTGCAGGAGACGGAGTTGTCTGGTCCGAGACTGTACGTGCCGGCGATTTTTCAGCCGGCAGTGGGAGAGGCCACTGACTAAGTTGACTCACTCACTGGGCTAGGGTGAGACCGGCGCGGCCCGTCACGCGGATGCAGCCGCCCATCGGCCCGGCGACTCCCCTCGCCGTCCCGCGTGAAGCCGATCCGCCGCCCTCTTCGACCGGATCAGGAAGAGAGGATCAGATGCCGCGGGATTTTTTGCCTCCCGCCCCTGGGGGTCCCCCTCGGGCGGCGGGTCCGCGACGGGGACCCAGCCCGGCATCCTCGACGGTCAAGTTGCGGGCTGGGTGCCCCGTCTGCGGGGACGGGGTGGGGCGGGCTTGCTCCGAGTCGGCCCGCGGTGGGGCGGGCCTCCCGCCGGGGCGAGGGGCTGTCCCTCTCGCGGAGCCTCGGCCGGCCCAGGGGGCTCGCACGGACTGTCGCACGCGCCGTCCGGCGACCGGACCGGACCCAACGCAAGCGTTGGGTACCCCCCCACCGCACGGCGGGTACCCAGCCGCAAGGCTGGGTGTGCTCGGGACACCCCCAAGGGCGAGGGCGAATTATTACTCGGAGCGGTTAATAGGTGACACATTCAGAGAGCCGCATACTGGACGCTAGGTGCCCGGAAATAGTTCTGCACGATCGCCGGCTGCCGCTGGGTGCTCCACAGGTACGACCGCACGGAGCCGACCATCTCTTGCTCATCCCGCGGCCGGCGGCGCCCCACGGCGTTGGCCTTGACGTCGTTGTTGAGAAACTCATCCGGGTTGAGTTCCGGGCTGTAGCTCGGGAGGAAGAACAACCGGAGCCGGTCGGCGCGCCGCGCCACCCACCGCGCAACCTCGGCGGCCCGGTGGACCGGGTGGCGATCGATGATGAGGAACACCCGGCCCTGGGCGTGCCGGAACAGGCGCCGGAGGAAGCGGAGGAAGACCGGGGTGGTGAAGCGGCCCCGAAACACCATGAAGGCCAATTGCCCCCGGTTGGTGAGGGTCGAGAGGACGTTGCAGCGGAAGCGCTGCCCGGTCCCCGGAATCACGGGCGTCTGCCCCCTCCGGCCGTAGGAGGTCCCGGCCTGATGATCCGAGCGGAGTCCCATCTCATCCCCCCAGTGGATCGTGGCCCCCGCGGCCTTGGCGGCCTGGCGGATGGCGGGGTACTCCTCGGCGAGCCAGCGGCGGACGGCCTCGGGGTCTTGCTCGAAGGCCCGGCGGCGGGGCTTCTGGGGGGTGAGGCCCCAGCGCTTGAGGTAGCGCCCCACCGTCCACACGGAGAGCTGCAGGCCGCACCGCTCCCGGATGAGCTGCTGGACGGCCTCGCGGGTCCAGAGGGCGAAGGGGAGCCGGAGCTGATCGGGGCACCGGCCCACGATGAGGCGGACGATCACCGCCGCCTGGTGCGGTGCCAGCCGGATCGTGGGCGGGCGGCCCCGGCGTTTCGCCTTCAGGGCCTGCCCCCCGCCCGTCTCCCAGGCCTGGACCCACGTGATCACCGTCTGCCGGCTGACGCCGAACACCCGGGCCGCCTCCGCCTTCGGCATCCCCTTCCGGACCGCCTCCACCGCGCGGTACCGCAACGCCTCCTGGGCGGCCGCAGGGAGCGAGCGGGCATCCTGAGTTCTCATGGCCCCTGTATACCAAATCAGGGGCTATGTGTCAAGTATTATATGCTCCGATTAGTATCTTAGCGGCGATGCGGCTTACTGTTCGATGGCGCACCCAGCAGAGGCCTCTTTCCTGAGAGGAGAAACATGCACCTGCCTGAGAAGGTCACGATCTGCGAGGTGGGACCCCGGGACGGGCTGCAGAACGAGCGGGTGAAGGTCCCGACGGCGGGGAAGATCCGGCTCATCGAGGCGCTGGCGGAGGCCGGCATCCGCCGGATGGAGGCGACGTCGTTCGTGTCGCCGAAGTGGGTTCCCAACCTGGCCGACGCGGAGGAGGTGCTGGCCGGCGTCAAGCGACGGGAGGCTGTGACCTACGCCGCCCTCGTTCCGAATCTCAAAGGCCTCGAGCGGGCGTTGGCCGCCAAGGTGGATGAGATCGTCATCTTCATGTCAGCCAGCGAGAGCCATAATCAGAGGAACATCAACAAGAGCATCGCGCAGGCGCTGGAGACGTACGGGGAGGTGGGGGCGCGGGCCAAGGCGGCGGGCCTCCGGCTGAAGGCGGCGCTCTCGACCTGCTTCGGCTGCCCCTACGAGGGGGACGTGGATCCCGGGGTCGTCGTCCGCATCGCGGAGGCGCTGGTGGCCATGGGGGCAGACGAAGTCGGCATCTCGGACACCACGGGGATGGCGAATCCGCGGCAGGTTTATGCTCTCGTGTCGCGGGTGGCGGAGCGGATTCCCTTCGAAAAGCTGAGCCTCCACTTTCACGACACACGGGGGGCCGGCCTGGCAAACGTTCTGGCCGGTCTCCAGGCGGGCGTGAGCGTCTACGACGGCTCCGTAGGCGGCCTGGGCGGCTGCCCGTACGCGAAGGGGGCCACGGGAAACGTCGCCACCGAGGATCTCGTCCACATGCTGCACGAAATGGGAATCGAGACGGGGGTGGACCTCCCGAAGCTCATCGAGTGTGCGAAGCTCGCCCAGGACCTCGTCGGGCGTCCCCTCGAGGCGCGCGTGAGCAAGGTCGGCCCCGTGAATCACAAGGGGGCTGGCGCTGCCTGCTGATAATAAAGATCCTCGCCGCTTGGCACGCCGAGCGGTTTCACCTCGTAATCTCCCCGGCAATCCTGGAAGAAATCAGCCGAGTGTTTCATTATCCGAAGAGTACCCTCCGTCACCGCTGGTCTGAGGAGAAAATCGGGCTTTTCATCGAAGATCTGGCGCACCTTGCCATCCTGACGCCGGGCGAACGCACGCTGAACGTGATTGCTGAAGATCCCTCAGATAACCGGTACCTTGAGTGTGCTGTGGAAGGGGGCGCCGAATACATCGTCAGCGGCGATCAACACCTCCTGCGATTGGCGACGTACCAGGGAATCAAGATTCTCACGCCGAGGGAGTTCCTGGCAGTTCTTGCTCACCTCCGCAGCCCGCAGTGACTCGCCTTCGGCTTTCAGCCATGGGCTATGAGCCAGCCGGTTGGTCTGCGATCAGCGCTTGCCGGCTACCTTCGCCAGGAAGCGGTCGCGTGACACGATCATCCGATGGTGGCGACACTCGCCGATCTTGTTCCGGTTGTCGTGGGCCACGATGACGAAGGCGAGCTTTCGGCCTTCGATCTCTACCAGCTCCGCCTCGGCGAAAACCTCCACGCCGACGGGTGTGGCCGCGAGGTGTGAGACTTCGATCCAGGTGCCGACCGTAGTCTCGCCCGGGCCCAGCTTCCCAGCCACGGCGTTCACCGCGGCCGTCTCCAGCAAGGCCACCAGGCTGGGCGTTCCGTAGACGGGAACGTCGCCGCTCCCCCAGGCCCCGGCGGTGTGCTGCTGTGTGACCCTCAGGGTTGCCCTTCCGCGCAGGCCGACTGCCAGCTCGCTCACGAGGCTCCTCTCAGCGCCCCACGAATTTCGGTGACCGTCTCGCGAGAAATGCCTCCAGGCCCTCTTTGAAGTCCCGGCTGCCGAGGGCCTTGACGAAGTGCTGCTGGATCTCCCGCGGGGGGCGGCGGTGCCCCTCGATGGCGATCCAGTTGACCGCCTGCTTGGCGTGGCGGATGGTGAGGGGCGCGTTGGCGGCGATCTCCCGGACCAGGGCGAGGGTGAACCCCTCCAGCTCGGCGTCGGGCACGACGTGATTGACGAGCCCGACCTGCAGGGCCCGGCGCGCGTCCAGGGGCTGGCCGCCGAACAGGATCTCTTTGGCTACGGCCGGCCCGACCAGGCTCACGAGGCGCGCCGCCGCGCCGGCATTGACGGCCGCGCCCAGCTTGGCCGCGGGGATGCCGAGGTGGGCCGATTCGCCGGCGATGCGGAGGTCGCAGGCCGCCGCGATGTGGCATCCCCCGCCCATTGCGTAGCCCTGGATCATGGCCACCACCGGGAGCGGGCAGCGCACCAGGCCGTCCAGAGCCCGGACGACCAGGGTCTCATAGGCGCGGGCCGCCTTGGGCTCGGTGAAGCGCGGAAGCTCGCCGATATCGGCGCCCGAGGCGAAGGCCTTGCCGCCCGCACCGCTCAGGACGATGGCGTGGATGTGGCGGTGCCCCTGCAGGCGACGGATGATCTTGGGCAGATCCGCCCACATCAGGCTGGTGATGGCGTTCCTGACGTGGGGCCGGTTGAAGATGACGCGGGTGTAACTTTCGCTCTCTTCGACCAGGATCTCTGGTCCCCGGGCTTCCATGGCCGCACCTCAATTGACGCTGAGAGGTATTCCCATCCTCTGCGCCCTCCAGCCCTCACGCGGCGAGGACCGCCTCGGCGATGAGGTCGCCCATCCGACGGGTGCCGACAGGCCGGGTGCCCGGCTGTTGGATGTCCGGAGTTCGATACCCCTGATCGAGAACGCGGCTCACCGCGGCCTCGATGGCGGCCGCGGCCGTGCCAGCCTTCAGGGAGTATTCCAGCAGCATGGCAGCCGAAAGGATGGCCGCGATGGGGTTGGCCTTGTCCTGGCCGGCGATGTCCGGGGCGCTTCCATGAATGGGCTCGTACAGCCCGACCTCCTTCCCCAGGCTGGCCGAAGGCAAGAGGCCGATGGAACCGGTGAGCATGGCCGCCTCGTCACTCAGGATGTCGCCGAAGGTGTTCTCGGCGACGATGACGTCGAAGAATTTGGGCTGCCGCAAGAGTTGCATGGACGCGTTGTCCACATACATGTGGTCCAAACGGACCTCGGGGAATTTCTTGCCGACCTCGGTCACGACGCGCCGCCAGAGCTCCGAGCTGACCAAAACGTTGGCCTTGTCCACGGAGGTGAGGTGTTTGCGCCGGCGCTGGGCCGCCTGGAAGGCGATCCAGGCGATTCGCTCGATCTCCGGCGTCGTGTAGACGAGGGTGTCCACGGCGCGCTCGCCCTCAGGAACTCTCTCGATGGTCTTGGGCTGGCCGAAGTAGAGGCCACCGGTCAGTTCCCGGACCACCAGGATGTCCACGCCCTCAATGACCTCTCGTTTCAAGGTCGAGGCGTCCGTCAGGGCCGGGAACAGTTTCGCCGGGCGAAGGTTGGCATACAGATCGAATACCTTGCGCAGGGTTAGGATCCCCTGTTCGGGGCGGGCCTTGCGCGGCAGGCTGTCCCAGCGCGGACCGCCGACGGCCCCGAAAAGGATGGCGTCGGCCCGTCGGCACACGTCGAGCGTCTGGTCGGGGAGGGGCGTGCCCGCAGCCTCGAAGGCGGCGCCGCCGATGGGCGCTTCCTGGAAGTCGAGCGACAACTGGTGGCGCGTCGCGACGGCCCGCAGGACCTTCACCGCCTCCTGGGTTACCTCCGGACCGATCCCGTCTCCCGGTAACACGGCGATGGTGGCCATGAATCTCCTCGATTGGCGGAGCAGTGGGCGGATCCGTTCTGGTGGCTTGACTGCGCGGTCCCGTATCTTGTAGCAGGCAGGCTAACACGCAGGGCGAACGAGGGTCAAGGGCAATTCCGATGCTCCCGAACCACGTGCAAGGCTGGGCTGGCTTCTAAAGACTGGGGTCAGACATTGATATATTTATATTGACGATCTTGGGTGGTCCTGGTATAAGCCTCGCATGGCTCGTCCGCCCCGCATTGAGCTTCCAGGAGTTCTTTACCATGTCATCGCTCGTGGGAATCAGCGTAGGCATGTGTTCCGGGGTCAGGCTGATTATGAGGTATACCTGGCGCGCCTCCACCGGTACCAGGACCGGTACCAGTTCGTGCTCTATGCCTATGTCCTGATGCCGAATCATGTGCATCTCCTCCTCGAACCGACCAAGGCTCCACTCTCGAAGATCATGCAGGGAATCCAGCAATCCTACGCAGGCTACTTCAACCGGACCCATCACACCATGGGTCACGTTTTCCAGGGAAGATACAAAGCGCTCCTCTGTGACCGGGATCGGTATCTGCTGGCTCTCGTTCGATACCTGCATTTGAATCCGGTCCGGAGTCAGCTTGCGCGGAGTCCGAAGGCGTGGTGGTGGAGCAGTCACCGCGACTACCTTGGAGAGGAACGCGAGCCTCGCGTGGCGACGCAACTGATCCTGCGAATGTTTCATTCTCAACACACCCTTGCGGTCCGGCGGTATCTGGAGTTCCTGCAGGAACCCGGGGCGGCCGATCATCATCCGGAGTACTACCGGGCGCTAGAGCAGCGATTCCTTGGGGATGAGCAATTTGTGGAGGAGATAGAACGACGGAGTCAACAGGAGGTTCCGCGATCTACGATTGCGCTTTCTTTGGACGAGGTGTGTCAAGTTGTCGCCCCTGCCTTCAATACGACCCTCGGGGATCTGGGTGCGCCTACGCGGGAGCGGAGGGCTGCGGTGGCGCGAGCAGTGGCCGCTTACGTGGCTCAAATTGTGGGTGGGATCCGTCTGGTGGAGGCAGCGCGTGCCTTCGGACGCGACCAGGTCACGATTAGCCTGGGTGTGCAACGACTCCGGCTGCGGCTTCAAAGGGATACGCAGCTAGCAGCGAAGATAGATCGTGTGATGTCCATTTTGCGCAGAGGCCGGGCAAAGAAATATAAAATTACAAATGTCTGACCCCGGGCAGGCCGGCCCATGGCCTCTGGTTTCATCCGCCGCGGGTGACCTCATCGGAGTGGAGCGGAACATGCACGTCCAGACGGCGGAGTTCGTGCTGAGCGCGGGACGGGCGGACCAGTTCCCGAGCGGCCATTGGCCCGAGATCGCCTTTGCGGGCCGGTCCAACGTCGGCAAGTCGTCCATGATCAATCGGCTGCTCTCCCGCCGGAATCTCGCCCACACCAGCTCCACTCCGGGCCGGACCCGAACCATCAATTTCTATCAGGTGAACGACCGGTTCCTGTTCGTGGATTTGCCCGGATACGGTTATGCCAAGGTCTCGCGCGACCTGAAGGACGCCTGGTGGGAACTGGTGGAGGGGTACCTCACCGGGCGGGAGCAACTGCGTGGCGTGATTCACATCGTGGACGCGCGCCACGCGCCGACAGTCCAGGACCGGGAGCTGCAAGCGTTCCTTCACGCCGCCGCGGTGCCGTCCCTGGTCGTCCTGACCAAGGCGGACAAGGTTTCCCCGGGCCGGCGGGCGGCAGCCCAAGAGGTTGCGGCGAGCAGCCTGGCCCTGCCGTCCTCCGAGACGGCCCTCTTCTTCTCGGCCGAAACGGGTGAGGGGGTCCCCGAGGTCTGGCGGGCCATGGAGGAGCGCCTGCGGGCTCCGGCCCGCACCCTCGGACGCATCGTGAAAACGCGGGCAGGGAGGCCGCGGCGTGATCCTCGTTGACATCGGGATCCGAAAGGAAGATGCTCTGGGACGTCAAGCTGGCCTTGGAAGGCCATGCCTCGAGGAGGCAGTGGGGACCGGCAAAGGGGAAGGCTGACCCCTGAAGGCCGGGGCGGCTGGGTGCCGGCACTTGGGATCCTACAGCCGAGCTTCGCTCACTACCCTCAATTCGGACGCTCGCATGAAGATCACCGGCATCGAAAGTCTCCTTCTCTGCGTCCCCACGCCTCGACCCATCGCTCTCGAGTTTCGCGAGCAGAAACTGGTCGTGGCGACCATCACGACCGACGAAGGGCTCACGGGGCTCGGCTACAGCCTCGTCTTCGGCGGCGGGGGCGCCGAGGCAGTGCAAGCTTACCTAGAGACACGCCTCAAGCCGCTCCTCCTCGGCGAGGACCCGCTCTTCGTGGAGCGCCTCTGGGAGCGAATGTACCGCGCGGACCGAGCGATCCGGCGCGTGGGAATCGCGGGCTACGCCGTAGGCGCGCTCGACATCGGGCTGTGGGATCTGGTCGGCAAGGTCGCTGGTCTCCCGCTTTACAAGCTTTGGGGCGCCGTCACCGACCGGGTTCCCGCCTATGGCAGCGGTGGTTGGCCGAAGTATTCGACGGACGACCTCGTTAATGAGGCGCAGCGCTACGTCGCCATGGGATGCCGCTATTACAAGATGAAGATCCACCATCCCGACCCCCGCGCGAACCGGGCGCGCGTCGAGGCCGTCCGACGGGCGCTCGGCGACGGGGTGCAGCTCATGGTGGACGCCAACCAGCGGCTCGACGTGCTGGGCGCTATTCGCCAGGCGGAGCTCCTCGAGGACCTTGGACTCGCCTGGTTTGAGGAGCCGGTGCTGGCGGACGACGCTGCCGCCTGCGCCGAGGTGGCCCGTTCCATCCGCATTCCGGTGGCCACCGGCGAAAACAATCAGACGCGTTTCGAGTTCCGCGAGCTGATCGAGCGGCGCGCCGCACGCTACCTCATGCCGGATATCTGCCGGGCCAACGGCTTCAGCGAGACCCTCCGGATCGGCCACCTCGCTGCGGCCCATCAAGTGGCCGTCTCGCCGCACGCCGTCCACGAGCTCTCGCTGCACGTGGTGGGGGCGCTGAGTAACGGATCGCTTGTGGAGTTCATTGACTGGGCGCCCGCAGATCTGTTGGAGGGCATGCCGCACTGCGAGGACGGCCACTTCCGGATCCCCGACCGGCCGGGGCATGGGATGGCGCTTCTGCCCGGGGCCGAGCGCAAATACCGCGCTTAGCCAGCCCCGTGTAGTCGCCCCTCCGCTCCGTCGAGCGTCCTGTTCGCTCTGAACCCGAAGGCGTCAGTCAGAGGGTCGCAATGGTGTTCTTCGACGGAGATTGGGATCCATCAGGCAGGCCTGTCCTGCTTGACAGTGAGCCCAGAGACGCATAGGATGTGGTGTACGGGCAGCAAAAGTTCCCGTCCCCCCTGCCCGGTCCGGTTCTGCCGAAGGCTGACGACGTTGCTCTGGCAATTTATTCGCGGCGCTTCTTCCTTAGGAGGTGGAAAATGAAGGACCACTCATCGAACCTGGACCGGAGAGAATTCCTCAAAGCCACAGGGATGGGCCTCGCCGGGGTGAGCCTGGCCGGCCTGACCATCCCGTCCTCCCTCGGCGCTGCCGAGATCAAGGCCCCCGCCGTCACCCCGGAGAAGGGTGCCTCGCTTCGGCTGCTTCGCTGGTCGGGCTTCGTCAAGAGCGACGAGCAGGTCTGGAACGCCCACACCAAGAAGTGGGAGGAACTGACCGGCAACAAGATGTTGATCGAATACGTCGCCTGGGAGGACGTCCGCGCCAAGGCAGCCATGGCGGCCTCCGTGGGCGCTGGCCCGGACATCGTCATGGGCTGGTACGACGATCCCCACCTCTACTCCAACAAGCTCATCGACGTCAGCGACATCGCCGAGTACTTGGGGAAGAAGTACGGCGGCTGGTATCCCGTTTTCCACGCCTATGGGTATAGCCCCACCCTCCGGCGGTGGGTCGGGATCCCCATCGGGGCGCCGGCCGGCGTACAGAATTACCGGGTGAGCTGGTTCAAGGAGGCGGGCTACGAAAAGCCGCCGGAGAAGCTGGACGAGCTCCTGCAGTGCTGCAAGAAGTTGAAGGCCATCGGACATCCCGCCGGGTACAGCTTCGGCCACGCCGTGGGCGATGGAAACGGGTGCTGCTATTGGCTCCTCTTCTCTTTCAAGGGCAAGACGATCGAAGCGGATAACAAGACCATCGCCATCAACCGGAAGGAGACCTGGGACGCGCTGGAATTCGGCCGCGAGTTCTACGAGCAACTGGTCCCCGGGGTCATCGGCTGGCTCGATCCGGACAACAACAAGGCATTTCTCTCCAGTCAGATCTCGCTGACGCGGAACGCGGTGAGCATTTATTATGCTGCCAGGGAGCAGTTCCCCGAGGTGGCCAAGGATATGGGCCATGCCAATTTGGCCATGGGTCCCCTGGGGCGCCCGGCGCAGATCGACAACGTTTCCCTGGGGTTCATCTTCAAGCACACGCGATTCCCCAACGCGGCCAGACACTACCTGCTGTTCATGATGGAGCAAGAGCAGTATGGCCCCTGGATCAACGCCATGCTGGGGTATCTCTCCCAGACCCTGAAAGCCTACGAGGCGCTGCCCGTCTGGACGAGCGACCCCATGCTTACGATCTTCCGGGATCAGCCCCCCAGGATGCTCCCCCACTTCTACGCGGGACAGCCGGGCCCCCAGTCGGCCGCGGCGCTGGCCGACTACATTGTGGTGGACATGTTCCAGGAGGTCGTCACCGGCCGCAGAACCCCCAAGGAAGCGGCCCGGACGGCCGAGGAACGCCTCGCGAGGATCTATCGCACGTAGCCTGGGCCCTCTACCCGCATCGACGTTCGGAGGGGGTCCGTGGCGGAGTCGACACCGGCCACCGCAGAGCGGGTCATCCCGCGCCGACCAGGTGGGTCATTAGTCGTCCGTGTTCTGGAGAACCGCCAGGTCTTGGGGATTGTATTCGTCATCCCGGCGGTGCTCCTCCTTGCGGTCTTCCTGGCCTATCCCTTTGTCCTGGGCATATGGCTTAGCTTCACCGATACGCTCATCGGCGGCACGGGCGCCTTCAATGGCCTCCGCAACTACCTGTCCCTCGTCGAGGATTCGGTCTTCCGCCTGGCCACGTTCAACACCATCATGTACACGGTCGTGGCCGTCTCGTTCAAACTGGTGCTGGGTCTCGCGTTGGCTCTCGTTCTCAACTGGGATTTCCGCTGGAAGGGAATCGTCCGGGCCAGCGTCCTCCTCCCCTGGATTGTGCCCACGGCCTTCAGTGCCCTCGTCTTCTGGTGGATGTTCGACCCCACGTTCAGCCCGATCAGCTGGCTTCTCCTCAAGGCGGGCATAATCAGCCACCGGATTGCCTACCTGGGTGAGCCGAATCTCGCCCGGGGCTCCATTATCATCGCTAACGTCTGGCGCGGCACCCCTTTCTTTGCCATCGGCTTCCTGGCGGGCCTCCAGACCATCACCCTCACGCTGTACGAGGCGGCCGCCGTGGACGGGGCAACCGAGTGGCGCCAGTTCTGGCACATCACGCTGCCGCTCCTGGGGCCGCTCCTGGCCATCATCACGACCTTTTCCACCATCTGGACGTTCGCCGACTTTCAGCTGGTGTGGATCATGACCCGCGGCGGGCCGGCCAACGCGACCCACCTATTCGGGACGCTCGCCTTCCAGCGGGCCATTCAGGGGGGCCGCTTCGGCGAGGGCGCCGCCATCTCCAACTTCATCCTCCCCGTCCTCGTCCTCAGCGTGGCCATCTGCTACCTCTACCTCCGGCGGGAGTAGGCCATCATGTCAGGAACCAAGCTGATGAAACGGATCGCCCTCTTCAACATCCCGCTCGGGGTCGCCATGATCCTGCTGCTCTTCCCCTTCTACTGGATGCTCATCACCTCGTTCAAGCCGGATCCGGAGCTCTACGACGTGCGGCTGGACCCCCTCCTGATCCAGCACCCCACCCTGGCCCAAATCCGCCAGCTACTCTCGCAGACCCACTACCTGCGCTGGCTGTACAACACGATGTTCATCGCCGTCTTCTCCACGCTGATCTCCCTGGTCGCCAGCCTCCTGGCCGCCTACGGGATCCAGCGCCTGCAGTTCCGGGGCTCGGGCTCGCTGGGGGTCGCCATCTTCCTCAGCTACCTCGTGCCGCCCACGATCCTCTTCATCCCGCTGGCTCACATCATCTTCTCGCTGCGGCTCTGGGACACCCCCTGGTCTCTCATCCTCACCTACCCGACGTTCCTCATCCCCTTCTGCACCTGGCTCCTCATGGGCTATTTCAAGACCTTCCCAAAGGAGCTGGAGGAGTGCGCCATGATCGATGGCGCCACGCGCATCGGCGTTCTGATTCGCATCGTGGTGCCCCTCTCCATCCCCGGGATCCTGTCGTGCGGCATCTTCTCCTTCACCCTGTCCTGGAACGAGTACCTCTACGCCCTGGTGTTCCTCTCGGACACGCTCCAGAAGACTGTGCCGGTGGGGGTCACCACGGAGCTCGTCCGGGGCGACGTGTACTCCTGGGGGCCCCTCATGGCCGGCGCCCTCCTGGGATCGGTCCCGGTCGCACTGGTCTACTCGTTCTTCGTCGAGTACTACGTGACCGGCCTGACCGGCGCCCTGAAAGAATAAGAGCCGCGCACTCCACCAAAGATCACCAGGGCAAGGTCCTTCCCGGAGAGGGATCGCTTCTCGCCGTTGACCGTCCAAGTGAGCGTGATGTCCGCAAGGCAATAGGTGCTCATCGTCATACCCTCCTTCGCGCGGCGCAATCAGTTGCGCGGGGGTTGCGTCGCTGCGATCGTCGTGCTCTGTTCTGCCGACCTTCTCCCACTGAGTCCCCGTCGTTTGGCGCCTCCCATTCGAAATTCACATTGACGATGGCCGGGTCACCTGCTAGATTTAGCCACAACGCGGCCGGGCTCGTCCCGGCCGTTGGCTTCTCTTGACGAGGTTGTGACGTGATGCGACACAGGATCATGCGAGGGGTCGTTGGGTTGGTCGGTGTGGCGACGATTCTTCTGGCGGTCGGCCTTCTGTCCGGCTGCGCGGGGTACGCAGGGCAACCAGGCGGCCTGCGGGTGTCCGAGGTTGGCGGGCTGAACCTCACCGCCTCGCAGGTGCGGACGGACCCCCGTGTGGACCAGGGGGCCTATTATGCCTACTCGCGGAGTGTGTGGGCGGAATTGCAGGGCAATCTGGAAGAGGCGGTCCGCTGGGAGCGCGAGGCCCTGCGCTACGACCCGACGTCCCTCCATCTTCAAACGAACCTCGCCTGGCTCCTCCTGAAGGCGGGCGATTTCCGGGGGGCCATTCAAGAGGGAGAAGCGGTCCTCGCCCGCGCCCCGGACACCATCGAGGCCCATCTCCTGATGGCGACGGCGTATCAAGGGCTGCGGAACGTGCGGGAGGCCGAGAAGCACTACCGGGAGGTCATCCGCCTCGACCCGCGCCGCACCGAAGCCTACATGCTCCTGGGCAACCTGTACATCGAGGCCCGCAACTTTCCGGAGGCCATCCAGGCGTTTGAGGCCCTGGCCAAGGCGGACCCCAACAGTCACTTGGCCTGGTACAGCCTGGGCCGCATCTCTCTGGAGCTGAAGGAGCCTGCCAAGGCGCGGGAGTATTTCGAGAAAGCCATCGAGAAGAATGACGATTTCGACCCGGCCTGGGTAGGGCTGGCCACGAGTTACGAGGTCCAGGGCCGCTACGAGGACGCGGTCCAGGTGTATCAGCGCGCTCTGGCGAGCGATCCCGAGAACCGCGAATTCCAGGAGCGGCTGGCGCAGGTGCACCTCCGGCGAGGGGACCTGGATGCCGCGCTGGCCGTCTATGAGGGGTTGCGGAGCGCCGACCCGAGCAATCTCCTCCTGCTCACGCGCATCGGGCAGATCCTCGCAGAGAAGAAGGAGCACGACCGGGCCATTGCCATCTTCCAGCAGGTGCTCCAGAAGGAGCCGGGAAACGGCGAGGCCCTGTTCGCGTTGGGCCTCAGCCTGGAGGACCTCCAGCGCTACGACGAGGCCCTGAGCGTTTTGGGGAAGATCGCCGCGCAGGACGGCCGGTACGTGGATGCCCTCCTGCACCGCGGGTACATCTACGGCCAGCAGGGGAAGTTCGACCAGGCCACGGCCGTGTTCAGCGAGGCGGCGCGCCTGCAACCGCAGGAAAGGAACGTGCCTTACCTTTTGGGCCTCACCTACATGCAGAAGAAGGATTATCCGCAGGCGATCCTCCAGTTCGAGAAAGGGGTGGCCCTCGATCCCAACAATGCGCAGTATCATTACCAGTTGGGCGCCGCGCTGGAACGAAACCGCCAACTGGAGCGAGCCGAGGCGGCCTTCCGCAAGGTGCTGGAACTGGATCCGAAGAACGCCGACGCCTACAACTACCTCGGATACATGTTCGCCGACGAGGGGATCAAGCTGGAGGAGTCCATTGCCCTGGTGAAGAAGGCCCTGGAGCTGGAGCCGGAGAACGGTGCCTTCATTGACAGCCTGGGCTGGGCCTACTTCAAGCTGGGCAGAATCGACGAGGCCCTTTCCGAGCTGCTGCGCGCCGTGAAGTACTCGGGTCGGGACGACGCCACCATTCGCGAGCACCTAGGCGACGCCTATTCCAAGAAGGGCATGCTCCGCGATGCCGTCCGGGAGTGGAAACGCTCCCTGGAGCTGGACAACAGCAACGAGGCCGTCCGCAAGAAGCTCGACGACGCCCGCCAGCGCATTTCCCGCGAGACCTCCCGCGACGCTCAATGATGCATCCGGTCCGCCCGCCTCTCAGGGCGGGTCCGTTGTCAGCGGGGCTGCTCCTCCTGGCGGCCTGTGCGGTGGTGCCCGGCGGGCCTCCACCCACGCTGCCCCGCCAGTGGGCGGGGCCGGAGGTCTTCCTGGACCGATTGGAGGCGGATGATGGCGCAGTGAAGACCGTGCGGGGCCTGGCGAGCGTCCGATTCGAGGGGCCAGCGGGGAAGGGATCGGCCAGGCAAGTGATCGTGGTGGCTTTGCCCGACCAGATGCGCCTGGAGGCCCTGAGTCCGCTGGGGACGGCTATCCTTCTTCTCACCATCCGGGGGGATGACCTCACGGTGTACGCCCCGGCCCGGCACGAGTACGGAATGGGCCGGGCCACGCGAGAGACGCTGGGACGGCTGGCGCGGGTCCCCGTGCCGCCTGGTCCGCTGATGCGGCTGCTGGTGGGGCTCCCGCCGCTCCCGATTAGGCCGGGCGATCCTCGGGTAGAGATCGCCGTGGAGGCCGCGGCGATCCGGGTGGAGTCAGTTGATGGACCATACTGGCAGCGGGTGTGGTCGAGTCCGGACGGGATGGTGCCGGTGCGGGGGGAACTGGGAGAAGCGGGCACCCTCCTGCTCAGGTTTGAGTTCGGCGAGCGCCGGCAGCTCGACGGCGCGGCCTTTCCCTTTGCGGTGCAGCTCGATGAGATGACGGCCGGGACGCACCTGGCTATACAGTATGAGACGGTGCGGCTGAACGAGCCGGTGGAGGCCGGGCTCTTCGAGCTGCCCCGGCCAGCCGATGGGACAACCCGGATCATCGATCTGGGGGCCGGATCCCTCCCGTAGGAGCCGCCGTGGAGGAAATCGAGATCCCTTCGCCGGCCAAGATCAATCTCTTCCTGGAGGTGATCGCCCGTCGGCCCGACGGCTACCACGAGATCGAGTCCGTGATGCAGCTCGTGGACCTCTGCGACTGCGTGCGCCTGGCGCGGAAACCCCGGGGCATCCAGGTAAGTGTCGCCGGGGCCGAGCTGCCGTCCGGTCGCGGCAACCTGGCATACAAGGCGTCCGCGCTGCTCATGGAGACGGCGGGACTCTCCGACGGCGTCCACATCCGCCTGGAGAAGCGCATTCCGGTCGCCGGTGGATTGGGGGGCGGCTCGAGCAATGCGGCGGCGGTCTTGGCGGGGCTGAACCGGCTCTACGGCCTGGGGCGCTCCCGGGAGGAGCTCACGGAAATCGGGGCCAGCCTGGGAAGTGACGTGCCCTTCTTCCTGAGCGATGGCCTCGCCCTGGCCACCGGGCGAGGCGAGATCCTGACTCCCCTGGAGCCGTGGCCACCCCGGTGGGTGGTGCTGGCGAATCCGGGAGTGCCGGTCTCGACGGCCTGGGCGTACCGAGAGGTCAGTTCGAAATTGACAGAGTGGCAGCCACAGGCTAGTATCAGGACTTTAGTCACCGACCGTCGGCTCCCCTGGCCACCCCTTTGGGCGTTCAACCGCCTGGAAGCGGTGGTCCTGCCACACCGGGCGGAGGTCCGGTCTCTGAAGGCCCTCCTGGAACAGGGCGGAGGCGCGCCGGTCCTCATGTCCGGCAGCGGCGCATCCTTGTTTGCCGTGGTCCCGGACGCCGCCACCGGACAGGCCCTAGCCGCGCGGGCGCGGGACGCCGGGGTTTTTGCGGCCGCTGTCACGACACTGGTGAGGAACCCCATCCTGACCGCCATGGCGTGATGCGGCGCGGGGCCCCTGCGTCATGATTGGGGCGTGGCCAAGCGGTAAGGCTCGGGACTTTGGATCCCGCATTCGGAGGTTCGAATCCTCCCGCCCCAGCCAGTTGGCCGCCAGGGTCAGGGGTTGGGCGCGCGCAATACAACCGGAATCAGGCAGCCCTTCTGGAGAAAGGGAAACCCTATGACCGCTGAACTGGTGTTGACCGCGGGGAACGCGAACCTGCCGCTGGCGCAGGAGATCGCGAGTTCTCTCGGGACGCGCCTGGTCCAGGCGGAGGTGTCCCAATTTTCGGACGGGGAGGTGTTCGTGCAGGTGAACGAGAACGTCCGGGGCGCGGATGTCTTCGTCATCCAACCCACCTGCCCGCCGGTCAACCACAACCTCATGGAGCTCTTGATCATGGTCGACGCCCTGCGGAGGGCGTCGGCGTTCCGGATCACGGCCGTCATTCCCTACTACGGGTACGGGCGACAGGATCGCAAGGTCCAGCCCCGGGTCCCCATCAGCGCCAAGCTGGTGGCGGACCTGATCGCCGCAGCGGGGACGCACCGGGTGCTGACCATGGACCTGCACGCCGGGCAGATCCAGGGCTTCTTCAACATCCCCGTGGATCACCTCTTCGCGGCGCCGGTGCTGTTGGAGTACTTCCAGCAGCGGCTGGCCGAGGGCGCCTGGCAGGACCTGGTGGTGGTGGCCCCCGACGCCGGGGGCGTGGAGCGGGCCCGGGCCTTCGCCAAGCGGCTGGGGACGTCGCTGGCCATCATGGACAAACGCCGCACCGGCGCCAACGAGGCCAAGATCATGCACGTCATTGGCGACGTGCGGGAGCGCGACGTGATCCTGCTGGACGACATCATCGACACCGCCGGGACGATCGTCCAGGCCGTGTCGGCCCTGAAGGAGGAGGGGGCCCGGCGCGTCTTGGCGAGCTGCACCCATGCGGTCCTCTCGGGGCAGGCGGTCGCGCGGTTGGAGCGGTCGGTCATCGAGGAGGTGGTGATCACGAACACCATCCCACTCCGGGAGGATCAGCAGAGCAAGAAGATCACGGTCATGTCGGTGGCCCCCCTCCTGGCCGAGGCGATCCACCGCATCCATACGGAGACCTCTGTCAGTTCACTCTTCGTCTGAGCAGCGCGCCGGGGGTCGCCGCGAACCGGGTCGGCCCGGTCCCCCGAGTCGACGCCCGGAATCGCCGCGGCAAGAGCAGGGACGAGCAGGTTGGATCAGCGCCTGGCCGAGGTCGGAGGGGCCAGGGCTGCAGTGAGCACTCGGCAATCGGCGGTTGGAGGCAAGCATGGCAACGGTGGACCTGAAAGGTGATGTCCGGACGGCGGTAGGGAAGGCGGAGGCGAAGCGATTGCGCCGGGCCCTGCGAATTCCCGGGATCGTGTACGGCGGCCCGCAGGGGCCTCTTCCCGTGGTGGTGAACCCACACGAACTCCTCTCGGCCCTCACGGCCGGCGAGAACGTCCTCATCAATCTGTCCCTCGGGGGGGCTGAGGGGGCCCAGACCCGCACGGTGATCCTGAAAGAGTTGCAGTTGGATCCCGTCAAGGGGCGACCGCTCCACGCCGACTTCATGGAGGTCTCCATGGAGCGGAAGATCCGGGTGGAGGTTCCCCTGGTCCTAGCCGGGGAGTCCGTGGGGGTGAAAGGCAAAGGGGGTATCCTGGAACAACCCCTCCGCCAGCTTTTCGTGGAGTGTCTCCCCCTGAACATCCCGGAGCGGATCACGGTGGACGTCTCCGCCCTGGACATCGGGGACGCCATCCGCGTCCGTGACCTGACGGTCGGCGAGGGGGTGCGCATCCTGGAGGACGCCGGCCGCGTGGTCGCCTCGGTAGTGGCGCCGGCGGCCGAGGAAGTGGCGGCCCCCGTGGAGGAGAAGCCAACCGAGCCCGAGCTGGTGGGCAAGAAGGAGAAGGCGGAAGCCGAGGCGGAGGCCGAGCCGGAGGCCAAGCTGGAGGCCAAGCCGAAAACAGAGGCCAAAACGAAAACAGAGGCCAAAACGAAAACAGAGGCCAAGACGAAGTAGGTGGCGTCCATTCGGGAGGCCCGCCAACTGGTGGTGGGGCTGGGGAATCCCGGCCCGGAGTACGCGCGGACCCGCCACAACGTGGGGTTTGCGGTGGTGGAGCGCTTGGCGGCTGAGGCGGGGGGGCGGTTTTCGGTGAGGCGCTTCGAGGCCGAAGCGGCCACGGTCGAGATGGCGGAGAACCTCATCGCGCTCCTCAAGCCCCAGACGCTCATGAATCGGAGCGGTCTGGCCGTGGCGGGCTGGCTCGAAGCGCTTCAGCTTCCGGCCTCACAGATGATCGTGGTCCACGATGATCTGGACCTGCCTCTGGGGCGGCTCCGCGTGGTGGGCAGCGCGGGGTCGGGCGGACACCGGGGCGTGGCCTCGATCCAGGAGGCGCTGGCCACTCAGGCCTTCCCCCGGGTGCGGATGGGAATCGGGCGCCCCCGGGAGGGCGAGGACGCGGTCGAGCGCGTCCTGGAGGAGTTCGCGCCAGAGGAGATTCCGGTCGCCGAAGAGATGGTCGGGCGAGCCGCCTTGGCCGTCCAGACCCTCATTGCCTCCGGGCTGGCCGCGGCCATGGACCGATACAACGTGCGAGCGCCAATGACTGAAGCCTCGCCGTAGGGAACGCGTGGTGGAATACCCGCACAGGGAAGAAGGGAGGTAGGAGATTGCGCTCGTACGAGGTGATTTTCATTTTGGATCCTGCCCTGGGCGATGACGGCGTGGACACCGCCATCACCGCTGCATCCGGCGTGGTGACCAGGGAGGGGGGCGAGGTCGCCGAGGTCCAGAAGTGGGGGAAGAAGCGACTGGCATACGAGATCAAGAAGCGACGGGAGGGGCACTACGTTTTCCTTCGCCTCCAGGCGCCGGTGAAGGCCGTGAGTGAGCTGGAGCGACACCTGAACATCGCCGAACCGGTGCTAAAGTTCCTGACGGTGGTCGCGCAAGCGCCCCAGCGCAAGGTCGGCAAGGGGAAGATGCCCGCTACCGCCCCGCAGGAAGCCGGGACCCACGGAGTGGCTGCCCACGGAGCGGATGCGCCCGGGGATGTCCAGGACACCCACAACACGGCTGCGGGCACCCACGGTTCGAGCGTGGGCACTCACGGTTCGACCGTGGGTACCCGGCAAACCGGCGCGGAGGTCCAGGAGGCCTGAGCGTGGCCAGCTTCAACAAAGTCATCCTCATGGGGAACCTGACCCGGGATCCCGAGCTCCGCTACACGCCCAGCGGGGCGCCGGTGTGCAACTTCGACCTAGCCGTGAACCGGTCCTACACCACCCAAGGAGGGGAGCGGCGGGACGAGGTGTGTTACATCACGGTGGTCGTTTGGGGCAAGCAGGCGGAGAGTTGCGGGGAGTACCTGGGCAAGGGGCGGACGGTCCTGGTCGAAGGTCACCTGCAGCAACGCTCCTGGGAGACGCCCGAGGGGCAGAAGCGCTCCAAGCACGAGGTGGTGGCGGAGCGCGTGCAATTCCTCGGCCCCCGCAAGGCGGGGGCCGGTGGCCCCTCGGTCGGCGAGGAAGAGGCGGAGCCCCCTCGGGCCCCCGAACAGGACGAGGTGCCTTTCTGATCCCGGGCGAATTCCCTGCGGGGAGCCGTGAAGTCGGACGGAGGCGGAGCCTTGACGTGAGAAGATCGCGTGGATTGCCGGAGGACGGCGACCGCGAGTAACCCTCGCCCGCGCGGCGGGCGGAAGGAGCGAGACGGGTGCTGAAGAAGCGGCGAACCTACCGACGCCAGAAGGTCTGCAAGTTCTGCCTGGACAAGGTCGTGCAGGTGGACTTCAAGGATGTGAAGCGGCTGCGCAATTTTGTCAGCGACCGCGGGAAGATCATCCCGCGGCGCATCTCCGGCAACTGCGCCCGCCATCAGCGGCAGCTCACCACGGCGATCAAGCGGGCGCGGAGCATCGCGCTACTCTCCTTTGCGGCGGAGCTGGCGTAGTCCGCCGGGGGCGGACCGGTGGAGAGCATGCGGGGTGGCGCGTGATGCGTACGCGATGGCTGGCCATGGCAGTCGAGATGATCCTGGCCGCCCTCGTGGTGGTGGGTCTCCTGGCCTCGGGGAGCGCCTTTCCGATTGTGGGGGTGTTCCTCAGCCTCCTGTCCCCCGTGCCCTTCGTGCTGCTCCGGCTGCGCCATGGGTTCCTCGCCTTGGTCCTGGCCCTCGCGCTCACGAGCCTGGCCGTGACGGGACTCTCCTCGCCGGAGGAAGCCGTGGTCTTCCTGCTGGAGTTCGGGCTCCCGGCCATGCTCCTCGCGGAGGCGTTGCGACGGGGGAGCCGTCCCGAGCTCGCCGTGACGGCCGTGGCCGCGCTCCTCACGCTGGGTGGGCTCACGGCGCTGGTCCTCGCCTCGGACGCGTGGAGGCAGCCGCTCTCGGCGGTGTCGCAGCATGTGGAGAGACTGCTGGCGGACATGGAGGCCTTCACGGCGCGACTTGGCCTCTCCGCCGATGGGGGGGCGCCGCTCACCGGAACGGGAGCGAAGCTCCGCACATTCTTGTTGATGGCTTTCCCCGGCATGTTCTTCGCCGGGAGTCTCCTGACCGCCGCGGGCTATGTGTTTTTGGCGCGGGGGCTCATGCGCCGGTGGTCCGCGCAGCTCGGCGGGGTGAGCCCGGAGCCGCTCCGGTGGGAGCTCCCCGAGCCTCTGGTCTGGGTGTTCATCGGGGCGGGGGTCTCGTACATCACAGGTCTGCCGTGGCTCCAGGCTGTGGGGGTGAACGTCCTCGTTGTCTTGATCGGCCTGTACTTCCTCCAGGGATTGAGCATCGCGGCGTTCCTGTTCCAGCGGTTCCACCTTCCGAGATTCTTAGGGGCCCTGTCGGTCCTGTTGCTGCTGTTCCAGCCGTTTCTCACGCTGGTCGTGGCGGGCCTGGGGCTTTTCGACGTCTGGTTTGCCTTCCGCCAGCTGAGTCTCCCCAAGACGCCGGGGAGAACGTAGAGCTGAGAGTCGAGGGGGGAGAGCCGAGAGCCGAGGACGGAGCGCTGGAGACTGATAACGGCGTGATGAATCGTGACGCAGGAGACGGAGCGAGTCCATGAAAGTGATCCTGATGCAGAAGGTCGAACGCCTGGGGGAGCCTGGACAGCAGGTGGAGGTGGCGGACGGGTACGCCCGCAACTTCCTCCTGCCGAAACAGTTGGCCGTTCCAGCCACGGCCGGCCACGTGCGGTCCCTGGTACAACTCACGGCGCAGAGCAAGAACCGGGAGGAGCGGGCCAAGCGCGAGGCGAGCGCCCTGGCGGAGCGGTTGGCCGCGGTCCAGATCAGCCTGAAGCGGCGGGCCAGCGAGGAGGAGGCGCCCGGCCCGGCGGACGCTGCCGCTTCCGCGGCGTCCCCGGAGGAGTCCCCGGCCCCGGCCGCGCGTCCTGCGCGACTCTTCGGCTCGGTGACGGCGCAGGATCTCAGCGACGCGCTGGCGGCCCAAGGCCTCGCCGTGGACAAGAAGCAGATTCTCCTGGCCGAGCCGATCAAGACGCTCGGCGTGCACCGCGTGCCGGTGCGCCTGCATGCCGAGGTGGCGACGGAACTGACTGTCACGGTCGAGCGCGAGGCCTGAGGCCCCGCGTTTGACTGTCAATCCCCATGCCCGACACGGCCATCGCATTCGACAGAATTCCCCCGCAAAACATCGAGGCGGAGGTCTCCGTCCTGGGGGGCGTGCTGCAGGATCCGGCCGCCCTCCTGAAGGCCATGGAGGTGCTCCGTCCCGCCGACTTCTACAAGGAGGCCCACCGGAAGATCTTCGGCGCGTGCATCGACCTCTTCGAGCGGAACGAGCCCGTGGATCTGGTGACGCTGGGCAACGAGCTGATGCGCCGGAAGCAGCTCGAGGAGGTGGGCGGGACCAGCGCCCTCTCCGCCCTCGTGGACGCCGTGCCGACCGCGGCCAACGTGGGCTACCACGCCCGGATCGTGAAGGACAAGGCCCTGCTGTACTCGCTGATCCAGAAGGCCACGGCGGTCGTCTCCCGCGCCTACACGGACAAGGACGAGGTGGACGAGGTCCTGGACTGGGCCGAGCAGCAGATCTTCGAGATTTCCCAGGACAAGGTCAGCCGGTCCTTCGTCCCGGTGAAGAGCGTCCTGAAGGGCACCTTCCAGCTCATCGAGAAGCTGTACGACCGCAAGAGCCACGTCACCGGCGTCCCCACGGGCTTCCGGAGATTCGACGAGATGACGGCCGGATTGCAGCCCTCGGAGCTCGTGGTGGTGGCGGGCCGACCGTCCATGGGAAAGACCAGCTTCTGCCTCAACATCGCCCAGCACGCCGCCATCCAGGAGCGGATCCATGTGGCCATCTTCAGCCTGGAGATGTCCAAGGAGCAGTTGGTCCAGCGCATGCTGTGCTCCGTGGCCAAGGTGGACTCCCACAAGCTCCGCACCGGGTATCTCTCCGACGCGGACTGGCCGCGGCTGACCACGGGGGCGGGCATCCTGTCGGAGTCCCCCATTTTCATCGATGACACGCCCGGCATCTCCCTGCTGGAGATGCGCGCCAAGGCGCGGCGCCTCAAGTCGGAGCAGGGGCTCGGCCTGGTGATCATCGACTATCTGCAGCTCATCTCGGGTCGCGGGCGCATCGAGAGCCGGCAGCAGGAGATCTCAGAGATCTCCCGGTCCCTGAAGGCCATGGCCAAGGAGCTGGAAGTCCCCGTGGTGGCCCTCTCCCAGCTGTCGCGGGCCGTGGAGTCGCGCCAGCCGCCCCGGCCGCAGCTTTCGGACCTCCGGGAGTCGGGGGCCATCGAACAGGATGCCGACGTCGTGACCTTTCTGTATCGTCCGGCCTTCTATCGGGCCCGAAAGGACGAGGAACTGGACGAGCCCGAGGACAACACCACCGAGGTGATCATCGGGAAGCAGCGGAATGGGCCGACCGGCACGGTCCAGCTGGCATTCCTGCGGGAGTACACGCGGTTCGAGGATCAGGAACGGGAGCGGGACTTTCCCGCGTAGCGTCTGGGGGTGGCATGAGCACAGTGTGGCGGCAGGGGTTGAGACGAGGTGGCGGGTGGGGGCTGCTCTTCCTCCTGTGGCTCCTCCTCGCTTCGAGTGCGCACGCCGCCGACCCGGTGGGGCCTCCCGACGCTGCCGGCAGCGGCGGGGGCGGGATCAACGTGTGGCCGGTCTATGACGAGCGGGACGATCCGGTGGACCGGATGCACGTCCAGAGTGGCCTGGGGCCGCTCCTGGCATTCGGTCGGTCGCCGAACGACGTCGTGGAGAACAGAGCCTTCCGGCCGCTCTTTTACTGGCGCAAGGACACGCAGCCAGAGCGTCTGGAGTGGGAGGTCCTGTATCCGCTCATGGCCTACAGCCGGGTGGAAGAGGACTCCAAGTTTCAATTCCTGCAGCTCCTGAACTTCCGCCACGAGGGCTCCGATCCCAAGGCGCGCGAGGACCGCTACGAGTTGTTCCCGGTCTACGCGAGTGGGACCACGGAGACCGGGAGGAAATATCTCGCCATCCTGCCCTTCGGGGGGTCGGCCCCGAATTGGTGGTTCCAGGACGAGGCGGAATTCGTCCTGTTCCCCCTCTACGCCCGGTTCGTCAGGGAGGGCGCGGAGACCCGGTACTTCCCGTGGCCGATCCTCTCGGTCACCAGCGGAGAAAAGCGCTCGGGATTCCGCATCGTCCCCCTGTACGGGCAGGACGTGAAAGAAGGCGTCTTCGAGAAGCGATTCGTCCTCTGGCCTCTCTTCCTCCAGCAACGGACCGGCCTGGATGGGGACAGCCCGGAGGAGACCCTGTCGATCCTGCCCTTCTATGTCTCCCAGCGATCCAAGAACCAGGAGCGGACCAGCGTCCTCTGGCCCTTCTTCAGCTACACGGAGGATCGGGAGCACCGGTTCGAGCAGTGGGATGTCCCCTGGCCGCTGATCCAGATCGCCCGCGGGGAGGAGCGGACCGTCGACCGGTTCGTGCCCCTGTTCTCGGTGGAGCACCGGGTGGTGCGCGAGCAGTTGTTCTTGCGCGAGATGCAGCGGGACACTTACCTTGTCCTGTTCCCGCTGTACATCCGAACCGAGGACACGTTCATCGGGAGCCTCAAGGTTCGGGATCGGATCCTGTGGTGGCTGTATTCGGACCAGCGCGAGACTGGGAAGGACGGTTCGACCCGTCGGGTGGACGCGTGGCCCTTCTTTCGCTATACTCGGGACCGGGAGGGGACAATCCAGTTCCAGACCCTGGCCCTCGTGGAAGCCTTCATGCCGGGCAACGAGAAGATCGAACGCAATTACTCCCCGCTGTGGGCCCTCTACACCTACCGGCAGAACCCCGAGGGAGATTCCGTGTGGGCGTTCCTCTGGAACCTGCTCCGCCATGAGGAGACCAGCACGGGGCGCTCCATCGAGGTCCTGGGGCCGGTCTTGGCGTATCAGGAAAGGGGCGAGGACGCCCGTTTCTCGCTGTTGGGAGGCCTCTTTGAATGCGACGTGAACCACGGCATCCGGTCGGTGCGTCTGTTGGGACACGTCGCCTTCACCTGGACGGGGACGCCGCAACGGCTGGCGGCCCTGGATCCTGCGGGAGGAACCCGGTGAACGCCCTGCTCGCGCGCGTGGAACGCTTTCTGGCCGGCATCGGCGAGGGAACGGGCCTGTTCCTGCAATCCCTCTACTGGTGCAAGGCGGCACCTCGAAATGTCGACAAGATCCTGGCCCACCTGCTGGAGTTCGGCAACGCCACGCTGCCCATCGCTTCCCTGATGGCCATCTTCATCGGGGGCGTCCTGGCCCTGCAGACCGGCTCGCGACTGGCCCAGTTCGGCCTGGAGGGAAACATCGGCGGCATCGTCGGGCTCAGCATGGTGAAGGAGCTGGGCCCGGTCATGACCGCCCTCCTGGTGGCGGGACGGGTGGGCTCGGCCATCGCCGCCGAGGTCGGGGCCATGAACGTCTATGAGGAGATCGACGCCCTCAAGACCCTGGACATCAACCCGGTCCGCTATCTGGTGATGCCCCGCCTCCTGGCGAGCGTGGTTGCCGTCCCGGCCCTGTGCATGTACGTCAACGTCGTCGGCCTCCTCGGCGGCGCCCTGGTGTCCTCGGTCAACCCCAAGATCGGCGTGAGCATGCGGTTGTTCCGGATGAACTTCCAGGAAGTGGTCAAGTTCGGCGACGTGATGGACAGCATTATCAAGTCGGTGGTCTTCGGGATGGTGATCGCCGTGACCTGCTGCTACGTCGGGCTCAAGACGACGGGCGGCCCCGAGGAGATCGGCCGGGCCGTGACCCGATCGGTGGTCCTGTCCTTCATGTTCATCTTCGTGCTGAACTACCTCATCACTCGCAGCCTGATGTGACGGGTGACCCATGTCGGTTTGGCAGAGTCTAATCGGTGACACGCAGGAGTTGTCGGAGAGCGTGGAGCCCCTCTCCGAAGAGCGCAAGACACCGGGCGTCCGCATCGAGGTCCAGCGGCTCAACAAGTTCTTCGGCAGCCACCACGTCCTCCGCGACTTGGAGCTCCACGTAGAGCCGGGCGAGACCTTCGTCATCTTCGGGCCCTCGGGATGCGGGAAGTCGGTCCTGCTCAAGCACATCACGGGCCTGCTCACCCCGGACTCGGGACGCATCCTGGTGGACGGCGACGACCTCCATGCCGAGGGCCGCCGTCGGTTCCGCATGGCCATGGTCTTTCAGTCCTCGGCCCTGTTCAACTCGCTGTCGGTGGGGGAGAACGTCGGCCTGTGGCTCAAGGAGCATCGCATCTGCGGCCCGACGGAGATCGCCGGGATCGTGGCGGAGAAGCTGGCGCTGGTGGGCCTGGCAGGCCAAGAACACGCCATGCCCTCGGAGCTCTCCGGGGGCATGAAGAAGCGCGTCTCCATCGCCCGGGCCCTGGCGGTGAACCCCCACCTCATCCTGTATGACGAGCCCACGGCGGGACTGGATCCCGTCCTGACCGAGCAGATCGGCCACGTGATTGTGGACCTGAAGCAACTCAAGATCACGTCCCTGGTGGTGACCCACGACCTGAACCTGGGATTCGCCGTAGCGGATCGGCTGGGCATGATCCACGAAGGGCGGCTGATCGAGGTCGGCACGCCGGCCAGCATCCGCGCCACCACGAACCCAGTCGTCCAGGCGTTCATCAGCACCCAGATGAAGGTCCTTGCCAGATGAAACTCCTGGAAGGAGGTAGGTAGCCATGGCGATGTCGCGGGAGGTCAGGGTCGGTCTCTTCCTGGTGGTCGCCTTCCTCATCCTCATCGCGCTCTTCGAGCTGGTGGGGAAGGAGACGATCTTCGCGCGGACGGTCGAGTACCGCACCTCCTTCAAGTCCATTCCGGGCCTGAAGCTGGGAGATCCGGTCCGCCTGGCCGGCGTGGACGTCGGCAGCGTGAGGGACATCCGGGTCGTCGGCGCCCGGGTGGAGGTGGCGATGCGCGTCAAGCCCGGGACGCCGGTCAAGACCGACTCCATCGCCACCATCAAACTGACGAGCCTCCTGGGCACGAACTTTGTCGACCTCACGTTCGGCTCGCCGGTGGCGCAGGTCGCGCCCGACGGGAGTCTGCTGCAGAGCAGCGAGCCCCCCGACCTGAACACGCTCCTGGCCCGGCTGAACGACGCCGCCGGAGACATCCAGACGCTGGCCCGGCAGGTCAACGAGGGGCTGGGCAAGAGCATCGAGCCGATCAGCTCGGCCTTCCAGAGCATGGACAAGATCGCCAAGAAGATCGAGAAGGGCGAGGGCACGCTGGGCCGGTTGATCGCCGACGACAGCCTCTACCGGGAAATCCGGGGGATGGCGGCCAACCTGAATCAGGTGAGCGACCAGATCGCCAGGGGGCAGGGCACCCTGGGCAAGCTGCTCGCCGATGATGCGCTGTACAAGGATATGCGAGGCCTCACCGCAGATCTTCGTGGGACGACGGGGAGCCTCGGCCGCGTCATGAAGGACATCGAGAGCGGCAAGGGGAGCCTGGGCAAGCTGGTCAAGGACGACAGCCTCTACAACGAGGCCCGGGGAACCCTCAGCGACATGCGGGAGGCGCTCACCGGGCTGCGCACCGTCTCGAAGCGGATCGGGGAGGGAAAGGGCACCCTGGGCAAGCTGGTGAACGACGAGTCGCTGTACGACGACATGCGGGGTGCCGTCTCCAGCCTGAACGGCATCATGAAGAAGGTCGAGCGGGGCGAGGGGACCCTGGGCAAGCTGGTGAACGACGAGTCGCTGTACTTCACAGCCAAGGACAGCCTCAAGAAGATGGGAAAGGCGGCCGACCAGCTCCAGGAGCAGGGGCCGCTCACCGTCATCGGTCTCGGCATTCAGGCGCTCGGGGCCTGGTAGTCCTCGGCGGGCATGGCCGGCAAGCGCAGCTACTATGAATGCCAGCAGTGCGGCTGCCAGTCGCCGCGCTGGCTGGGGCGGTGCCCCGACTGCGGCACCTGGGGGAGCCTGACCGAGGTCCTCGTCGGGGCCGGCGGGCCTCCCGATGGTGCCCGCTCTGCGCTCAGGAGCGCCGGGCGGCCGCTGGCGACGGCTCCCGTGCCTCTCGTCCAGGTCGCCGGGGTTGAGAACCGGCGGCTTCGGACCGGCATCAGCGAGTTCGACCGCGTCCTGGGCGGAGGGCTGGTCCCGGGCGCGATGATCCTGGTCGGAGGCGATCCGGGGGTCGGGAAGTCGACCCTCCTGCTCCAAGCCGCGGGCGCCCTGGCCCGGCAGGGGCTTACCGTCCTGTACGCCTCCGGCGAGGAATCCCTGGCCCAGGTGAGCGAGCGGGGCCGCCGGCTCGGCGCCGACGCCCCCGATCTCTACGTCGCCGCGGAAACCTCCCTGGACGCCATCCTGGAGCATATCGCCTCCATCAAGCCGACGGCCGTCGTGGTGGATTCGATCCAGACGACGTGGGACGCCGCCCTGGAATCCGCCGCCGGCAGCCTGAGCCAGGTGCGCCAGGTGGCGGGCCGACTCCTGGAAGTGGCCAAGCACCAGGAAGTGAGCGTCTGGCTCATCGGCCACGTCACCAAGGAGGGCAGCCTGGCGGGACCCAAGGCCCTGGAGCACATCGTGGACACGGTCCTCTCCTTCGAGGGCGACCGCCACCAGGCGTACCGGATCCTCCGGGCCAGCAAGAATCGCTTCGGCCCCACCGACGAGGTCGGCGTCTTCGAGATGCGAGCGGAGGGGCTCACCCCGGTGGAGAACCCCTCCGCCGTGTTCCTGGCGGAGAGAGCGGATGGCGCCCCGGGCTCGGTCGTGGTCGCGACGGTCGAGGGGACGCGCCCCATCCTGGTCGAAGTGCAGGCCCTGGTCACTCCCACGGGGGCGACCATGCCCCGACGGGTGGCGAACGGGCTCGACTTCCAGCGCGTGGCCATGCTCCTGGCGGTTCTGGAGAAGCGTCTCCGCGTGGGGCTCGGCGCCTCGGATGTGTTCCTGAACGTCGCGGGCGGCATGGCCGTCGAGGAGCCGGCGGCCGACCTCGGGGTGGTCGCTGCCGTCCTCTCCAGCGTCCGGAATGTGCCCGTGGAGGCGAGCTGGGCCTTCTTTGGCGAGGTCGGGCTGGGAGGCGAGGTCCGGCGCGTGGCCCAGACGGAGAAGCGCCTTCAGGAGCTGGCGCGACTCGGCTTTGCCCGGGCCTTCACGGCGCCGGCGGGTGCGACGTCGTTGCCGACGGGCATCCCCATCACCGCCGTGCGGCTCTCCCACGTCGGAGAATTGGCCGACCTGATGGTTCCGGGGGGTAAAATGCGCTTTGACTGACTAGTCAATTTTTGCTAATATAGATCGATCTTTCCCTCACAAAGGGGTGCAGCGATGTTCAGCGTCGGCCAAAAGGTCGTCTATCCAACGCATGGCGTGGGGCGGATCGAAGCGATCGAGCAGAAAGAGGTTTCCGGCAGCCGGCAGGCCTTTTACATCCTGCGCATCCTGGGCAATGATATGACCATCATGGTGCCCACCGGGAACGCCGAACGGGTAGGCTTGCGCCAGCTCATCGGGCGGAAGGAAGTCCGCAAGGTGATGGAGATCCTCCGCAAGAAGGATGTGGAGATCTGCCCGAACTGGAACCGCCGCTTCAAGGATAATCTGGAGCGCATCAAGACGGGATCCCTGTACGAAGTCGCCACCGTGCTGCGCAAGCTGGTCCTGTTGCAGAAAGAGCGGAACCTGTCTTTCGGCGAAAAGAAAATGCTGGAGACCGTCCGGCAACTCCTGGTGAGCGAAATCTCCCACGCCGTCGGGATTGACGAGGGCGACGCCCGCTCGATGGTGGATCGGACGATCGCCAAGGCGTAGGCGGCTGTCGGCACGGCCATCCGTCGGGCAGCCGCGCGGGGCGGACCTCGCCGACGCCGGGAGCGGATGTCACCCTCGCTTCTCCACCCGCGACGGAGCGGCGGGTGCCGTCCACTGCGCGTTCCCCTCGGCCGCCTGCCCCACGGGAAGGTTCGTACATTCTTGTGACCAGCCTGAGGTACCCAGGCGCTTTTCTGCAGACCCCTCGTGCCTCCCGGGCCCGGAGGAGGTGATTTCGCGTGTCGGACCCGATGCTGCGCGTGCTGTTCGTGGCGCTTTGCGGGGCCGCGGGGCTCCTCCCGCTGGCACTTGGGCGCGGAAGCGAGGCGGAGTGGATCTTCGGCGTTCTGGCGGGCCTCCTCTTCGGTCTCTTGGTGGTGGCGCTGGAGTGGCGGCTGCGCCGGATCCCCGGAAAGGCGATCTTGCACGCCCTGTCGGGGCTCGTCGTCGGCCTCCTGGTAGGCCGGGTGGTGTATGCCGCTGTGGCCGCGTTCCTGGTGGCCTTTCCCCCGTTCATCGGGGATTTCGCGGAGACACTCTGTGTCATCGGCGGCGGCTACCTGGGGGCCTTGGTGGCCGTGGACAAAGGGCGCGAGTTCAACTTCGCCGGCTTCATTCGCCTGCTGAAGGAAGAGCCCCGGTCTGAGGGCTATAAACTGCTGGACACGTCGGTGATCATCGATGGCCGCATCGCGGACATCACGGAGACTGGCTTCCTGGAAGGGACATTGGTCATCCCCCAGTTCATCCTGCGCGAGTTGCAGCATATCGCCGATTCCTCCGATCCGCTGAAGCGGAACCGGGGCCGCCGCGGCCTGGACATCCTCCAGAAGATCCAGAAGAAGGTGGAAATCCGCGTCGAGATCAGCGACATGGACTTCCCCGAAATCCGGGAGGTGGACAACAAGCTGGTGGCCATGGCCAAGGCGCTGAACGCGAAGATCGTCACCAACGACTTCAACCTGAACAAGGTGGCGGAGCTGCACGGCGTCGGCGTCCTGAACATCAACGAGCTCACCAACGCCCTGCGACCGGTGGTGCTGCCGGGGGAGGACATGCGGGTCTATGTCCTCAAGGAGGGCAAGGAATACAACCAGGGGATTGCCTACCTGGACGACGGGACGATGGTCGTGGTGGACAACGGACGCCGTCACATCGGCCAGACGATCGACGTGTGCGTCACGTCGGTGCTGCAGACCACGGCCGGGCGCATGATCTTCTCACGCCTGAAGGAAGAGGCGGAGGCCGCCTGAACCAGCCGAAATCCCAAATCCCAGTCCCCGGGGCCCGCGCGCAGGCGTGGGAGGGTTGCGGTCGCAACGGACCGGGGGCGGGGGGTTTGGGATTTTCCTTGTGGGGGACGTGAGGATGCACGTCACCGCCATCGTGCCGGCGGCCGGGGGTGGGGCCCGGATGGCGGGGGGAGTGCCCAAGCAGTATCTCCTCCTGGCAGGGGTGCCACTCCTCACCCGCACGCTGCAGGCCCTGCGGGCCGCGGAGTGCCTGGACGCCCTCATCCTGGTGGTTCCGCCGGGCCACGAAGAGCGCTGCCGGCGTGAGATCCTGGACCCCTTCGGTCTGTCGGTGGATGCCATGGTCTCGGGGGGCGAGGATCGCCAGGCCTCGGTCTACGCGGGCCTCCTCCACGCCCGCGCGGAGACCGATCTTTTCCTGGTACACGATGGCGCGCGCCCCTTCGTTGCGCCGGCCGTGGTGCGGGCTGCGGTGGTGGCTGCGGCCGAGTCTGGCGGGGCCGTGGTGGCGGTTCCAGTCACAGACACGATCAAGGTGGCCGACCGGGACGGCTGGCTGGTGGAGACGCCGGAGCGCGGACGGCTCTGGGCAGCCCAGACGCCCCAGGCGTTCCGAGCGGATCTCTTCCGGGAGGCCCACGCCCACGCCCTCCGGGACGGATTCCGCGCCACCGACGACAGCGCCCTGGTGGAGCGACTGGGCCATCCCGTGCGACTGGTCCCCGGATCTTCCGAGAACATCAAGATCACCACGACGGCGGATCTCCTGTTGGCGAACCAGATCCTCACAGAACGAGAAATGACCAATTCCCAACGAAGGAAACGGCGATGAGTCTCATCCATCGGTTACCGGTCATCGGTCACTGGTCATTGCCGTGATGCGGGTGGGCGTGGGCCTCGACATGCACCGGCTGGTCCCGGGGCGCCCCCTGATCCTGGGAGGCGTTGCCATTCCTTTCGAGCGGGGACTGGAAGGAGATTCGGACGCCGATGTACTGACCCACGCCATCCTGGATGCCCTCCTGGGCGCGGCCGGCGAGGGGGACATCGGGACGCATTTCGGGGTGGGGCGCCCCGAGACGCAAGGCATTTCCAGCCTGGTCCTCCTGGAACAGGTGGTGACCTTGATCGCCGCCAAGGGGTATCACCCGAGCAACGTGGATGCCACCGTGATCGCCGAGGCCCCACGGATCGGCCCCCATATCCCGGCCATGCGAAAGCGCCTGGCCGCGGTCCTGCAGATTGCGGCTGACCGGGTGAATGTGAAGGGCACGACGGCGAAGGGCCTGGGATGGCTGGGAGCGGGCGATGGCATCGCGACGATCGCGGTCGCCTGCGTGGCACCTGCGCCCACCGGCCGGCCGTTTCGTCCCACCGGGCGCGACGGGTCCGTGAGAGGCGGTAGCCGGATCCGGCCCCGGGCCTCCCGCATTGCCGCCGGGTAAGGCCCGTTCCGAGGAAAGCCTTGAGCCGCCATGATCACCCAGCGTAAGCGCTGGGTACCCGGGTCGCCAAGGGTATGATGTTCCGATCTCTGCAACGAAGAACGCAAACCTCGGTTCGCAGAGCCTTCAGAAGTCTTATTCTTCTTCTTCCTCAAGGAGCCACTTTGGTCTTGGCGTTCTTGTCCCGCCGGTGGCGGGATTGGCGGTTGATGATCGATAAGGGAACCCGATGGTGCTCAGGCTCTACAACACGCTGACCCAGACGCTGGAACCGTTCGAGCCCCTGATCCCGGGGCAGGTGCGGATGTATACGTGCGGCGTCACCGTCTACGACCTGTGCCACATCGGCCACGCGCGCTCCGCGCTGGTGTTCGACGTGATCCGGCGATACCTCGAGTACTCGGGCTACCGGGTGACCTTCGTCCGGAACTTCACCGACGTCGATGACAAGATCATTGACCGGGCCCGAGACATCGGCATCCCGTGGGATGACCTGGCCCGCCGCTACATCGACGCGTTTCACCAGGACATGGACACCCTGGGGCTCCGGCGGGGAGACATCGAGCCCAAGGCCACCGATCACGTCTCCGACATGATTCGCATCATTCAACTGCTGGAGCAGCGGGGGTTGGCCTACGCCGTGGGGGGTGACGTCTATTATTCCGTCCGCCGATTCCCCGAATACGGGAAACTCTCCCACCGCAGCCTCGAGGACCTCCGAGCCGGAGCCCGGATCGAGGTGGACGAGCGCAAGCGGGATCCTTTGGACTTCGCGCTGTGGAAAGCATCGCGGCCGGGCGAGCCGACCTGGGACAGCCCCTGGGGGCCGGGTCGGCCCGGCTGGCACATCGAGTGCTCGGCCATGGCGTTTAAGTACCTCGGGGAGTCCTTCGACATCCACGCGGGAGGAGAGGATCTGATCTTTCCCCATCACGAGAATGAGATCGCCCAGTCGGAGGGCGCCACGGGCAAGCCACTGGCCCGATACTGGCTGCACAACGGGTTCGTCACGGTCAATGGGGAGAAGATGGCCAAGTCCCTGGGAAACTTCGTCACCATCCGGGACGCCCTAGGCCGCGTCAGCCCCGAGGCGCTGAAGCTCCTGCTGCTGTCCACGAATTACCGCGGGCCGCTGGACTACTCCGAGTCGGCCGTGCACGAGAAGGCCAGGGCCCTCACCGGCATCCAGGATTTCCTGCGGGCCGTGAGCCGTCTTGAGGCGGGCGTTTCTCCCCTCGAACCCAACGAGGCATCGGCCGCGGGGTCGGCCCGGGAGGACCTCCACCCCGCCGAGGTGGCGTTTCGCGCGGCCATGGATGATGACTTCAACACGGCCCGGGCGACCGGGGTGCTGTTCGACCTTGTGCGGGAGGGGAACCGGCTCCTGCACGAGGCGGAGCGGGGCGCGGGCGCGACGACTTCGGTCCTCCTGGCCCTGCGGGAGACGGCCGCGCTCCTGCGCGACCTCGGGGGGGTGCTGGGCCTCAGCCTGGGTGAGGGCGGTGCGGTGGTGGCGTCCTACGGTTCCGTGCGCCTCACCCGGGAGGCGACGGCGGCCGTTCTGGAGTTGGAGTCCCTGCTGCCGGGTGGAGTGCCGCGCCCCCCCGATCTGGAGAGGCGGCTCACGGCGCTGGTCCAGGAACTCCTGGCCCACCGCGAGGCCGCGCGGAGGGCCAGGGCCTGGGCGGCGGCCGACGGCATCCGCCAGGTGCTCGCCGCAAGCGGTTTCCGCCTGGAAGATACCAAGACCGCGACCCACGTCGTGTCGGAGTTCGCGGAGGCCCTGAGGCTCCCCGCCATCGCCGTGACGCTGGTCAAAGAGTGAAGGCCTTGACGCGCCGACCGGCCGCCGTGCCCGAAACGGAGATCCTGGCGGGTCCCCACGTCGTCCTGGAGGCGTTGCGCGCCGGTCGGCGGAGCCTCCGGCGGGTGTGGTTGGCGCGGGCGGAGCGAGGCGGGATGAGCGAGGTCATCCGGGGGCTCGCCCGGGAGCGCGGGGTTCCAGTGGAGGTCCGACTGCGAGCGGACCTGGATCGCCTGGTCAAAGGGGTGCCCCACCAAGGGGTTGCGGCGGAGGCAGGGCCGTTTCCCTACGTGGAGGCGGAGGACATCCTGACGAGGGCCGTCGGCGCGCACGAGGCAGCATTCCTCGTCGTCCTGGACGGCATCCAGGATCCGCAGAATCTGGGGGCCATTCTTCGGACCGCCGAGGCGGCGGGTGCGCACGGCCTGATCCTGCCGCGGGACAGGGCGGTCGGCGTGACGCCGGGGGCGGTCCGGGCCTCAGCGGGCGCCACGGAACATCTCCCGGTGGCCCGAGTCACCAACCTGGCAGCCTTCCTGGAGTGGATCAAGGGGCAAGGCGTGTGGGTCGTGGGCGCCGACCCTACGGGTGAACGCCTCCTGTACAGCGCAGAGTTGACGGGACCGCTGGCACTGGTGATCGGGGCAGAGGGGCGGGGATTGCGGCCCCTGGTCAGGAGCCGGTGCGATGTCCAGGTGCGAATTCCTCTGTCGGGAGGGGTGGCCTCTTTGAATGCGTCCTGCGCCGCCGCGGTCTGCATCTTCGAGGTCATCCGGCAGCGACAGATGGCACGAAGGGGTTCTGGTTGACAAAAATCGAATACAGTGGTTACAATGAGTTAGTTAGCAGAAGTTGGATTAGTCGTTCAGAGAGTTGTAAGTCTGCCTAAAGAATTCTCTTGTGCCCCGGGACGGGCTAAATTATAATGATCGTTTGTCTGCTGGCGTAGCTCAGCAGGTAGAGCAGCTGATTTGTAATCAGCCGGTCGGGGGTTCGATTCCCTCCGCCAGCTCCAGCCTGCGGAAGCTTGTCCATCGGCTTCGATCAACAGCGAGTGGATCCGAAAAGGTCCGGGGAGATACCCAAGCGGCCAAAGGGGGCAGACTGTAAATCTGTTGGCTCATGCCTTCGGAGGTTCGAATCCTCCTCTCCCCACCAGCCACGGCTGGGGTGTTTGGCATCTGGGGCGGCCTCGACGTCGCCTTGTCCCTGGCACGGACGCCCCTCGCCTTCCGCCGGCTCCGAGGCCGGTGAAAGGCACAGGCTATGACGCAGGCGGGAATAGCTCAGCTGGCTAGAGCGCGAGCCTTCCAAGCTCGGGGTCGCGGGTTCGAATCCCGTTTCCCGCTCCACGGGGTGTTCCCCTTCGACGGGCAATAATCCGCGTAAGAGGGTCTGGCAGGATCCATGCCTTCCCTGAGCCCTGGCGGAGCAGGGTGCTGGCAACTCGTCCTGTGTGTCGTGCTCATGTGGGGAGCAGCCATCCCTGTCGAGGCTGCCAACCCCGAGGCAGACCATCTGAACCAGAGGGCCGTGGCCCTCACCGGTCAGGGCCAGTACGAAGAGGCGGCCGCGCTCTTCATGCAGGCCCTGCGGCTGAGCCCGAATGACGGGGTGATCCGTCGGAACTTCTCCGGGTTGCGAACCCGGTGGGGGCATCAGTTTCTGCGGGCGGGCTCGCTGGATCAGGCGCAAGGGCAGTACCAGGCCGCCCTGGACCTCAACCCGGACGAGATGGCGGCCATGCTCGACCTGGGGGATGTCCAGCTCCGGCGGCGCGAGCCGCGGATGGCAGCGGAGACCTACCGCCGGGCCGTGAGGCTGGATCCGGGGAATCCCGATGCCTACGTTCGGCTGGGGGAGGCGTACTATCACCAGGGCGACCTGACGGCGGCCCTCTCGGAATGGGAGCGGGCCCTCACCCTGCGGCCCGGCGATGCCGAGCTCCGCAAGCGGATCCAGGAGGTCGGCAACGAGGCCCGCGTGCAGAGCGGCTATCGTGCCCGGGAAAGCCAGCACTTCACGGTCGTCTACGAGGGCCAGCGGCGCGAGGACATCGGGCAGGAGCCTCTGCGGATCCTGGAACGGGCGTACGCGGATGTCGGGTACGAGCTGGGGGCCTACCCACCCTCCGAAGTGCAAGTGGTTTTTTACTCCGACGCGGACTTCCGGGACGCCACGGGGCTGCCGGCGGCCTTGGTCGGCGGCGGATTCTACCATCTGCTGGATGGGAAGATCCGGATCGCGCTGAAGGGCCTGTCGCCGGGCGATCCGTGGCTCAGGGCGGTCCTGTACCACGAGTACACGCACGCGCTGATCTACGCCATCACGCGCGGGAATAACCCGCCGCGCTGGGTGCACGAGGGACTGGCAGTCCAGATGGAGCGGCAGCGAGCGCCCGAGTTCAAGCAGGAGGCGATCCGGCGGACGCGGGGTGGGGTCGTGCTGACGCTGGAGCAGTCGCCGTATACGCATGGATCGGTGGCGATCGGCTACCTGTGATGGACCGGTACGGGATGAGCGGGATCCAGCAGCTCCTGCGGCGGATGAGAGAGGGGCGACCGTTCGCCCAGGCGTTCCAAGAGACGTTCCGGATGGACGTGGCCACGTTGCAGCAGAATCTCCGGGACCTTTTGGTCCGCGGCAACTGATACCAGAGGACGGACGGCCCACGTAGCTCAGTTGGCAGAGCGCGTCCTTGGTAAGGACGAGGTCACCAGTTCAATCCTGGTCGTGGGCTCCAGCGACATTCAGGATTCACCGGGAAGACACGGCTGGAGGGCGCCGGCATGGCCAAAGCGAAGTTCGAGCGGACGAAGGAGCACATGAACATCGGGACCATCGGCCACATCGACCACGGGAAGACCACCCTCACCGCGGCGATCACCAAGGCCCTGGGCTTCAAGAACCC